>JACCEE012413458.1_pt1 | contig 15378 bp, 12 predicted proteins | sample 7449931 | NCBI WGS metagenome assembly JACCEE01 (sample SAMN15323457, study PRJNA562643) | freshwater metagenome | isolation source: river surface water | place: USA:Blue River Watershed | collected 2017-08-19 | reverse complement strand
ACTCAATGCCAAAGTTTGACGTTGATAGGTAAAATAATTAAGTAAGAAATATTTGGTAAACTCTTGGTTTTATAGTAAAATTGCAAATCTGTAAGCAGCCAAATTCTACGGCAAGTCCTTTCTATTCTACCATTTATATTTCAAACAGGGTATTAATATCTACCCATTCAAAACAATCTTAATGTTTGACATTTTGCAGTTGAACGATATGCTCGTTCCAGCACTACAGGATATCGCGCAGAAATTAAAACTGACGAATTTTAAAAGACTTGATAAACAGGAACTGATATATAAGATTCTTGATAAGCAAGCAATACAAAGTTCTGATGTCGATCAGAAGAAGGAACCCAAAGCAAAAAGAAGAATTGTTAAAGCAGCTACTCCAATGTTAACGGAGGAAGCTGAAGTAATGTCTGATGAGGTTGCAGTACCAATAAAGAAGGATATTGATGAAGTTACTACGATTGTAGAAAAAGATATACAAGAGAAAAAACCAACGAGGAAACCAAAGATCCTGAAAGCGGAGAAGGTTGAGGATAAACAATTAACCATTGACTTGCCACCAATTTCAATTGATACCTCCGGAGAAGCTGTACAAGAAGAAAGTACGGAGAAAAAGAGAATAATAAAAGCTGATATTGTACAGAAGAATATTCTACCTAAGAAAGAACCAGTGTTCAATCTGGAATTTGATGGTATAATAATGGCCGAAGGTGTTTTAGAAATGATGCCGGATGGTTATGGGTTTTTAAGAAGCAGCGATTATAATTATCTTTCTTCACCAGATGATGTCTATGTTTCGCCTTCTCAAATAAAATTGTTTGGATTAAAAACCGGCGACACAGTATATGGATCAATCAGACCACCAAAAGAGGGGGAAAAGTATTTTGCATTACTGAAAGTGGATGCACTTAACAACAGATCACCTGATGAAGTAAGGGACCGAGTTCCGTTCGATTATTTGACTCCGTTATTTCCATTTGAAAAACTTGATCTTCTAACTAGACCTGATAATTACTCGACGAGATTAATGGATCTTTTCACACCTATTGGAAAAGGTCAAAGAGGTTTGATAGTTGCACAGCCGAAAGTAGGTAAAACCATGCTTCTCAAAGAAGTGGCCAACGCAATTGCCATAAATCATCCTGAATGCTATTTGATGATCGTTCTTATTGATGAGCGACCTGAAGAGGTTACTGATATGGAACGAAGCGTTAAAGCAGAAGTCATTGCTTCAACCTTTGATGAACCAGCGGAAAAACATGTAAAAGTTTCCACTATTGCTTTACAAAAAGCAAAGAGGCTAGTGGAATGTGGTCATGACGTAGTCATTCTATTAGACTCTATAACAAGGTTAGCCAGGGCACATAACACAGTTGCTCCATCTTCAGGAAAAGTTCTTTCAGGAGGTGTTGAAGCTAACGCCCTATTGAAACCGAAACAATTTTTTGGAGCAGCTAGGAAAATTGAAAACGGAGGATCATTAACTATTCTTGCAACCGCGTTGATTGATACGGGTAGCAAAATGGACGAAGTTATATTCGAGGAATTTAAGGGTACCGGAAATATGGAACTCGTACTCGATAGAAGGTTAGCGAACAGAAGAATATTCCCTGCTATAGATGTTATGTCATCATCAACAAGAAGAGAAGATTTACTGTTGGATAAAGAAGTATTAAAAAAACTTTGGATTCTTAGAAATCATCTTGCTGACATGAACAGTGAAGAAGCAATGAATCTTCTTTTGAAGCAAATGAGAGGTACTAAGGATAATTATGAATTCCTGACCAGTATGAATAAATAACAAATACTTATGTATGGTAATCATCAAGGTAGAAGAACTGATAAAGGATATTGATAAATTTCTACTTATTGATGTTAGAAGTCCTTCTGAGTTTAAGCAAGCTCACATACCTGGAGCTATAAACATCCCACTCCTATCAGATGAAGAACGCAAGGAAGTTGGTATACTCTATAAACATAGTAGTAAGAGAAAAGCAATAAAGCGTGGTCTAGATTTTTTTGGACCTAAAATGCGCAATATTGTGGAAACAATTGATCAAATAACAGCATCTGAACAATTAAATGAGATACCAACTAAATCTCTGGCATTATATTGTTGGAGAGGTGGGATGAGAAGTAAAACTATGGCATGGCTTCTCAGTACATATGGTTATCAAGTTTTTATTTTAGACAAAGGCTATAAGAGTTACAGACATTGGTGTTTGGAACAATTTGAGCATTCATTTAAATATATTTTGATAGGTGGCTATACAGGTACAGGTAAAACTAAATTATTATCAGATTTAGGTTTCAAGAAAAATTTACCTTTTATCGATTTAGAAAAATTGGCAAATCATAAAGGTTCTGCATTTGGTGGTATTGGCATGGGGGACCAACCAACACAAGAAACCTTTGAAAATAATCTAGCATACAGATTGCATGAGATACGTCGAAAATATGAATATGTTTTAGTCGAGGATGAAAGTCAAAGGATTGGAAGTGTATCTATTCCACAAATGGTATGGGAAACCATGAAGTGCGGTACTATGGTTTTTTTGGATGTTGACTATAATAAAAGGCTAAAAAATATTTTAACAGATTATGGATCATTAGATCGAAGTCTCCTTGGTGGCGCTATTGTGAGGCTGCAAAAGAAAATGGGAGGATTGGAAACTAGAACGTGTTTGGAATTTCTTTTAAATAAGGACTTGGAATCTTGTTTTGGAATTCTACTTAAGTACTACGACAAACTATATTATAAGTCACTTGGAAATAAAAAAGAGGGGCTTGAGAATTATTATGAAATTTCACTAACTGGATCTGAACAAGATAATCTCCAAAAAATATACAATACAATAAGAAATATTGAATGGATATCAAATTAACATCTTACTCTCATGGTGCAGGATGTGGATGCAAAATTTCACCAGTTTTATTAGATAGGATTTTACGCAGTAATGTTGCTTTTCCTAATCAAGAAAAATTATTGGTTGGTAACGATAGTAAAGATGATGCAGCTGTCTTTGATCTTGGGAATGGGCAGGCATTAATCTCCACTACAGATTTCTTCATGCCTATTGTTGATGATCCATTTGATTTTGGTGCAATTGCATCCACTAATGCCATAAGTGATGTATATGCAATGGGAGGTAAACCAATATTAGCCATAGCAATTCTTGGATGGCCTATTGATAAAATTTCTCCAGATGTAGCTAATGAAGTAATAAGAGGAGCACGAGAAATATGTAAAACTGCAGGAATAGCTTTAGCTGGCGGGCATTCGATAGATTCCCCGGAACCAATATTTGGATTGGCAGTAAATGGATTAGTATCTATATCACAACTGAAAAAGAATTCGACAGCGAAAGTTGGGGACTACTTGTTTCTAACGAAATCAGTGGGAATAGGTATCATGTCTACAGCACAGAAAAGGGGTATTATAAAATTTGAAGATTTTGCAGAAGCTAAGAATTCTATGATTAAGTTGAATGATATCGGCTTTGAACTCTCAAATATCAGTGGTGTTAATGCAATGACAGATGTTACTGGATTTGGTTTGTTGGGTCACCTATCTGAAATGTGTGAGGGTTCAGATGTGAGTTCAGAGATTAAATATCATGAAGTTAACTTTTTAAATAACATAGATAGTTACATAGAGCAGAATGCGATTCCCGGTGGAACCAAGAGAAATTTAGACAGTTATGGAAATAAAATAAACAATACGCTTGGAGAGAAGGGCATTCTATATAAGTTAGCCGATCCACAAACAAGTGGTGGATTATTAGTTTCTGTTGATCCTGAATATAAGGATAAAGTCATTGAACTACTTAAGGCTACAGGGCATGAAAAATATTCCAAACCAATTGGAAGAATAACTAAAAGATGTAATTATTCAGTAGCGATCATATAAGAGATCTATTTCATTGGCTAGATCATGGTCTTTATCGGTAACAATTCCTCCAGCATCATGAGTACTAAGACTGATAATCACTTTATTCCATGTATTGGTCCAAGTTGGATGATGATTTTTCTTTTCAGAAAGTAGGGCTACACTTGTCATAAATGAGAATGCTTCGTTGAAATCCTTGAACTGGAATGTTTTGGTTATCTGAGTCTCTGTAGTAGTCCACATAGTTGATTATATAATTAAATTTTCTTTACTTCTTATGTTGTTCAGTTTAATAATACTAGCCATTTGAATAATATCTAATTGTCTTAATTTTTCCAATAATAATACGTTCGAAAAGTTACTATCACCCTCATTCAGACGCAATAGCCAGATATAATCAAGATGTTTGAATTCAGGTACAAGGAATTCACCCTTTGACTCATTTTCATACAACATATGAGTCACGTTTGTATCCTGATCTTGGTAAGAATAAATATTGAAATAGTATAATAACCTATGTTTTTCTAATTGGACTTCAACATCAGGATGTAATCTGAAATCGATCGATAAATGATGATTTAATGTCCAACAAAATTTATATCCCTTCAGTGTTGAAACAATTCCGATTATTTCGACATTGTCAAAAAATTCGTCTGATAAATCTTCATTTGTCAGTTTAAATTTCATTGGAATACGATCTGAACAGTAATTAATTTTCCATCTCTGGAGTATTCTAATTCTGTGATATCTCCTTTTTTAAAAGATGAAAGTGCTTTCATATATGATTCTACTGAAGTTATTTTACTCTTTCCTAAACGGACTAGAATATCACCGGATTTTAAACCGATTCGTTGTGCAAGCTTTCCTTCTGAAACACCATCAACTTTTACACCGTCTCCACTAAAAGAATAATCAGGCATTATACCAAGACTGACAGAGAACCTCGTACTTGTAGATGTTTGTTGTTCTCTCGTTTTTTGAAATTGGATTTTGAAGTTATTTGAAGAATTAATTACAGAAGTAATATGTCTTATTATTGTTAGAATTCCTTTGTAATTGATACGTAATGCATCATCTGAGGGTTTGTGATAATCAGTGTGGAGACCTGTGAAATAAAATAATACAGGTATATTCTTTCTATAGAAACTAGTGTGATCGCTGGGTCCTGTCCCAGAGGAATCATATTTGAAAAGAAGATCTTTTTTTGAGTAGGATGAAAGGATTTGATGCCAATCCTGAGATGTACCATAACCACCAATAGTAATTGATTTAGTACTATCACTCAATCTTCCAATCATATCCAAATTTATCATAAACTTGATTGGCTGAATCGAAAAGTCATGATTTTCTACAAAGTACTTGGACCCCAGTAGACCAAGTTCTTCGCCGGAAAAAGCAATAAGGATATAATTATAGTCCTTATATCTCTTATGTTTTAAAATGGAAGATAATTCAAGAATTGCGGCGGTTCCACTCGCATTATCGTCGGCTCCATTATGTATTTGACCAATTGCAGCTTTATTCATGATATTACCATCTTCACCAAATCCCAAATGATCAAAGTGTGCTCCAATAATTACAGATTCGGGTTTATTATTGTTAATAAATCCAACTACGTTCCTTGCTTGTCTATGCTTTTTTGAGAGTTCGTATGATAAATCTATATATATGGGTTGTTGTGAAGAAAGTAAAGTCGAAATCGAATTTGTACTCTTGAGGTAAAGCACCGGTATATCGACTGATTCCTTGAATTTATCTGTGGATGGTAGTGTATCTTGGATAGAGCCTGAGTTATATAAAAAGATTCCGGATGCTCCACGGGATTGTGCATTGATAACCAGGGTTCGCAGATCAGAAAATATGTCAGTATGGGGTGACTTTGAAAATTGACGCAAATTTTCGGCTATGTCAATCATCCAGAAATTATTTTTCTCATTTAATGATAGAGAAACTTCGCCCTTAAATTGACCTTTTAATGCAGAAAAAGGGAGTATGATGAAATCTTCATCTGGAATCAGAGAGAATTCATTCAATTTAACCCTAGACGAATTATCCAATACATATCCATCAAATATTTCAAAATCCTGATAGAAATCTTTGTTGTGATTGTAAAAGGATATTTTGGATTTTTTAAAAAGCCGAGCTATGTATTCGGCCGCGAGCTTTTCACCTTTGGTTCCAGCGCGTCTCCCTTCTAATGAATCAGATGCTAGTATAGTTACATGATATTTAAGATTTTTCTCGAGTTTGTTATTATGAATCTGACTATTTGCTGAGGTAAAAATCAGAAAAAGTGAAATTGTCAAGGATGTACGCATCTCTTATAGTCTTTATGCAAAAATATGCTGAATACTTACAAAGGAAGTTCTTTAAATGGTGGTATATTTTCGTGTTTCGTAAACCTTAGTGTTTATAAATAGGTAATTTTGCACAGTTTTTCAACATGAAAAGTCGTAAAACCATTGCACTGATTGGCAATCCGAATAGCGGTAAGAGTTCGCTATTCAATGCTATGACCGGATTGGATCAGAAAATAGGCAATTTCCCGGGTGTCACCGTAGAGAAAAGAGTTGGATACTCAAATTTAGAAAATTCTCAAGGGTGGGAAATAATTGACCTACCGGGTTCATATAGCATATATCCAAGAAGGGCAGATGAATCTGTTGCGTATGTGTCTCTGATGGATCCTTGGGGTACGTCGAATATTGATACGTATGTAGTAGTTGCAGATGCAAGTAACTTAAGAAGGAACCTACTTTATGTAAGTCAGGTCAGAGATCTTGGAAAACCCATTATTGTTGCATTGACGATGGTGGACATTGTTAAAAAGAATGGGATTGAATTGAATATCCCATTATTGTCTGAGATACTCCAAGTTCCCATAGTCTGTATAAATCCACGGGAAAATGAGGGTATTAAAGATTTGGATAATGTATTAGTTGAATACACGATCAGAGAACACAAAATCAAACAGATTGATTTTATTGATATAATTAAGATTTGTAAAGAACCCGTAGTTGAAGTTCTCGAAATATTTCCAAAACTCACGAACTATGGGGCTCTTCAATATTTATTGAATCATGAGAAATTCAACTTGTCTGATGAGCTCCACATGAAATTAGACGAGATAAAAAAAATACATAAGGTCAATAAACATAGATTACAAGCGGAAGACATTCAAGAGCGATACAGCAAGATAAAAGACATAGTCAATAGTATAAGGATTGATCCAGCAATAAAAAACAAATCTGTAACAGAAAAGATTGATGCTTTTTTATTAAATAAGAGTTATGGATTGATCATAATGCTCTTGATACTGTTTGTTATGTTTCAGACAGTATTTATTATTTCAGACTATCCAATGACATGGATAGATGAATTCTTTACTTACATATCAGGGAAAACAGCATCGTTACTAGGTGAATCCTGGTATGCTGATTTAGTTGTGAACGGAATTCTTGCTGGTTTGGGTGGCATACTAATATTTGTTCCTCAGATCATGATTGTCTTTGGAATGATCACGATACTTGAAGATACAGGATACATGGCCAGGATCAGCTTTCTGATGGATCGATTCATGCGAAGAATTGGTTTGAATGGAAAGAGTGTAATGCCTATGATCAGTGGTTTTGCGTGCGCAGTGCCAGCTATTATGAGTGCTCGGAATATTGAGAATAAGAAGGAAAGATTGCTAACAATTCTGGTGACTCCTTTGATGAGTTGTAGTGCTAGAATTCCAGTTTACAGTATTCTTATATCGTTGGTAATCCCTAAAAAATTATTGCTTGGATTCATAAGCCTACAGGGTTTGGTGATGCTTGGACTTTATATGTTGGGTTTTGTAATGGCGCTGCTCATGTCTGTTATTTTTGAGCTGGTCATAAAAATTAAGGATAAATCCTTTTTTATCCTTGAAATGCCAACATACAGATCACCACGTTGGGGAAATATTTTTACAACGATGGTTGATAAAGCAAAAATATTTGTTTTTGATGCAGGAAAGGTGATAATGGTCATAAGTCTGATTCTTTGGGCATTGAGCAGCTTTGGGCCGAAGGAGAAAAGAGAACAGTTAAATAATTATTATCAAGATCTGTACACACAAAAACCAGATAAAAAAGATTCAATTGATTCTGAATACAAATCATCACTGCTCGAGAACTCTTATGCCGGTATCATGGGCAAAAAAATTGAACCTCTCATAGAGCCACTGGGATATGATTGGAAGATTGGTATTGCTCTCATCACCTCATTTGCTGCCAGGGAAGTTTTTGTGGGCACCATGGCTACACTTTACAGTGTTGGTGGTGTTGCTGATGAAGAAACGACCCTTAAAAATAAAATGGCGACAGCAGTAAGATCAGATGGTTCAAAAGTCTATACATTGGCTACAGGTGTCTCTCTTTTGATCTTTTATGTATTAGCGATGCAATGTATGAGTACATTAGCAATAGTTCGAAGAGAAACAGGAACCTGGAAGTGGCCTGTAATTCAATTGGTATATATGACAGGCCTTGCTTATCTCTTGAGTTTTCTTTTTTATGTTATACTCAGGTAAAATTTCAACTTAATTCTAGCATTCGTTGGAGGGGTTTATAGGCTTGCTCCATAAGTTGTTCATCCATGATTAATTCAGGCTGCTCGTATTTTAGCGCGAGATAGATCTTTTCAAGAGTATTTAATTTCATGTGTGGACAATCGTTGCAAGCACAAGCATTATTAGGTGGGGCTGGAATAAATATCTTATTTGGTGATGCCAATTGCATTTGGTGAAGTATTCCAGTTTCTGTTGCAACAATAAAACGCTCTTTGGAACTTTTTACCGTGAAGTCAAGCAGTTGTGTCGTAGATCCAATATAATGAGCATGTTTCAATATTTCAGTTTCACATTCAGGGTGAGCAATAATCAATGCATCGGGATTCTGCTGCTTTAGGGATAGAATTTTTTGTTCAGAGAAAATTTCATGAACCATACATGCACCATTCCAAAGGATCATGTCACGATTTGTTTGTTTATTGATGTAGCTTCCAAGGTTTTTATCTGGTGCAAAGATGATGGGTTGGTCTTTAGGAAAAGATTCCACTATTTTTTGAGCGTTACTGCTTGTACATATAACATCACTCAATGCTTTGATTTCAGCACTGCAGTTTATATAACTAATGACTTTATGACCGGGGTATTTTTGTTTAAATAGTGAGAAAAGATCGGGAGGACAACTATCTGATAAGGAACAACCTGCTTTTAGATCCGGTATCAATACCTTTCTCGTTGGGTTTAGGATTTTGGCAGTCTCAGCCATGAAATGAACTCCTGCGAACAGAATGATGTCAGCTGTTGATTTTTGTGCCTGTTGTGCGAGTCCCAGACTGTCTCCAATATAGTCAGCGATATCTTGAATATCTGGGTTTTGATAATAATGGGCCAGAATAACAGCATTTTTTTGAAATTTCAGATCACTGATCGCTTGAAATAGATCAATACCTGGATCAATGTCTGTGGAAACAAAACCAGTCTTCTTTATCATTTCTGATGTATCAACCTGATTGTGCATATCTATCATAATAATGTATTTAATATAGATTTATATAGATAACCTATTACTATTACGGCTGTGGATTCGTGGAAAAGTTTTTCTCTCAACTTTTTGAATTGAATAACAAATGGTTTATCCACATGAATTCACATTAAATTCAACCACAAAATAGGCTGATTTTACAAGCTTTTTCTACCTTACCCACATTGGTTCATAACTATGCATCTTGATAAATGATGAATTATCGCACCAGTCATTTCTGTGGATTGGCATGGGAAAAAACGTACTTTATCATCAACAAAAGTAAACTCAGTAAGTAGTCCATCCTTTTATCCTGAAAAAATGAACATGACCTGATCGTCATGACAGCGGGTTTTACACATGAATCTGCCTCTGTTAACAGGTCATTGTGGAAAAAATATTTCTACTCGATATCTCCAAGATTTTAGAAAATATTCAAAAAAAAGGACAAAATTCCTATAATTACTGAAAAATTTCAATTTTCCGCTCTTATACAGTCATTTGACAATCACTTTTTTAGCCTATTTTTGTCAATCCATCATTAATATTATACGTTTTCACTATGTCCATCATTCAGCAGATTCGTGACAAAGCGGCGGTATTGCTAACGTCACTCATTGCATTGAGTTTGATCGGTTTTCTTGTACAGGATGCCTTTGTAGGTAGAAGCAGTGGATTGTTTTCAGATCAGCCTTCAACTGTTGGCAGTGTCAACGGTAAGGAGATTGATGTTATGGAATTCAACAACAAGGTAAATGCTGCCGAACAGAGCTACCGTAGTCAGGGTATGGAGTCCAATGAAATGATGACCCAGAATATTGTGGAGAGCATCTGGAATGGATACATCATGGAGGAATTGATTCAGTCAGCCTCAACTAAGGCAGGACTTTCCCTAACTTCCAAGGAATTGGGTGCTCTGCTCTTCAGTGAGTCTGCGCCGCAGGAGTTCCGCCAATTGTTTACTGATCCAAACACCGGAATGTTCGATCTGCAGGCTGCCAAGACCTGGTTCAGTAATCTGAAAAAGAACAAGCGGGCTGATGAGATCAAAATGGTTACTGACCAATTGTTGAATCCATTGTCCATGCGCTTGTTGAATGAAAAATACAATTCACTTTTTGTTCAGGGTGCATACATGCCTAAGTGGATGCTTGAAAAGCAGAATGCAGACAACAGTCTGGTTTCTTCGATTTCCTATGTTGGAATTCCTTACGCCATCATCAGTGACAGCTTGAAAGAGTTGAAGATCACTGATGCTGAAATTGATGCATATGTAAGAGAACACAAGGAGGAATTCAAGCAAGAAAAGGTACGCAGTGTTTCATATGTAGTTTTTGATGCTAGCCCAAGTATGCAGGACAGCGCCAATGTAAAGGGTCAACTTGAGCGATTGAAGGAAGAATTTCTTACAACAACCGATGCCAAGGCATTCGTTACGAGGAATAATACTTCCAATGCTTTTTATGATGGTTACGTGTTAAAAACACGTTTGCAAATGTCCGCCAAGGATGACATCATTTCCATGCCAGTCGGTGGAGTGATCGGACCCTATATTGACGGAAACACATATACAATTGCAAAAAAAGTTGATGTCAGGAATCTGCCAGATACTGTAAAGTGTCGTCATATTCTGATCAGCATCGCTGATCCTCGTACGGGTCAACTTCGCCGAGATGACAGCACGGCACGTCGCAAAACCGACAGCATTTTCAATGCCATAAAAGCTGGTGCTGACTTTGGCATGATGGCTGCGCAATTCAGTGAAGATGAAGGAAGTAAGATGAACAAAGGTGAATACACCTTCTCTTCTGTCGATATTACAAACCTTGCCAAAGAATTTGGTGACTTCATTTTTTACAAGCCAACCGGATCGAGGGAGATTGTAAAGACATCTTTCGGCTATCATATCATTGAGGTACTCAACCAAAAGAATTTTGAAGAGTCTTTCAAGATGGCATATCTCGCAAAGAAAATTTTGGCAAGCCCTGAGACTGATAATGGAGCCTCTTCTGCTGCAACCCAGTTTGCCAGCAGTAGCAGAGATATCAAATCATTTGATGATCAGGTTGTCAAGATGAAACTGACCAAGCTTGGCGCAGATAATCTGAAAGAGATGGATTATGCTATTGCAGGTATGTCTTCGAGGCAAATGGTAAAGTGGGTATTTGAAAACAAGGTGGGATCTGTTTCAGAACCCTTCGATCTTAGGGACAGGTATGTTGTCCTTGCTGTGACCGGTGCTTTGGCCGAGGGAGTACAACCTGCATCTGTTGCTAGAGTCATGGTTGAACCCATCCTTCGAAACAAGAAAAAAGCAGCTGAAATCAGAAAGAAAATTGGTGCTGCCAGCACGCTGGATAACATTGCATCCAATTATGGAACGCAGGTATCCAATGCTGATTCCATCCAGTTTTCTACTCCTTATGTTCCGGAAATAGGAAATGAGCCGAAGGTAATTGGTTCGGCTTTCAACAAATCTCTGGTCAACAAGGTCAGCGAACCGATCGAAGGATCAAATGCTCTTATTGTCATCAGTGTAAAACAAATTGGTGCTGTACCCTCTATGAATACAGATATCAATGCTCAGAAAAAGGCAGTTGAGGCTCAATTGCGTCAATATGCTAATTTCAGTACGATGGAGGCTTTGAGGAAATCTGCCAAGATCGTGGATAACAGAAGCAAGGTTTATTGAGTTGGGATCAAATACCTCCAAAATACAAACAGCCGCTCCAACCGAGCGGCTGTTTGTATTTTTACATCAACAAAAAAGGATCGAAATCATTATATCAACAAAGAGGATGTCATGTCTGAGGAAATAAAGAACAGAGTAGCTGAAAGTGGTCTGATCACAATGGATTTGGAACAATTTTTTCCCGAATCTGAAATCGTTGAATTTGATATACGACCATTCTTATTTATGGATCAGATATTACGTGAGCGCGAATTCAGAGAAAAATTATCGCAACATAACTGGGATATGTATGTGGGGAAACATGTTGCGGTTTATTGTTCTGTTGATGCAATCATACCTTCCTGGGCATATATGTCTATTGCCGCTCATTTGATAGCCGTTGCCAAGTCAGTATATCAAGGTAATGCTGCAGAAATGTTAAAGGACTTGATCATTGGGTCGATCAGGAAACTGGATGGTTCTGACTATGAAGACAAAAGAGTATTAGTGAAAGGGTGTGGGGAAAAGGGGATTGATGCTTACGCATATCTGGAAATCACGCTTCGTTTGATGGATCATGCTAAAACCATCATGTATGGTGAAGCATGCAGTGCTGTACCGGTTTACAAGCGAAAGTTGTCAGAAAAAACGAGTTGAAGGCAGAATAGGATCAACATTTGATCCAATCATGAAGCATCAGGTGTTATGTTGATCAACTTTTGTGCTTTATCAAGATCCTCAGGTGTGTCTATACCGATTCCTGTAAAAGATGTTTCAATCATCCGGATGGACACGCCATTTTCCAGATATCTCAGTTGTTCAAGTTTTTCAACATTTTCCAATCTGCCCAATGGCCATCCTGTAAAGTCAAGCAAAGTTTGTTTTCTAAACGCATAAACTCCAATATGCCTGAAATATGGCACATCAGCTTGCCGAATTCTATTGAAAGGAATGGGCGATCGACTGAAGTACAATGCGTCCTGGAGATCATTCACAACAACCTTGACAATATTGGGGTTGTCAATATCTGTTGGTTCGTATATTCTTTGCATTAGTGATCCGACTTTGACTTCAGGTTCACTGAATGCATCGATCAATTTTTCCAATGGTTCTTTTTGAATGAAGGGTTCATCTCCCTGAACATTCACCACGATGTCCACCTCAAGTTTTTCAATGGCTTCGGCAATCCTGTCGCTACCGCTTTCATGTTGTCTTGAGCTCATGACGACATGACCGCCAATTTTAGATATTTCCTCATAAATGATTTCACTATCAGTAGCAACCCAAACTTCATCGAATAGTCTGGTTTCAAGGGTGTGTTGATAGGTTTGTGCGATAACGGTTCTATTTCCAAGCATTTGCATCAGCTTTCCCGGAAATCTGGTTGCTGCATATCTGGCAGGAATTACGGCAAATACTTTCATGGCATATTTTGATCAGGGTTCTTCAACGACTGGAAGGGTCTCTTCATGAGTGCCAGGAAATCCTCATCTTTTTCGTTGGGATAATATCTGTCCAAACCATATTTCAAGGATTTAGGATCCAGCGTTGAAAATGTTCCGAGTATCCTATCCCAAATAGAGAATACGGCGCCGTAGTTTGTATCTGTATACGGTTGTTTCCAATGATGATGTACTTTATGCATGTTTGGTGAAACAAGCACATAACTTATCAGTTTGTCGATACGTGCCGGTAGACTAATATTGGCATGTGTAAAACCCGTGGCTGCAACGAGTAGCGTTTGAAAAATCATGACGGCGTACATTGGGGCGCCGGAAACCAGAATACCCATAAAAAAGAACAAACCTCTCCAGACACTTTCCAATGGATGATGACGCAGTCCGGTACTGACATCCACGTTGTTGTCTGCATGATGAATGATATGGAATCTCCAGAAGAGAGGTACCTGATGTTCAACAAAGTGAGAAAGCCATCCTGCAAAGAAGTCCATCGTAAGTGCGGATATGATGATTGTACCCACAATGCCGACGCCAGTCCAGTGAATCAAACCGAATTGATGAGATGAGGTCCAGTCAGAAATCCAGAGTATTATTATGGCCAACAATGTATGTATTACGAAATGGACGACAGTAAAAGCAATGTTGAGTGCTGCGTGTTTTCCCTTTGTTTTTTTGTATTTCAGTTCCATCAGCGGAAAGGCTGATTCCAGGGCCCAAAGAATAACAAGTGTGCTAACAAAGAAGGCACCCCTCTGAAGGGGATGTTGATCCAGTTCCTGGAAATATGCAATTACCGATTCCATATCGTCGCTTTTCCAAAAGGTAAGTTAATCGTTGCCAATAAAAAAAGGATGTTCAAGACATCCTTTTTTTATCAGTCGAATCTGCTCACAAATAGTATGTGAGTCGACAAAATATGATTTATTGATTCAACATCAGTGGCATCACCAGCATGAGCAGTTCTTCATTTTCGTCCTCTTCCACCGGTTTCATGATACCCGCCTTCGTTGGTGTGGAAAGTTCCACCCGAACCTCTTCTGACGAGGTAGAACCCAGCATTTCCACCATGAATTTGGCGTTGAATGCTATTTGAAGATCTTCGCCATCATAGCGGCAATTCATGCGTTCATTACCTTCGAAGCTGAAGTCGACGTCCTGTGCTGTCAACTGGAGTAAACTTCCTGTGATGTTCAGGGCAACTTGATTTGTGCTCTTATTTGAGAATATACTTATGCGGCGGAGTGCGTTTTGGAATTCGGTTCGATTCACCGTCATCCTATATGGATTCTCCGCAGGAATAACAACTTTATAATCAGGGAATCGCGCATCTATCAGCCGGCAGGTCAGCTGCATATTTCCATGACTGACGAAGAGATGATTCTGGTTGTAAGAGATATTCAGAACATCATCATTGTCGGGCAGCGCATTCTTGAGCAAACTCAATGGTTTTTTAGGAACTACAAAGCTGTCGGTTTTAGCACATTCGACGTCTTTCCTTTTATATTTCACCAGCCTGTGTGCGTCTGTTGCAACTGCCGTGAAAGATTTAGGGTCGAGTTCGAAGAATACGCCAGACATAGCAGGCCTGAGATCATCTGAACTTACAGCGAAAATTGTTTTGGAGATGGCAGTCACCAAAGCTGAAGAGTTCATTTCGAAGCTATTTGCATCATCCGGAGCTGGTTCTTTCGGGAAGTTATCAGGATTTTCACCCATCACTTTGTACTTGCCGTTGTCGCTCGTGATTTCGACTCCGAAATTCTTATCGATATTGAAAGTCAGTGGTTGATCCGGTAGATT
>JACCEE012148492.1_pt1 | contig 15378 bp, 12 predicted proteins | sample 7449931 | NCBI WGS metagenome assembly JACCEE01 (sample SAMN15323457, study PRJNA562643) | freshwater metagenome | isolation source: river surface water | place: USA:Blue River Watershed | collected 2017-08-19 | reverse complement strand
TCCTCAAAAATTATTCTCTTTATAGAGGTGTTACTCTGAAAGGATCGTTGAAACAATTGCAATTACACAATATCACCATAACCCCACAGTCAATCATTGTTGGAGGAAATATCAACGGATGTTTGAAAATTGAATTGGGCGATATGTTTTAACAAAAACAGTTAAAACAAATCAGGTTGTTTGACTCAAATTAATATTTTATATGAAACCCGCATGACTTGCATGATGCAAACATCATAGAAATATAATAATTATGCGAGTTCACATCATTCAAATTTAAAACGATAAAATTATATTATGATGAAAAATTTCTACATTTGTTTTAATAACGAATGTAGAAAGTATATCATTAAATATTTGATTTTAAACAATTAACAGCTGGTTTATTTCATTTAACACCCAATAAATTATTGAATGAAAAGCCTATTCTTACCAGAACAATGACCGACAACGAATTACTTCTGAAAATACGAGCAAAGCACAAACCGGCGTTCGATCAATTGTTTCGACAATATTACAAACCGCTCTGTATTTTTTGCTACAATATCGTACGCGATAAAATTCAAGCAGAAGAAATCGTTCAAGAATTTTTTATTACAATATGGGAACAGCCCCCGTTGGTTACCGAATCGGTAAAAGCATATTTCTATAAATCAATATATAATCGTTCGCTTCATTGCATTGAAAAAGTTCACACACGAATCAGAAACGAAGATTCATATTCAAAAAATCAACCGGAAACAACCGAGCAAGAATCGGAATCTCAACACGAAGAACTTGAATTAAAACAACATCTACAAAATGCTATAAACGAATTACCCGAAAAGTGTAAAGAAATTTTCGTGATGTGTAAATACAATGAAATGAGCTATTCGCAGGTTTCGGAACTCTTAAATATTTCTCCAAAAACAGTTGAAAATCAAATGGGTATTGCTTTAAAAAAGATACGTGAATATATATTACCGTTTCGTTCGAAAAACGATTTTTAATACATTTCAAAAAAAACATATAAAACATTTGGGGGTATCATATCATTGACCCGGTCATACATATGAAACCAGGCAAAATGTTTCAGTTAAAAACATAAAAACACAATACGTGAAACAAGAAATACCATACGAAATCATTGCCCGCTTTTTGAGCGGTGAGGCTACCGAACAAGAGCGGCTTGAGCTTGATGAATGGACACTTGCTTCGGACGAAAATATGCAGATTTTCGAACAAATGCAAGATGTATGGATGCAAACAGCTCCGGTTGAATTTGAACCAAATACCGAAAAAGCTCTTAAGCGAGTATCTGAAAAAGTTGGTCACAAGAAAACGATTTTACGTCCATCAAAACGATGGATGCAAATTGCTGCTGTTGCTGCTGTTTTAATCGGCATTGGACTTTATTTTACCCTCACATTTCATCCAGAAAAAAACCAAACCGTTACAACGATTGCCAATCAAACTCAATCGGTAATTCTTGAAGATGGTACAACGGTAATTCTCAATGAAAACAGTTCACTAACGTATCCCGAACATTTCAGCGACACCGTTCGATCAGTAACGCTTATTGGTGAAGCCTATTTTGACGTTCATAAAAATCCGCAAAAACCATTTATCATTCTTGCAGAAAACACTCAAATACGAGTTTTGGGTACAGCCTTTATTATTAATGCACGGCCACAATCGGCTATTGTAACAGTTAACGTTCATCGAGGTAAAGTTGCTTTCTCTCAAAACAATAACAAAGTTATTCTAACCATTGGAGAAAAAGGGACCTTCGATAAGAAAACAGGAATTGTATCGGAATCTATCAATGATAATTTGAATGATATGGCTTGGAGTACCAATATATTAACCTTTATCAGCACGCCAATGCCAAAAGTTGTTGAACAAATTTCAACATATTTTAAAACATCAATTTCAATAGAAAATAAAGATCTTGATACAATGAAATTCACATCACAATTTAACAACAAACCATTACCCGAAGTATTGAAAATCATAGAATTAACAACCGGTCATTCTTTCATAAAAGACAATGCAGGATATCATTTAAAATAAGCATGAAACTGATTTTTACCATAGTATTTTGTTTCGTTGTGCCTTTTGCAATAATGGCCCAAAATACCGTGTCCGATAAAAAAATCAGCCTGTCGATTGAACAAAAAACAATGCCCGAAATAATCGGATATATTTCAAAACTATCGAACATAAATTTCTCGTTTACCAACGACATTTTTCCCGATTTGTCGCAATTTTCTTACAAAGCGACAAATCAATCACTTGAAACGATTCTGAACGATATTCTTTTAAAAAATGGCATCGAATGGTTTGTTTACGACAACAATATTATTTTACGAAAAGGGAAAATTTTAAAAATAGAATACCGGATAAAAGGAAGCATAATCGATGCTCAAAAAAAGACGGGAATTCCCTACGCTTCAATAGCTATAATTAAAAGTGGAACCGGCGTTTTTTCAAATGATAATGGATTGTTTGAATTGAACGTTACGGCAACCTCAATTTATGATTCTGTAGAAATTTCGTCTATCGGTTATTTCAAAAAACACATCAGGATAAAAGATTTGCTGCAAACAACGCAAAATACCATTGAATTGATTGAACACATAGCAACAATTCCGGCGGTCGACATTAATGCTCGCGATTATAAAACCGAAACAACAGGAAATGATGCATTTATACCCATGGGAACTCTATATCTCGATACTCATGGTCAGCAAACTGCTCTTTTTATCGAAAATCAAAAAGGCAGAAAAGGAGAAATTGCAAACGTACAGTTCTATTTATCGAAAAAAGGGAATGCTCTGGCTCCATTTCGAATTCATATTTATGCACTTGACAGTATGGGAAATAAACCGGGACAAGATTTACTTAACGAATCGTTTGTCGTAAAACCATCGACTCAATGGGGATGGTGTACGGTTGACTTATCTCAAATGCACATTGCAATTCCGGCAAATGGCTTTTTTGTCGCAATCGAAGGCGTATATCCTTCAATTTATACCGACAAGCACGATACCACTCAAACTGAAATCTCCGAAAATGATGATTTTGATGAAACACCGTCAATCGTTTCTTATGGTCAAAAAATCGGTTATTCAAAAAACAAAAAGAGTAAAAATAACACTTGGCATTATTCTCTTTCGCACACGTGGTTTCAGTTGCGAAAAAACAATTTTGGAGTTATGATAGCTGCCGACATTCGATATATGAAACGCAGAAAAATGCAAAGAACAAACGGATAACCAAATAGATATGAATACACTACGATACATATTAACATTGTTACTTGCAATAATAAACATAACAGCAAGCATAGCACAATGCAATGAGATACAAGTAGAAGAAGCGGCATCGAAAGCCGGTTCGAATGCTATTTTTTTACGCGAATTCAGAGTTCATCTGCCTGAAGGAACCATCAAAAATCCGGCACCGATAAAAAAAATCAACATCATACTCAATAAAAATGTACAATATCGCTTCACGATTGCCGATTCAAAAAGCTACAACGGACGAATGCTATTACAACTCTTTAACAAGGGTGAATTACTTGGCAGTACGTTCGACGTGTATTCAAAATTAGAAAAACCATATTTCGACTTTCGATGTCAACAAACGGGTAATTATCAAATACTTTTATCATTTCGTGAAGGGATTGAAGGATGTGGTGCCGGAGTTATGTCGATGGTTGTGGGCGATTCAACCCAATCGCTCGATCCTTCGGTAAAAAAAGTTGACACAAACTCCAATAAACTTTATGTGGGAATCGATAATGAACTCGGCATCGCGTCGTCACAAATTCAAGATGGACATTTGGAAGTCAGAATCTCACAAGGAATAATTAGCGGACAAAACGGGGTTTATATTGCTCGTCCCGATCATATTGGGAAAGCAGTTGTGTCTGTATCGGTTTTCGACAAAATGAACAATCTGAAAGAAACTGATTCTACGGAATTTACGGTAGAATTACCCCTACTACCCGATGCACTATTTTCAAATAAGTCGGGCGGATTTATTTCGAAAAACGATTTAAAAACAGTAAAAAAAATATCGCTCAATAATGACAGCCCATTTGAAATAATAGGATTTTCAATTCAAAAAAGCAGATTCGATGTTCAAAGCCTCACATCGGGTAGTGCTTATTTAACAAACCGTCAGATTCAGTTTCTGCAAGCACTGCAATCGGGCGAAACATTTATCATAACACACATCCTTGTAAAAGGATCTGACAACAAAGTTTTTGAACTCAATCCACTGGGATTCATCGTGGATTGATTTTTTAGCCGAAACATTTTTGCCTGGTTTCGGAAAAAAAGTAGTTCTTAACCTTTAAATGTTATTGTTATGAAAACGTATAGATTTTCATTAGTGGTATTGCTATGTCTTATGGCAATCAGAGCTTTGGCTCAAGAATGTGTTGTTTCAGGTCAAATATTCGACTCAGAAACCAAAGAAACCATACCGGGAGTTCCGGTCATTGTTAAAGGCACAACAAAAGGTATCACAACCGATGTTGATGGGATCTTCAGAATTAAAACCTCAATCGGTGCCTTATTAATCGTCAAAAATGTAGGATACGAAACAATCGAAATCCAAGTCACGGATAAATTAGTTGCTCAAAGTAAGATTAAACCAATAGCCATTCAGCTTAAATTAAATTCAAAAATAATTGAAGATGTTGCTTTTATGGGATATTCAAAGCAAAAAAAACTCACTGCAACAGAATCGATGGAAGTTGTTGGTGAAAAAGAATTGAAAAATGCAGTTGGCAACAATATTGATCAGGCACTACAAGGACGTGCAGGACTATATGTAACCACAAGCGGTTCACCAGGAGCTAGTTCGCATGTTGTAATTAGAGGCATCGGAACAATCAACAGTTCTGACCCTTTGTATGTTATTGATGGTGTACCACAAACAACCTCACCCAAAATCAATCCGCTAGATATTAAAACGGTTACGATTTTAAAAGATGCTTCAGCATGTTCAATTTATGGTTCAAGAGGTGCAAATGGTGTTGTTGTAATCACCACAAAAACAGGAACCATATATGAAGATAAGAAACCCAAAGAATATACCTATCGCTTCAGAAAAGACCATGTTTATAAAGCTACCTACTTTGTTGTTGATAGTATTATTGTTGATTCGGTTTTCAATTTCAAACGTTTAGGATTCAAAGAACGTCAAGTCGATACGTTCTATCTTGCCCGTCAAAAAAATGGATTACAATTTGTTTGCATGTCTACCAAATCGGCAATAAATCAAAACTTAAAAACAATTTCTTCTGAAGTTAAACAATGGGTAATGGCTCATCCCCGCTGTGCTATTCGTATTAACGACACAATACAAGTTTCTAAATCATTTGCATTACAAGCTATAAATGCTCGAAACATTAAATCAGTTCGTTACATGGATCAAACCGAAGCCGAAAAACTCTATGGAACAATAGGGAAACAAGGAGTTCTGGAATTCATTTTGGAATAACGGGCAGAACAGAGCCTGATTAATTTTAGGCTCTCTTTATCACATTTTTCACAATCTTAAAAACGAATATTATGAAACCACATATCATCATAATAATGGTAATATCCTTTGTATTACCCAGTTTGTCAATAGCCCAAAACAATGCGGTATTGATAAGAAAAACCACTTTACCAAATTCGGAAGACAAAACCTATTCACCCTATTTTTATGTTGAAAATGCAGAAAAAGGAAGCGAACCAATGCCACTAAAAGCAACCTATGCAAAGGTTAATATTGCAGGAGTAATTGCCGATGTAAAAATTGTTCAACAGTATGTAAATACGGGAAAAACAGCACTTGAAGCAAAATACATTTTCCCAGGTTCAACGAGAGCTGCCGTTTATGCAATGAAAATGAAAATTGGCAACAGAATTCTCAATGCACAAATAAAAGAGCGACAAAAAGCACGACAAGATTATGAACAGGCAAAAACCGAAGGAAAAACAGCATCGTTGCTCGAACAAGAACGACCCAATGTTTTTTCAATGAATGTGGCAAATATTCTTCCCGGCGATACAATTGCCGTAGAACTCACCTACACCGAAATGCTTGAATCAACAAACGGAACGTACCAATTTGTGTACCCAACCGTTGTTGGTCCTCGATATTGCAACACTCCAAAAACCGAGAACCAATCAGATGAAAATGTTTCGTGGGTTGAAAATCCGTATTTAACAGAAGGTAAAGCTCCAAATTATAACTTCAACATGGATGTAAATATAAATAGTCCTCTACCTTTGCAAAAAATCACAAGTACTTCGCACTCGATTTTAGTTTCGTACACGGGCAAACAAAATGCAAATATTCAGCTCGATAGCTCAGAAAAACAAGGAGGTAATCGCGATTTTATACTTCAATATCAACTTCGGGGAAAAGAAACTGCTTCCGGTATTTTATTATACAAACACCACGACGAGAATTTTTTCGCATTAATGATGGAACCTCCTCTTGCTCCAACTCCTTCGCAAATTAATCGCAGAGAATATATTTTCATTGTTGACGTAAGCGGATCGATGTATGGATTCCCTTTAGATGTTTCAAAAACGCTATTAACCAACTTAATATCAAATTTAAACTCCAATGACAAATTCAATATTCTGACATTTGCGGGAGGTAATGCACTATTTGAATCACAATCGTGTGCAGCAACAAAAGAAAACCTACAAAGAGCAAAAGATTTTTTAAACAATCAAACAGGAGGTGGCGGTACAGAATTGCTACCTGCACTGAAACGAGCTCTTTCATTACCTGCCGATTCGGGATATTCACGAACGTTTGTAATAGCCACCGATGGTTATGTTTCCGTTGAAAAAGAAGCGTTTCGGTTGGTTCGTGACAACCGAAACAAAGCAAATTTATTTGCATTTGGAATAGGCTCATCGGTAAATCGCTATATCATTGAAGGACTTGCTCATGCCGGTTGCGGTGAACCATTTATTGTAACAAACCAAACCGAAGCATTAAACCAAGGAAATGAATTTGTTTCATTAATTAACAGTCCGGTTTTCACCAACATTACAATCGATTGGGGCAACATGCAGGTTTATGATCTTGAACCCAAAACCATTCCTGATATTTTTGCAAAGCGTCCAATTTTAATATATGGAAAATATACAGGGCAACCCAAAGGTATTATTCAAATTAAAGGAATTAGCGGAACAAAACCTTGTACTCTGAAACTCAACCTCGATAGCGTTACAACCAAAGGCAATCAAGCCTTGCGATATCTTTGGGCTCGTAACCGAATTAAGTATTATTCTGATTATGATCAATATTACGAATCCTCATCGCAGTTCGACTTTTCATCAAACCAAGTAACTGAAAACCAAGAAAAAGCAATAACCGATTTAGGATTAAAATATAATTTATTAACTCAATATACATCGTTTATAGCTGTCGACTCTCTGATACGAAACAAAACCGGAAAACTACAAACGGTTACACAACCATTACCTTTACCACAAGGCGTTTCAAACTATGCTGTAAGTGAAACCGGCTCATTAGGAATGCTTAATGGCACAAAGCAAATAGAGGAAGTGGTTCGTGTTGGTTATGGCGTTCAAAAGAAAAGCGATGTAACCGGCAGTGTTACACAAATATCATCGGGAGATATTGCCAGCCGGCCAGTCGTTGGTATTGATCAAGCATTGCAAGGGAAAATTGCCGGCGTTCAGGTTATTAGATCAGGAAGTCCCGGTTCCACAGGGAGTGTTCGTATACGAGGCGTTGGTTCCATCAACAATTCCGAACCATTATATGTTGTTGACGGTATTCCACAAAGCACAACACCATACATCAATCCATCAGAAATAAAATCGATATCCGTTTTAAAAGATGCTTCAGCATGCGCTATTTATGGATCAAGAGGAGCCAATGGTGTCGTTTTAATAACAACAAAATGCGGGAAAATTAAAACACAAGCACAATCGAAACAAAACAACTACATCAAGTTTAAAAAGAATAAAACGTACAGCAATGTCCGATTTGTGGTCGACAGTTTTATAGTTGACTCAACGTATAACCTGAAGAAAATGGGGCTTCACGACTCAAACATCGATAGCTGTTATATGATTTTACAACCTGATGGTAAAACCTACATTTTTATACAAACCCGCAAAGGCGTAAACGAACAAATAAAACAAGTTTCTTCTGAGGTAAAATCGTGGATCATCAAACATCCAAACTGCACATATTCAATAAATAATCAATTAATCTCAGACAGAAAAAAGATTGTACTTCTGATCTCGAAAAACACAATTATTCAAACAAAAACCATCGAACCATCCGAAACGATAAACATTTATGGAAAAATCATAAACGATGGTGTTGTTGAAATTACAACCCAACAGTAACGGTTCTAAAATCTCCGACATGAGTAATATTCTTGTCGGAGATTTTTCCTTTGGCTTAATTAAATTCTGAATTTCGCTACCTTTGCTGTCGAAATGGCAAAAGATATTTATAAAAATATTTATTATCTCTACCTCATCAAAATAGCCAAATGGTTTATGCTGGTGATGCCGGTGATCGGCATTTTTTATAATCATCATGGATTAAATGATTTTCAACTGTTTATTGTTCAAGGAACCTATTCTTTAAGTATTGTCATTTTTGAAATACCATCGGGTTACTTTGCCGACTTATGGGGTCGAAAAAACACGTTAATCATGGGAACAATTTGTGGTGCTGCCGGATATTTTATTTATTCAACAACCAATGGTTTTTGGGGATTTTTGGCAGCTGAATTAGTTTTAGGTATTGGAGAAAGTTTTGTGTCTGGAGCCGATTCGGCAATGCTGTTCGACACTCTTGCTCATATTAAATCAACAGATAAATATCTCAAACTCGAAGGTCGTATTACGGCTATTGGGAGTTTCGCCGAAACCATAGCATCGTCACTTGGAGGAGGATTGGCTCTTATAGCAGGACTTCGTGCACCATTTATCGCTCAAAGTTTCATTGCCGCACTTGGAATACCAGCAGCCTTCATGTTAATTGAACCGAAACGAGAAAGTATCTCACAAAAAGCATCGATGCAACATGTTTTTTCCATCTTCAAAAATTCGTTAATCACCGATTTACGATTAAGTAGCGCGTTGATTCTTTCATCGATTGCAGGAACTGCAACACTCACAATGGCATGGGTTGCGCAATTATTTTTTGTTCATAATCAATTAACAACAACGACGACAACTTTTATATGGGTTAGTCTTAATTTATGCGTAGCACTTGTTTCAATGTTTGCGTCTCACATTCATGGTCTTATCGGATCACGACAAGTATTTTGGTCGATAGTTATAGTATTGCCATTAGCATATATTCTTATTCCCTTTGGTGGTTTCATTGCAATCATATGTATTTTATTCTTTTTCTATGCCGTACGAGGATTGGCAACCCCCATCCTTAAAGAACAAGTTAATACCAGATGTACGTCTGATGTTCGAGCAACAGTATTGTCTATCAGAAGTTTATTAATCAGATTGTTATTTTCGGTTATTGGACCGTTAATCGGTTGGATAGCAGTGAAACACAATTTCAACAATGCAGTATTCTCATTAGGATTGTTTCTTGCAATATCATTAGCGATTTCAGCAATATTTTTTATTCGTTCCGACACAAAAAATATTTCATAAAAAATAATCCTTTTTTGTACATTTACAGAACAAAAGCCTCCTTAGCTCAGCGGTAGAGCAGCTCACTCGTAATGAGCAGGTCGAGGGTTCAATTCCCTTGGGAGGCTCTTTTTTTTTAGAATTTGGTTTATGGCTTAATATTTGTATTTTTATCGAGCAAATAATTCTAAATTCATTGAAATATGAATAAGCGTTTAATCATCACATTTTTAGGCATTTTATTCTCATTTTTGAGTTGTTTTGCCGGACCATCCGAATCAATCATCGCGGCAATAAAAGCCGGGAATGCCGATCAATTGGCTGAATATTTCGACAGCAATGTTGATTTAAAAATCATTGACAAGGAAAATATCTACAGCAAAGCACAAGCGAAAGTACTTGTGAAAGATTTCTTTTCAAATTATTCGGTTACCAATATTGCAATTAACCATGAAGGTGGCCCCGAAACGGCACATTTTGTCATTTGCAATTTGTCTACAGCCCAAGGAAAATTTAGAGTTTACTTCCTCTTAAAAAATAAAGACGGAAAATTTCTTATTCAAAAATTCAGAGTAGAAAAAGATGGATAATCAAAAACAAATCGACGAACTTATTAAACTTGCCTTACGCGAAGACATTGGCGATGGCGACCACACTACCCTTTCATGTATACCGGCCGATTTACAAGGCAAAGCGCAATTAATCATTAAACAAGATGGCATTCTTTGCGGAGTTGATGTAGCAAAACGAGTTTTCGAATTATTCGATCCTTCTCTTAAAATGACTGTATTTATCAACGATGGTACAGCTGTTAAAAAAGGAGATATCGCATTTACAGTTGAAGGTCCATCTGTATCAATATTGCAATGCGAACGATTGGTGCTCAATTTCATGCAACGCTTAAGCGGTGTTTCAACACAAACAAAAAAATATGTCGACTTATTGCAAGGTACCAAAACCAAAATTCTTGATACAAGAAAAACAACTCCCGGAATGCGATTATTAGAAAAATACGCAGTTAAAATGGGTGGAGGAGAAAATCACCGTATTGGTCTTTTTGACATGATTTTAATCAAAGATAATCATATTGATTTTGCTGGCGGTGTTGTTGCAGCACTCGACAAAACGAACGCTTATTTAAAGGCAAAAGGTAAAGATTTACTTATTGTCATTGAGGCTCGTACGATGGATGATATCAAAAAAATTGTAGAATATGGAGGCGTATTTCGCATTCTTATTGACAATTTCACACCAGAAGAAACCAAAGAAGCAATTAAATGGATTAACGGGCGGTGTAAAACAGAATCTTCGGGTGGAATAACACTCGAAACAATCAGAGCTTATGCCGAAGCAGGCGTTGATTATATATCGGTAGGTGCATTAACACATCAAATTCGAAGTCTCGATATGAGTCTTAAAGCCGTTAAATAAATATTTAAATAGAACATAAAAAGCGCAATTATCAATTCAATTAATTGCGCTTTTTTTATTGTTAAAATTTCAAAAAACACATCAATACAAAAAAAAAGAAAAGAACGCTAAAAGAAACAAACCACAACATCAACACATACAACTCTATTTCAAACAATTACAATGAAATATTAACACAAAAAAAAACTTAAAAAATAATCGTTAAATTGCTTTTATTTTACTCGTAAAAACAAGTATTTTGTAAGTGTTAATGATATATATTTTGCGACCTAAAATGAACAAACAATTACTTCTTGGTGCAGAGTCGATCGCACTAGCGGCATTAGATGCCGGAATTTCGGGAGTATATGCTTATCCAGGCACTCCATCAACAGAAATCACAGAATTTATTCAACATTCAGCAATAGCACAACAAAATGGTGTAAGATCGAAATGGGCTGCAAATGAAAAAACAGCTTATGAAGCAGCCTTGGGTATGTCGTATGCTGGTAAGCGTAGTCTTGTTTGCATGAAACACGTTGGACTCAACGTTGCTGCAGATGCATTTATGAACTCTGCAGTAACCGGAGTAAACGGCGGTTTAGTCGTTGTTGTAGCAGACGATCCGTCAATGCATTCTTCACAAAACGAGCAAGACACACGTGCTTATGGCCGATTTGCATATCTGCCGGTTATCGAACCATCGAACCAACAAGAAACATACGATGCTGTTCGTTATGCCTTTGATTTGTCGGAACAAGTTAAATTACCCGTTTTACTAAGAATAACAACCCGTCTATCACATTCACGTGCTGTGGTTGTTCAACAAACAGCAAAACAACAAAACCCGATCAATCCATCCACCGATAAAAAGAAATGGATATTACTTCCAGCCAATGCTCGTGCAAACTATGCAGGTTTACTCCAAACGCAAAAACAACTAACCGAAATATCGGAATCGTCACCCCTGAATAAAACAATTGAAGGAACCGGTTCGAAAGCAGTTATTGCATTTGGAATTGCCTATAACTATGTTATGGAAGTAAAACAAGCAGAAAAGCTTGATTTTCCTGTTTTAAAAATTTCTCAATATCCAATGCCTGACAAACAGTTAAAAGCATTTGTAGAAAAATATGATGATATTTTAATCGCCGAAGAAGGATATCCAATATACGAAGAGCTGCTAAAAGGATATTTTGGCAACAAAAAATTCAGAGGACGTTTAGATGGTGCATTACCACGAATGGGAGAGCTTTCGCCCGATTCACTGGCAATCGCCTTCGGTTTCCAGAATAAAAATCTGAAATCAATTCCTGAAGTCGTTGCAAATCGTCCGCCAATGCTATGTCAAGGTTGTGGACATCGCGACTTATATGAGGCAATGAATATCGTGTTTGAATCGTATCCTGCAAAGCACGTCTTTTCTGACATAGGATGCTATACTCTTGGTGCATTACCTCCCTTTGGAACGATCAGCACTTGTGTTGACATGGGAGCATCGATAACAATGGCCAAAGGCGCATCTGATGCAGGTATGCATCCGGCTGTAGCAGTAATTGGCGACTCGACATTTACCCATTCGGGAATTACCGGATTGATTGATGCAGTAAATGATGGTGTTGCAGTTACAATCATCATTTCAGACAATTCGACCACAGCTATGACCGGAGGACAAGACTCTTCGGGAACAGGAAAACTTGCAGAAATCTGCAAAGGTGTGGGCGTTGACGAAAAACATATTCGCATAATCGAACCCTTGAAAAAGAATCTCGATGACAATATCGCAATTTTGAAAGAAGAATTTGAATATAAAGGAGTTTCTGTCATTATTGCCCAACGCGAATGTGTTCAAGTGGCTATCAGAAATAAAAAGAAACAAGGATAATAAACATTACAAAATGAATAAAAATATAATAATTGCGGGTGTCGGTGGTCAAGGAATATTGACCATTGCATCAATCATCGATTTAGCAGCAATGAACCTTGGATTGCATGTAAAACAAGCTGAAGTTCATGGAATGAGTCAACGCGGTGGTGCTGTTGAGTCGCACCTTCGTATTTCCGATTCTGAGATATTTTCCGACCTTATTCCTCGTGGTAAAGCAGATATTATTCTCTCTATAGAACCAATGGAAGCTCTTCGCTATTTACCGTTTCTATCTTCGGATGGTATAATAATTACAGCGGTTGAAGCATATAAAAACATTCAAAATTATCCCGACGAATCGAACATCTTAAAAGAAATTGAAAAATCGGCAAAATACATTTTAGTTGATGCAGCAGAGCTTGCTAAAGCAGCCGGAAGTACAAAAACATATAATGTTGTAATGCTGGGAGCTGCATCTCCATATTTGGGCATAAAAAAAGAAGAACTGGAAAAAGCAATCGAACAATACTTTTCAGCAAAAGGTCAGACAATAATAGATATGAATCTGTTAGCTTTCAGAAAAGGAATAGAAAATAAATAGATTAATCCAACAATCGTTTTAACAACGGACATTACACTAATTTTATCCGTTGATAAGAGACGAATAAGGATATTGACAAAGAAAAACGGTATAATATGATTTGGAATCAAGACATTGAATGTGCAAGTAGAGAGCAAATGCGAGAAATTCAAAGTCGTCGCTTAGCTAATATGGTGAAGAGAGTTTACGACACAGTACCTTTTTACCGCAAAAAATTAAAAGATAAAGGCATCGAGCCGGGCGATATCAAAAGTATCGACCAACTTAAAGATTTACCTTTCACACTAAAAACTGATCTTCGGGACAATTATCCCTTCGGCCTTTTTACGGTTCCACAATCGGAAATAGTTCGTATTCACGCATCGAGTGGCACTACCGGCCGACCAACCGTTGTTGGATATACCCGCAATGATATTGAAATGTGGAGCGACGTTGTTGCCCGTTCTTTAACAATGGCTGGAATCACAAAAAACGACATTATACAAATTGCATACGGATACGGATTATTTACGGGAGGTTTGGGCTTACATTACGGTGCTGAAAAAGTGGGAGCATCGGTAATTCCAATTTCAGGAGGAAACACAAAGAAACAATTACAATTGATGGTTGACTTTGGCTCTACGGCTATTGCGTGTACACCATCGTATGCTGCATTTTTGGGTGAAAGTATTATAAAAGAAAACATTAATCCGAAAGACATTAAACTAAAAACTGGCATATTTGGTGCTGAACCATGGACCGAAGAAATGAGAACGCAGGTGCAAGGTTTGTTAAACATCAAAGCTTATGACATTTATGGTCTGAGTGAAGTTATCGGACCCGGTGTTTCTATGGAATGTGAACACCAATGTGGAAGCCATATTTTCGAAGATCATTTTATTCCTGAAATTATCGATCCCCAAACCTTAGAAGTATTGCCCTATGGAGAATTGGGCGAATTGGTATTTACTCCGGTATCGAAAGAAGCAATGCCTCTATTACGATATCGCACTCGCGATTTAACCAGATTACATGCCGAAAAATGTGCTTGTGGACGAACGCTAATCAGAATGGAAAAATGCTTGGGACGATCAGACGATATGCTTATCATTCGAGGTGTTAATGTATTTCCATCGCAAGTTGAATCAGTACTTCTTGATATGGCAGAGACATCACCCCACTATCAATTAATCGTAACACGCGAAAAAAATCTCGACAATTTAGAGATTCGCGTTGAAGTTGATGAACATTTCTGGTCAGATGAAATTAAAGAACTCGAAGCAATAAAGAAACGTATCAACCATAATATTTCAAGTGTTTTGGGTATCAGCGCAACAATCAAATTGGTTGAACCTCGCAGTATTCAACGCTCTGAAGGAAAAGCTCAACGAGTAATTGACAATCGTCATTTATAAAAATAAAAGCGTTTAATTATTTATAAATACCTAAGATTATGATAATAAAACAACTATCAGTTTTCCTGGAAGATAAATCGGGCAGACTAACCGAGTTAACCAAAATATTAGCCGAAAACGATATAAACATCACAGCCTTAAGTATTGCTGATGCTGCCGATTATGGCATTATCCGTATGGTTGTAGGTCGTCCGGAACGTGCAATGACTGTTTTAAAAGAAAATGGTTTTTCGGTTAATCTCACCGATGTCGCATGTCTTATTGTACCCAATAAACCGGGAGGTTTGTATCATGCATTAAAAATACTGGCCGACAATAATATCAATATCGACTATATGTACGCGTTTGCTATTAATTCTACAGCTTCGGTTGTCATTCGAGCATCATCAATTCAAGATGTTATCGATATTCTGCAAAAGAATAAGTTGGAATTAATGAAGGCAAGTCAGATTTATCAAT
>JACCEE012655206.1_pt1 | contig 15381 bp, 8 predicted proteins | sample 7449931 | NCBI WGS metagenome assembly JACCEE01 (sample SAMN15323457, study PRJNA562643) | freshwater metagenome | isolation source: river surface water | place: USA:Blue River Watershed | collected 2017-08-19 | reverse complement strand
CGCCCGGAGGTCCGCCAAACTGTGTAACTGGCCACGGTGCTACTTTTTTTGCGTCTAGGTCAATACCCACATGTACACTTGCGTCTAGTGCTGTGGTAAGGTCGTCGGTAATAAAGATACCACCATATTGGCCTGATGATCCACCAAGTCTACTAGTGATAACATATTTTTGTGTTTCACTAATCCAAGCAACGTCAGTTAACGGCCAGTCCGATTCGTCAGTATTAAAATCTGTGACAAATGCTCCATCTGCCGGTACTACTGTCCAGTCAACGCCGTTGTCACTGTAGGCTACGACTGGGAATTCGTCAGGTGTTGTGTCCCAATATCCAACTGCTACCCATTTGTCAGGTTCGCTAAAATAGCGTACTTGATTCCAGTATAAGTTATCGCCTTCTAATGTATTAGTGCCTGTACACAACTCTACTGTGCCAATAGTAGTAGAGTAGTACAATCCTGGTACTATAGGAGGTGATGAAGGATCATCTGCGTAAGCGTATGCGTAGACAATAGTACCACCGTGTACTGCTACTCGGTCAATGCCAGCCATACCGCTTGGTGTTGGGTCACTCCATGTAACGCCGTCAGTGGATGTAACAATGTCGCCATCGACATTGGCCATGATATAAATGTAACCACTGGCACTACTACCGCCACCGCTTTGTCCAGTGTAGGCTGTTGTTTGAATAGAGCCGTCTGGGAATGTTAGTCTGCCGTTAGAGTCAAATTTCCATTCGTTAAAATTGCCATCCTCATAGATACCAATTTTTACTGGGGCAGCAGTATCAGAACCTAAAACAACTTCGTTTTCATTATTTTGTAAGTTTAGGAAGCCTGTATAAAATTCACCCTCGTTTATAACACCTAATGTATTACTGTCAAATGTAACATCACCGGTGTTAGCATTGCCACCACCGATAGTTTCAATTTCGCCAGCACGGATCTTAACACGGTACGGAATAGGTATCCAGTCATTTGCGTTGAACGGATAGTCAACATCACCAAATGGATAACCTGCTGGACTAAACGCCCACGCATCGACGTTGACTGTAAAGTTACCGCTAAATCTCAATCCAGTTCCGTTGCCGTTGTTACTAGTATTATCTTGATAAGTTACTGTTTCACCAGTGTCTACTCCGTCAATATAAACCTTCCAGCCAACTATGTCAAATGAATGTAGCACCGCTGGAAAATTATATTCAGTGTTATCATTAATGCTTCCAGTTTGTTGTGTTTCGTCTAAATCTAATATTATTTTAAACGGTGTTGCTGCCTTCATGTCATTGTCTCTAGCACCGTTGGCTGCTACGCTATCCCAACCAGCACCCTGATCAGTAATTTCAATATCGCCATCAATGTAGCCGTCGTCGTCTAGTTCTTCAACAAGATATGTTGCGGCTTCATAACTTCCTGGAGCTGTATAATCTCCATTTAGAATAGAGTAGCGTGTATGGTCAATAACTATAGGAGCATAACGACCCCATGGTTGAGTTTGATCACCGCTATCTTCTACTTCATCTGGGACATAGTTAGTTGCCTGTGTAACGCCAGGAATAACAACACCGGTTGTACCTGCTTGTAGATTAACACCACCTAGTTTTAGGTCGCTACTTTGAATTTCAAATGCTTTCTTTGCCATGTTATATTATTCCTTATTAATCGCCACGGGCTACTTCTGTAGCATATATTTTCACATATACATTGTTTGTTGTGCTTGTTGGGGTTGCCGTAATTTCAATACGCCCGGTAGTAGGATCACCAGTTCCTGGATTCCATTGTGCGTCTAGTGAGGCTAACGGACCTGTGCCCGAATAGATAACACCGTAGACCACAGAATCAACTGTGACAACACCGCCATCTGTAACACGTCTAATAATCATCATATCACAGGCCTGTGTGTGATATCCGGTGGCATCACCATCTTCGTTGCCTTCGATAGTAGCATGAACTCTGATACTAGACAGATTATATTGCTTGGCTGTGTAGACCACGCCGGTTGCTCCCGTGCCGCCGCCTACTCCTATGCCCCAGTTGTTAGTAGCAATGTGTACTTCGCTGCCACTGATACTAAATGAGCCGTCGGGCTTGAAGCTCCAATTGCCCGTGCCAGTTTCTATATTAACACTACCAATCTCAGTCGGGCCGTAGCCAGCACTGATGTTGACATTACCACCAAAGAGATTATCTCCTTGTCCGGCATCGATATTAACATTACCACCAACTGAGTTTCCGCCGCCAGCGAGAATATTAACATTACCACCAGTGCCACCTGTTGTACCAGCATTTCCAGCGTTGAGATCTAAGAATCCACCATAACCGTTAGCCGCTTGAGCATCGCCTGATTCTATGCGAATGTATCCACCTTCGATACCACCTAGTCCGCCACGTAGTTTAACATCACCGCCCCCGCCACGCGGATCAATAGCTCCACCATCACCGCCTGACCCCGCCCAGATATAAACGTCGCCACCTTCACCTTTGGTATTGTTTTCACCGCCAAATCCCTGTTGGCCTTGTATGACTAATCGCTGGGCACTAGCATTATCGCTGTTAGGTGTAGGTCCTGTAATAACAACTTGACTTGTAGGATCGTTTCCTAATTTTAGTGTAGGGCCACTTACATCGGTTTCGTTGTCGTTCCAGTTAGTAGTTGTCAGTGTTGGAAACGATAAGCTACCGTCTGCTTCAAGTACAACTTGGTTGGAACCGTTGATTAAACTAGTGCTAGTAAGTACAAACGGATCACCATCTAATGTTAGTGTACCATCACTTCCTAGTGTAAATTCATGAATGCCATTAACTAGTGTATCACCATTAACTGCGGTAACTGTAGCACTTAAGACATTTGTAGCTGCATTGTAGGTAAAGCTAATACCATCGTGATCACCATCAACAAACATAGGAGCAACACGATCCTGCGTTGAGTTGGTAACTGCTTCGCTTGTTGAAATAGTTGTTTCAACTACCCACTTGACGCCATCGTAGACGTATCGTATTCCGTTAGGGGCATTGTATACTTGCCCCAGTGTTGGATTACTTGGAAATGTTAGTACTGTCATTTATTTTGCTCCGTATCTTATATTTAATTGTTTTGCGGTTTTCATTTTACGGTGTTAACCCTTGGCTTGCTAATTTTGCTGCTATCCTATCTAATGCTTCTTGAATTGTAGTAGGAAGTGTGCTGGACCAATCACTTGCAACTGCAGGCGTATACGAGACTGTACCACCAGGCGGTAATGTTAGATTACCGTCTTTTCCAAATTCCCAATCGTAAGTGGCTAATGGTGTTATTCCATTATTGTCTAAATCTAACAAGTTAGTTCTTAAGGTCAACTTGTCTTGGCTACCTATTAACAAAGGACCAAACATTCCACCATTTAACGATTGATTAGTTAAATCTTCTTCAATCCAACTGTTACCAGGAAACATGATGGCAGGTCTTCTATTTGTAGAATAATCCGCTAATCCATAGTCCCTAAAGTCCCACTGGTAACTGCCATCATTATTAGTGATTGTAAGATATATTCTATCTTTACCCACTACACCTATACCGTTGATACCTCCGCTGATATTTGGATCAGCACTATAAATGTTTGACACACCGTCTGGTAATGTTAAATTACCATCATTGCTAAACGTCCAACGCTTTTCATTTAGGTCGTCTGGTGTAGGTAGTTCAATGCTAAAATCTCTATAAGTGCCGCCACCGCCTAATGGTGCTGTTTCATTACTTAGGATTGCACCGCCCGGCGCTACCAGTGTGCCAGTTAGATTTCTAATAAACCACGTCTTTGACTCTGGTACAGGATTTCTAAAGGTATAAGTATTACCTGGTTCAAATACAAACTCAGGAACTACTATTTCGTAAGTAACACCCGGATCAACTGTTGTTTCAGTAACTGCCATCCAGATAGGAGCAAGCCCTGTTCCGGCGTTGATTTCCCAACCGTCTAGAACCGCAGTAATGTCATCGTTAGTACTAATGTCAACTATTAATGTTCCAGTGGTGCTACCTGCTGCCGCTACATCAGAAACTGTAATTATACGCTTGATTTCTAATCCCAAGTCACTATCAATAGCACCTGTTAGTATGTTGTCACCAAGAGTAGAACCATCTGAGAAATTTAATCTACCTGGGAATAGAGTCTCTCCATCGTGTCCAAACTGCCAAGCAACCGCAGTATTATTGTGATTAGTTGCGATTACAAGATGGGTCTCCATATTGTTGATTGCCGCCCCAAGCCCGCCTCTCCAAATAAGTGCTGACTCCATACCTATTTGATTTGTAAAAGTTAAATCGCTTTCAGTACCTTGATAAGTTATTGTTCCGTTTGTGCCAAATGTTAAACTTTGGTCGTTGGCAGCAAGTTTAACAGCACCTAATGACTGAATTGTGGCAGGATACACAGGAGGTTGACTTACTTCTGGGTTTGCAGTATATACTCCAGGTCCAGGATTTTGAATACTGTTTAGTGTAAATGTAAAAGTATAACCTGGAATACCGTGATCTGATGTTAGAAACTCAAATACTAGACCGTTAATATATCCTGGATTTGAAGGCCAAGGTTGATTGTCAATCATTGTTTGTACTGTACCATCCTGACCAACCTGGAACTGAACGGTGTACTCCCAAGCGTCGCCTTCTAATACCAGTGTGCCCTCTCCGATATAGTGTGCTGGATCGAGAACTGCTGTAAATGTTAGTGGCAGTAGCAATGGTGTGTTTATACTACCACTGTCATCCAATGTTACATATAAATTGCCAGTAGGGCTATTTCTTAGTTCATAAGCATGTCCTATGAATGCTGTGCTTTGCCAAGTGTCGTCACTAAAAGTAATCCTGTCAGGAACAGTTAAATTACCATCTACTCCAAGGCTAACAGTATAAGCACCGTTAACTAATTCATTAGTTGAACTAATGCCAGCACCGTCTACAGGACTAGCATCGATCCAAGTAGAATCGTATGAAATATAAAGTCTGCCGCCTTCGGGATCCCACCATAGGTCCCCTTCGCCCGGAGTCTCTGGCGGTGTAGCATCTACTACTACGCTAGCTGCTACTTGGTTATACAGTTCGGTAAAGTTGTCGTTAACTTTAGTAAAGGCCGTGCGTAACGGGTCCCCGTTGCCTTTGTCAGCAACTCCCGTGTTGATAATTCGTTGTGTCATTTATCGCTCCAGTATTATTTAAACTCTGCCAACGGCAACTTCAATTACGCCTGCTTCAGAATAATCTTTATCTTGTAACGCCTTACCGATGATTGTACCTATTTTAGGATCTATCGCTTTAGTAGCGTGACCGGCTATACCAGCTGTAGTTAGCATGTCTCCTTTCTTAACCTTGCCAACTACTTTAACTGGCACACGACCTTGTAGTGCAATACATGCTCTAGTACCTTCCAGCTCACCGTTCATTTTTAAACCTGGGTCTGTACTAACAACACCAGCTAATCTATTATCGCCAAAGATGTTTGTAGTAGTAGTTTCTGCACTACCTCCAAATATTAATACAGTGCCTGGTTCGTAGTCCTTGTCTGCGGTATAATATTCTGCCAAGTCAGCAAAGGTTGCTGTTAGTGTGCTACTTGTTCCTAGTGTAAATTGACCAGTTAATGTTACTGGTGTGCTAGATGCTGCACTACCAGTTGCACTAATAATGTCAACACCACCCGGAGTAGTAACTTTTAATGTAGTACTTGAATAACTTAATACCGTTGATCCGTTTAATTGTAGACCTTTAACGTTGATAGTTCCAGTACCGCTAGTTTTAACTAGACTGTCATTACCGCCACTAGTAGTTATATCAACTACTGCAAATGTTTCACTTGCTGTTTTAGTTAATACACCATTGCTAGTAAACACAGCATCTAATGCTTTTGTACCTACAGTACTTGCAGTTAGTTCTGTCGGAGCTGCTGCACTACCACTAAAGTTACCTAGTATTCTAGCATCGGCAATGTTTGCAATTTCGCTTAGTGAGACGCCTCCAGCTTTAATGCCAACCCATCCATCTGTGACAGTAAAGTTAGAACTATCAAAACTAGCTAGACCGCTTGCTGCCTGTTTTTGTGCTGCTGTGCCTGTCGGTGCACTTCCAGAAGTTGCAGCCAGTGTCATAGACAGCTTGCTCTGTACGATGTCAGCTGTGTTGCTTACATCTGCGTTAACAATACTTAATGGGGCATATTGTAAATCTAGTTGTGCATTGTTTATACTAATAACAGTTGAACTAGCCGCATGGATAGCACCACTGGTAGTAAACTGTTCTCTAACAATACCGTCAAATCTATTTTGAGCGCCTGTTATACCAGTGTAGCTAAAAATTTCATCGTTAATCTGTATGTAACCACTTGCAGGGAATCCTGTAGTATCTACTACATAAATTCCTCCGCTAACATACAACTGGCTAGTTCCTGCGATACCAGAGTCAACTGTCGGCGGGCTAGTACTTCCGCCCAGTAACGTTGTATTAGGACTACTTGTGTAAGATGCAACAATATCTCCAGTAATGGATGCATTTGTTGCGGCGTTTTCTGCGCCTGTGAATATTAATAATTCAGCAGCCGTTGGAGTGTTAATTGATACGTCTGCTTGTTCTGCAAGTTCATTGTATAGACCAAGCTGGTTGTCAACATACAGTTTAGTTGCCGCATCGTCATCATTACTAGGTGCACCTACGTTTTGAATGTTATAGCCGCCTGCGTTTAAGTTAGCCTTCATAGCTAACGCACCGTTTAATGGTAAGTAACCAGAACCAATTAAGTTCGGTACAGGAACGTTGTTACCTGCGTGGTCAAGCCCTAAACGTTTGTCAATGTATCCTCTAATAGCACTCTGTACTGGAACAGTATCAGCCGCGTTGTTAGTCATTGTGGCATCTGTGGAGAATTCAGCAACTGTAACACCACGCTTAAATCCAATACCGTCTAAGTTACTTAGAGCAATACTTGCACTAAATGTAACAGTACCAGTACCTTGGTCAACTGTAAAGTAACGTCCTACACGGAAGATACCATCTTGGTCTGTACTTACATAGAATACACGACCTTTTAATTCTTCAACAACTTCATTTTCTTGAATTGGTGTTATTGCTGGGTTACCATAAATTGCTGTCGGATAGTTTGTAGTATTATATCCACCTGTACCAATATCTAAGAAGTCATGCCCTGTTGCACGACATGTACTAATCTTAACAGTAATTTGTGCTGTTGATCCTGACGGCAACCCTGCACGTAAAGTTGTAGCACTGGTTGAACTTAGAACCTTGTTAATACCCGGTGTGCCTCCACCGTAGTTGTTGTTGTCGCTATAGTCTTCTATACTAATATATGCAGGAATAAGTCCAGATGCACCGACAAACTCTGTAATTCTATGAATCTTACCATTCCATGCCATTAACAAAGTACCTGTATTCAACAAGTCTCTTTGGCTAGCATTTTCTTCACCTTCGATATCGTAGATTGCAATCTTTGTATCGCCTACTGTTGCACCCATAGTTTTTAATGCATCATCGGGGTCTACTGTTGATATACTGGTAGCTAATGATATCGGTCTAACATAGTTAAATGATGTGTCAGCCGATAATACAGCATTATTATCTGGAAGTACAGAACCGTCTGCAAGACTTATTCCATAAGAAATAATTCTATATACTTCGGGTAGCGTTGCATCAAATTCTAGGGCAGTACTAGGTCTTGTTGGGTTAACGTTTTCTACACCATTGAATCTAAATAGTTGCAATTCTCTAATGATCACGTTCATGTGGTCGCTTAGTTGAGTAGAAAGACCATTTGCCTCTCTGTTGTCATTAGAATTAGTACTAATGCTTAATAGTAAAATTTCCTTACCACCAAAACATGTACCACCTGATGTATACGTTCCATAGCCTGTACTATTAACTGTAGTAACTAATGTAGGATCTTGGTATAGTTGTACAGTGCTAGAACCGTTTCTCTTAACATAATACAATCCAGTTACCTGTGTCATTCCAGCAACACCGGAAATTTTTACTAGATCGCCATCTGTAAAGTGATGGTTACCTGTAAACGTAACCTGTGCCGGGTTTGCTTTAGTAATTGCACTAATTGTATAAGTTACTTGTTCGTTTACTACACCTCCAGAAGTGTATGCACTAAATGCACTACTATTAACAGGACTGCTTAAAGTATCAGTATCAGGGTCGTAGCTATTGTAAATTTCAAAAGTCTTATAAGTTAATGGATTTACGTAATAGTTATTTCCATTTAGTGTAGTCATTCCGCCTACGCCACTAATAGCAACCCTATCTCCTTTGTAGAATTTAATAGGACTTTCTACAGTTCCGCTGCCAGAATAGGTTGTAAAGTTAATAGAATCTAGTTCTGGAATTAATGTATCATCTGTGAATAATGTAAATGTACTGGCACCAGTAGACCTAATATAATAACTACCGTTATTGATTTGTGTCATTCCACTTACACCAGTAATAGTTACAAAGTCACCATCAATTAATCCATGACTTCCACTAACTGTTACTTCTGCAGGACTTGCTCGAGTAATGCCTGTGATTGTTAAAGGCAACGTTCCATGTACAGTAATTACGCAGGTACTAGCTTGTGTAGCGCCGGTAATTCTATATGTGTACTGACTTTCGTTTAATCCAGTTCTTGTTATGTTTCTAAGCTCGTATCTAGAAATAGTTCCGTTGTTGTGATCAATTTCTACTTCACTAATCGAACTAGGAATATATTCATAACGCTTTAAATAAAATTCAATATCGTTCTTTTGACTGTCTGCACTATAATCTGCAAAGCGGAAAATTTTAGCAACCTGCGTCATATTTTCTTGCAGTGCAACCTGGTCTGGAATTTCAGTAGGATCTGCACCAGTAGACTTTAGACCGTATACACCTTGTGCATTTGATCCAGATACAGAGCGAATCTGTCCGCCTTTGCTGGCAAAAAACGCAGTATAGCAATAGTAGGTAAATGTAGATACTTGTTCTGTTAGCGCACCGTTGTGTGCTACAATTCCATAACCTAAATCGTTAACCTGTGTGTAATCGTTAGCTAACATACTACGGTTACCAGGTGTTTCTAATACAATGTTTAATTCACCACTAGACCACGGAGTAGTCGGGTTCAGTTCAACTACAGCTACACCAGTATTACCGTTATATGATTTAATATTGTCGACTTGATATCTATAACCGTTGTAATAGAAGCTTGTAGGAGCTACGGGTATTCTGTAGTCTAGTCCACTTAAAGTTAATTCTAGTCCACTAACATCGGTAATTTTGGCTGTTAGTCGTCCAACAAACCCGTCAATGAACATGCCTCCTGCAAATGTTTGTGCGTTAACACTTCTTGAGAAGCTGGCGCTTTCTTGTACATACGGACTCTTAGTTCCAATGGCGCCGCCTGGATCTAGGACACACATAAATCCGCCATGTCCTTGTCCACTAATATTACTAATGCGAATAGCATCATTAAACAAGAACACATCAATTTCTGTGTTATTTTTTGGAGGATTAAAGTTGGCATCAAATGCATAAACAACAGTGCCTACTAAATTAGTAATAATAGTTCCTACACCAGATTCGGCTTCTATATTTGTGTTTATGACTTGATCAACAACCGACTGGTAAGTAGTTCCTGGGGCTGTATTTGATATAATTGCTTGAGCAACAACACCAATATGTGTTATACCTGCAATACATGCATTTTGTGTAACAGTGGCAGCAGAATCTAAAAAGTAAGATGCCATGTTAACAACGTTAATTTTGCCGCCGTTAATTAGATCATCAATGACAGCGTCAACAATTAATCCAGTATCTCGATTACTCTTATCTTCATCAAATGTTACTACACCCGGATATGCTAAAACACGAGCAGTAACTTCTGCTTGGATATATGCTCTATTAATTTCTAATAGTTTTGCAGCATTTGTGTAGCCGCCTGCATTAACGTAAGTAGCACCAACATCCATAGTTCTGCTACTGTCATTTAAGTAGTGATAACCATATCTAGGATTTTCATACGTTGCAGGTAGTGCAGATAAACCAGATGTAATAACATCTGATACAATTGTTAATAAAGTATTTGATCTTGTAGAAGCACCTACTTCGGCCGCTGGAGCTTCTATAGTTTGACTTACAGCACTTTGTAACGATGTATAAGCTGTATTAGTTAAAATATAGCTGCCGATGATTGTTTTTAACTGTGTAATTGCAGCAGCAGTTTCTGCTTCTTGTCCTGTAATTTTAGATGTAACGCCATTATAGTATAAAGATGCAGCGTCGTATATATCGGAGTTGCCACCAAATTTAATATCATGTATAAGAGCATCAACAATGTAACCTACGTCTCGACTACACTTGCCTTCGTTATAACTAAACCCTCCGCTAAATGGAGCAATAGGACCGGCAATCTGTGCCGCTATCCATGCAATGATCTCTCTCTTCAGATAATCTTTGTTTGCTTCTATTAGCCTTACAGCTTCTGGATAATAACTAGGTGCTAGATCTAAGCCGTCAAAAGTTGTATCTCTGTAAAAATATGTTTCAATCCACGGACTTTGACTTGCACGGTTAAGAGGTCGAACAATTGTTCTACGGAAGTCGTCACCTCTAATGGTTACGTTTGCTGGAACTTTAATTGGATAATCTTCGTAATAAATCCCGCTCTCTGGTCGAATAGTAACTTGAATATTTTTATTAGATTCAGCAAATTCTACCTGTTCTGTTAGATCAAATTGTACAGTAGTTAATAGATAAACTTCTATAGTATCTTCTGTAACGCCAGATGTATAACTAACAATTTTACCAATAGCTCCGGATCTTACACCCATAATAAGTTTGCCAGGAATAATATCAATGTTTGTTGGCAAACCTTGGTCAACCCATCCTTGTCCTCCATTGTCAAGGTTAAAACTTACTACGCCTGTTCCGTAATTTGTAGCAGGTGCAGATGCAACACCGTTGGATAATATATCAATAACGATATCAAACTTAGAACCTACGGCACTTCGTTGCGTGGAGTTAGAACTAATAGGATGTTCTTGTCTAGTGTATACTGTTTGATAAGTGTCGGGGGGATCCATCTTTTGCAGAACATAATCTGCTAGAGTCTTAGCATATTCTAAAGCATCGGCAGTTTCTGTTAGTTGAGAACCGCTAGCAATTCTTGCACTAGAGTTTTTAAAATACTGTTTTCCTGCACGGACACTTTGCCAGTTTCCGTCTACTAGTGTATCAATAATAACAGCATCAATAATTAACCCTACATCTCTAGAGCATATATCTTCATTGTAATTAAAATCTGGATAGGTATCGTTAATGTAACCAATTACTTCTGCTTTAATATATTCTTTGTTTAAATTTAATAATGTTTCTACAGCAGTGTATCCAGTTCCTCCTGAGATACTTAAACTTTGAATAGTACTGTAAGTAGTGTTACCACCAATAGTATAAGCAACTTTTTGTCTATACGGTCCTGGTTCTAAGTCAGCTAGTTCTATGAGTTCTTCTGCTTTAGCACATGCCCCGCCAATTGTAGCATAAGCATAGGCTAATGCTCGTCCTTCTTTTCCATCCGGTGTGTTAGTTTGTGCATCGTCTCCGCTGTTGGAAACAAATAAGTTAACTTGGCTAGCAAAACTGTTATTGTCTACATAGTATTTTGTAGCAGCTTGGAAATCTGGGTCTGCCCCAGTTACACTAGCAATAGGATTAATATTAAGTGGGCTTGGGTGGTCGTCTAAATATAGAGGGCCGGTCATTACATCGCCGTTTCTTCTAACGGTGCTAATACGAGGTAATGCTTCGTTAGTTAAGAAATTTCCCGGAATAGTAGAATCATAATAAGCATCTACTAATGTCTGTGTTCCGGAACCTGCTCCGGTTGCAACACTAATTCTATTAGTTCCTGCCCTTGCATCTTCAAACGTATCATGTATACTTAATTCTTGTTCATTAACAAATTTTAAGTAGTACGTTGTGCCAGCAGTAATACCAGCAGGCGCAGAACCCGTGGTGTAGTACTTAAATGCAATACCGTCGCTACCGCTATCGTAACCGTGACCTAATAATTTAATATTGCCGTTTTGATAACCGTCAATAACTTTTGTATAATCGTCGGCTGTTTCTGGTTCTGTTCTAATTCGAATTTGACCAGCACTTGATCCGCCACCCTGCTGCAAGTATCTACGGTCTGCATAACCTTTTGTAAGGGCAAGGTCATCAATTGTAATATCTGTTCCATGCACACTGTTAAACAATGTAACGTTTGATGTACTAGGTTCACCTACTAATCCTATTGGTAGTGCATTTGCATTTAACGGAGCTCCTAAACTAGGAACTAAGTCACCGCTTAATTTAGCACCGCTGGCGCTAATAATTAATTGATCTTCGTTAGTGTTGTCAATGGTAATACCATCGTTGCCGACTAGATCTTTAGCTAAAAATGCATCACCTGCATCGTTAACAACTAATACTTGGTTAGGACCATATGTTGCTGGGAAATCATCAAGATTAGTAGATTTAATTAAATCGCCAGCACCAAAGACCGCATATAGATCTCTAAAGTTATCATTAACTTTTCTAAACGCTTCGCGAATACTATCGCCGGTGCCGTCATTACCTTGTACGCCGATATCAATCGATTGTCTTGCCATTTGTTATACCCCAAAACTTGATCCGCAGCCGCAAGTTGTTGTTGCGTTGGGATTTTTAATTGTAAAAGAACTTTCCATTAAGTCTTCTTTATAGTCGATAGTTGCACCTGTTAAGTATTGCATACTCATTGAGTCAACTAGGACTTTTGAATTTCCGATCGGAAATTCAAAATCATCTTCGTTAATTTCTTCGTCTAGTGTAAATCCGTAACTGAATCCACTACACCCTCCACCTTGTACAAAAGTACGTAAGCATATGTTAGGATTGTTTTCTTCTGCTAAAATATCTAGTATTTTCAGCTTTGCTGAGTCGGAAATTGTTATCATAATGGTATTTACCTTTTAATTTTATAACCTTAATGTAAATACTTTATGTACTTAGGCACAGAAAAAGAAGAACAAGTTTACACTAGACTTAGTAAGTTAGGTGTAGAACATACCTATAACCGCACTCGTCAATTGGTTGTGTTTAGGTGTGACAACTGCGGAGAACAGTTTAAAAGACTAAAAGGATCTATTGACCCTAAAAGATTAAACAACAACTATTTTCATTGTTGCCCTAATTGTGACAGTAAAAGGTTTGCTCAAAAGAAAGGTGCCGAACGTAGAACTATCTGGGATATGCCTGTTAGTAGCAATCTTGATATTAGCAGATTATAAATAAAACCTAAGGAGGAACATTATGTTCAAAGCAATTAAAGAGTTTTTCTTAGGAAAAACACCTGCACCAGCTGAGGCACCATATAAAGTAGAAGCACCTGCTCCTGTAGCAGAAGTAGTACCTACTGTAACCGAAGTTGTAGAAGCACCAGTAGCAGAAACAAAACCGGCTGCTATGACAGCCAAGAAAAAGCCCGCTAACAAAAAGCCAGCGGGCGAAAATAAACCTGCTCCTAAAAAGGGAGGTCGTAAACCAAAAGCTAAAAAAGAAGCAGTTTAATTTTTAGCCTGTTCATATAGTGCAGTACTGGCTAGGTTTTTACCTTTGCTTTCGCACATAATATCGAACTTGTCCCAGAAACTCAGCGCCCATTCGTTTGCTGGTTTGTTCCAGTAAAAATTAGAGTGTGCTCTGAGTTTTGCTTTTTTGTATCCGGATTCTAGTAAAGATTTATAATCCGGAACAGTGTTTGGACAATGTCCGGCCAAGACGTCTTCTCTTGATTGGGAGTAATGCATAGTAGGACGAAGACCGCGCCAGCTGTCAAGAACCCGTGAAACTCGGGCATCGCTAGGATCCAAGTACTCCCCTTCTCGAACCCAATGGTGATGGATGTCAAGAACAATAGGTAGCAAATCGCTAAGACTGAGACAATCATTTAACCCCCAGGCGTTTTCTTCGTTTTCGATGGTAATTGTATTTCTTGCTTCTGGCGATAGTCGTTTGTACGCACTTCGGATACCTTCTGGACCGGCTCTACCCGCAATGTGGACGTTGATTTTGAAATCTTGAAAAGATTTACCATACCCCATCCACCTGGCCATATCTGCATGATATTCAAACTCCTCTATACTCCGACGAACAATGTCTGCATTATCACTAGCCAAAACTGTGAATTGCCCAGGATGAAAAGACAAACGAACATTACGGCTGCGAGCAATGCTGCCAACTTCAGCAAAGTGTTTTTCAGCATAAGCAACAACGTCAGGCTGGCTCCAAAACCAACTCCAAGTAGGCTCTGTATATACTGGTAGTATATCACTTGATAAACGAACCATTCGACAGTCTGCATCTAGATTGCCTACCCTTTCAACAAGCCGACGTGCGGCTTCAATATTTTGTTTAGTTAAAGACCATAGTTTTTCAACTGCAACGTCTTTACTCTGTCTATTTAACCAAGCTACAGTAGTAGACCCAGTATTGTAAACTTTACATTCATCTTTTGGTTTAATACCATCGACTTGATCCGGACGATCAATCCATTTGCAAGCAAAACCGATTTTACCCATTCCAGTGCCTTATAACGTTAGCGATAATAAAGAAACATGTGACTACATGTATTATAACCCAGAACGTCTTTAAGAACAAGGCAATTCGAGCTTCTCGAAGCGTTAAAATTGGTATATCTGGCCGATCTTCGTCGGTATTGCCCATTAAGTGACCTGTAGCTCTGGCCCAGATCTTTTCAAAACTATTCATGTATTTTAAATGTGAAGTTGATTACAAATCGGGAAGTGTTATTAATTGGATTAGAACTTGCGTGAAATCTATTGGAATCGAATATAACTGCACGGCCTTTACGAGGTGACACTCGCTGTTTTAAGGTAACCTCTGTTACTTTATTTGAATTTTGAAATTCATTAAACAAGAACGTATCTCCATCGCTGTCATTGACGTAGTAAACCATCGATAACAGCCCTGGCGCAGGTACGTCAACATGAGGGATATTATAGTTGTCCTTGGTAAAATTAGGACCATTCCTAGTCATGGCATTAATTTTTACTCTGCCAACGTCAGTTACAATCCAATTCATCTTTTTTTCTGCAAAATATAAAATTGGTCTAATTGTTTGAAGTGCAGGACTAGCCTGACCATTTAGCAATGCATAGTGTGTGAATTGCGGCCCATCAATGGTGTTCAAATCTTTAATAACATCATAACCTTCTATAAAGTTATTGTCACCAGAACCCATAGATGTGGCTGGTTCATATTGCCAAGTAACTTGCGACTGTATAGCCGCAAGTACTTCGTTTTGAAATGACTCAGGTATTAAGTTATCTAAAACGATT
>JACCEE011044253.1_pt1 | contig 15388 bp, 13 predicted proteins | sample 7449931 | NCBI WGS metagenome assembly JACCEE01 (sample SAMN15323457, study PRJNA562643) | freshwater metagenome | isolation source: river surface water | place: USA:Blue River Watershed | collected 2017-08-19 | reverse complement strand
CTTCGATACTTGCTTTGGCCTTGGTTTCGAGATATGTTTTTACCGAAAAAGATTCCAAACAAGCTGTGAGACACGCTTTTTTTATGAGAAGTTCTTCTTTGCATTTTTCAACAGCTTCCAATACTGCTTTTTTTGCAGCTTTATTGTCCGACTCGATTGTTGTTGCAGAAATGACTTTGAGCAGTTTATCATCTAATTTTTCGAGAAAATAGCTGCTCCCTTTTTGTATACGCTCTTGAAGTGCACGATTGGTTTCATAATCGTCTGACTGATTAAAGAAACTGTTTAACTGATGATAGAACTTGTCTGCAACCGTTTCAATTTCGCTAAATTCATTGTACATGTTTTGTAAATCGGCCGGAAACGAGCCTAAAATACTTGTTTCGTGTTCTTTAAGCTGCTTTAAGTTTGCCAGTAAACGGAATTTTATTGTTTTGAAATCGAACAACTCAAGAACCAGTTGTTTGTAAAATGCGCGTTTTGAGTCATTTAAAAGTTTTTTCGATGGTGGATTGTTTTCTATTGTTTTGGTGAATTCGAAAACAGAGTTGTCGTTTTTTATGCTCGAAAGAGTCAAACGGGAACTGAGCACAAGTCCTTCTAGCGATTTGCATCGGCTTAATGCCACATATACTTGTCCGTGAGCAAACGAAGCATTGGCATCGATAATTGCTTTTTCGAAGGTTAATCCCTGACTTTTATGAATGGTGATGGCCCATGCAAGTTTTAACGGATATTGTGTGTAAGAACCAATTATTGTTTCTTTAATTTCTTTCGTGTCATCGTCAATACTGTATTTTGTGTTGTGCCATTCCGATCGGTCAACGACTATTGGCTGCGGGTCATCGGCACATTGTACGGTGATAAAATCTTCGTCGAGATCGGTTATCTTTCCAATTTTCCCGTTGTAGTATAATTTTTCGCGACTACTATCATTTTTCAAAAACATTACTTGTGCTCCAATTTTGAGCGTTAATTCTCTGTCGTTGGGGTAAAGATATTCGGGAAAATCGCCTTCAATTTTGGCTACAAAACATTGCTCTTTGCTTTTAAGAATCTGCATCTTGCTGTCGTTGATGGCTTTCGCTTGAGCATTGTGTGTGGTAAGCGTAATGTAACCTTCGTTTTCTTTGGGTTTAAAATCGGGTATAAACCGGGCGTTGAGTTGTTGAAGTGATTCGCCGATTAGTTGATTTTCTCTGACTTGATTCAGTAAGTCAATGAATACCTGATCGCTTTGTCGATAAATGTGTTTTAACTCAATGCCAATATGTTGTGTCGAATTCAGTGCACTGCTATCGAAGAAAAAAGCCGAATGGTAATATTGTCGAAGGAATTGCCATTCTTCGTCTTTTATCACCGGAGCCAATTGTTGCAAATCGCCAATCATGAGTAATTGAACTCCACCGAATGCTCTATTTCGGTCGCGAAATCGTCGTAATACATTATCGATAGCATCGAGTACATCGGCTCGGACCATACTTATTTCATCGATCACAAGCAAATCGAGTGATTTGATAATTTTGATTTTTTCACCACTAAACCGGTGAACGGGTTGTTGGTTGCTTTGTTCGGGAATAAATGGTGAAAATGGTAGCTGGAAAAATGAATGTATTGTAACGCCTCCGGCATTTATCGCTGCCACACCTGTGGGTGCTACGACAACCATTCGTTTGGGCGATAGTTCTTTCAGCCGTTTTAAAAACGTCGTTTTTCCGGTTCCTGCTTTTCCGGTTAAAAAGATATTTGTATTGGTATATTGAACAAAGTCAAAAGCCAACTGAAGTTGCGGATTGTGCGAATATTCCATGTTGTTGTGTTTTCCGATTGGTCAAAAATACCGGCTGTTTTTATCTTTTCAAAATTCCCGAACTAATATCCTCCAAAATATTTTCTACAGAACCATTCTATGCTCAATAATAACAAGATAACGAAAAACAAAAGCGGAGAGTCTATCAATTCCTTCATGGCTTTGTCGAAGTGCGAAATAGGTTTGATGTTTTCGTTCGACAGTAATTCTTGTGTCAGTTTTTCGAGTTGGTTTGGTACATACATTTTACCTCCATGACTAGCTGCCAATGCTGCCATTTCTGAATGTTTTGCAACAATATCTTCGCTTTCAACATTGATGGGCAATACGGTAAATGCTCCTGTTTGGGTAATGGTTTTTCCAGCTTGTGTAACAGCTGCTGTATAAGTATAATCGCCATTTGGGAAGATACCCGCATTGAGTGTGTAGCTTTTAGCTGTTTTCGAAAATGCAAAAGAATATTGTTTCCCTTTTTTCGATTTTATGTCGATGGTTATCTCGGGTGAATTTATTAATTCGTAATTGTCGTTATAAAGTTCGGCATCGATAGTGACGGCTTCGTTTTCCTGATACAAACGATTGGCCGTGATAATAAACTTCGTTTTTTTATAATTGAGAGCCAAATAACCAGCAATTTTCGTAATACCGGCATCGAATAATTTGAAATCATTGGTACGTTTGTATGCTTCCAAGCGCCATCTCCAAAGACCTTCGCCATTGATTAATGCCGTTTTTGTTTCGTTATTGTTAAAGAATAGTACGAGAGGTTTGGCTGTTTCAATATTATTTACTTTCTGAAAAGCAAGAACCGAGGAATTAGCGGTGTTGTATTCGGCAAACGGGGTTGTTAATGGCGGACATTGCTGAATGAATGTTTTTACCTCCTCATCGAGTTCGAAGAGCGGAAATGTTGTGTTGAAATTTGCTTGTGCTTCATCAAATCCGGTTGCTCGGGTTTGAGTAAATAATCCGGGGAAAATACTGTTCAGTTTTTGCAAATCAGATTGTGTTCCACTAATATACAAAGCCGGAATGTTATTCTCAATAATTGATTGCAAAAGCGTGGTTGCAGCCTGAATTTTTGATGGTATTTGGTATAGAATAACAAGGTTATAATCAGTGATTGGGCTTGTTATTTCATTTACTTGTTTGGTTTCAATCGAATAGTTGGCATTTGTTTCGAGCGAACGTTTTATTGCTCCGATATCGGGATGCGGAGCGTTGTAGGCAATAAGAATTCTTTGTTTACTTTTCAGTACTTCAATCACAAAATCTTTTTTATTATTCGAATAAATGAGTTCGCCTGAAATTTTCTTTAACTCAATAGTGTAATGATGAATACCTGCTTTCGTCGGTTTCAGTTCGGCCGGAATTGATAAGAAAGAGGCTTGTTTTCGAAATTCAACGTTTTTTGAAAAAAGTGTTTCTGTACCTTCTTTAATGATGATTTGCGATTGTTCTTTGTCTACATCGGTACTTTTTACATGTAGTTCAACGGGAATAGCATCACCCTCGAAAGCTATTTGATTATGTTTTACCCCCAGAATAGCCAAATCACGATGACCGACAGTGTCGCCCATTGCAATTGTATAAATCGGAGCTTTTATTTCACTTGCGTCGGCTGCAAATGCCGGAGACGAACCTCGATTATAAATACCGTCGCTTGCAACAATTATGGCACCTACATTATAATTTGAATATGACGCTGCGATGTGTGAAAATAACGCATCGAAATGAGTGTTTTTTCCTTTGTAAGTAAGGTTTACGGTATCGGAACAACGAGAATCGAACATAAGCGTTTTAACCGTAAACTGATTGCTCAACGATTGTTCTAAATCACGTATTTTTTGAGGAAAAATACTTTTGTAGAAAGATGAATCTTTATTGTATATGATTGATTCAGAGTTGTCTTGTGCTATAATGATAATAGGTTTTTCAATCGTTTTCTCTGATGATTGAAAAAATGGCGAAAGTAACAGAAACGTTATGATACTCACGCTGATAAACCGAAATACCGGAAGTGCACGACGTATTATTTTTGGAGCATCTTTGTAGGTTTGCTCTTTGCGGTATAAAATCCATGTATAAACGGCTGCAACCAGAAAACAAAGCGGTGCAAACCATAACGAATTTTCGGTGATGATAGAAAACAGTAACACTTGTGTCTTTTTTTACAAAAATATGACTTTATTTTTGATATGTTAAAGTAATTCACAGAAAGGAATATAAAATTACAAATTAGAGACACCGTATTTTAAAATGTGGTAGTTTTGTTATATCATAAAAAATGATTGGAGTACTAATTTTATATCGGCAAAAATCTTCATATTGTCGCTACAAAAATGAAAGGTAATAATATAATGCAAACTCAAATTGTAGTTGTTGGAGCCGGATTGACCGGACTCACCACTGCATATTATTTACGAAAAGCAGGAGTCGACTGTATTGTTGTTGAAAAAAATGATCAGGCGGGTGGTGTTATTAAAACCATTTCTCGCGATGGATTCACGTTTGAGCAAGGGCCAAATACAGGCGTTATCAGTAATGAAACGGTGGTGTCGTTATTTGATGAATTGAACAATTGCAGCATTGCTACAGCAACTTCAGCCGCTAAAAAACGATACATTTTAAAAAACGGACAATGGCAAGCATTGCCTTCTGGACTTGGATCTGCAATTTCTACTCCGCTTTTTACCCTTGGCGATAAATTTCGAATTTTGGGTGAACCATTTCGTAAACCGGGAACCAATCCTCACGAATCGCTCGCCGAATTTGTGTGTCGCCGATTGGGACAGAGTTTCCTCGATTATGCTGTCGATCCGTTTGTAAAAGGTGTTTATTCCGGCAATCCCAATCAATTGATTGTAAAATACGCCTTGCCCAAATTATATAATCTTGAACAGAAGTATGGAAGTTTAATTGGTGGCTCGATAAAGAAACAATTTGAAAAGAAAACAGAACTGCAAAAGCGGGTCAATCGAAAAACCTTTTCGGCCCAAGGAGGCTTATCTTCTTTGGTAAAGGCATTATATGAAAAGGTTGGCTCAGAGCATTTTCAGTTTAATTGTGAGAAAACAATCATTGAGCCATATCATGGAGGGTTCAAAGTATCATATATTCAAAATGGAGAATTGCAGATAATTGAATCAAAGCAAGTTATAACAACAGTTGGTGCTTATGCTCTTGATGAAATGCTGCCTTTTGTTGATAAAGTAGATATTGATCAAATAGCATCGTTGCAATATGCTCCGGTTGCCGAAGTTTCTTTGGGTTTTGAATCGTGGAACGGGTTCAATCCTGATGGATTTGGCGGTCTCATTCCAACCAAGGAAAATCGCGATATTTTGGGTGTGTTGTTTATGTCAACATTATTCGAAAATCGCTCACCCAAAGGTGGACAATTGTTCACGGTTTTTGTTGGTGGCAGTTCAAAACCACATTTGTTGTCGCTTCCCGATGATGATTTGAAGCAACTCGTTTTAAAAGAATTTTGCGACATCATGAATTGCAAAGATTGTAATCCGTCATTGATACAGATTGTTCGTCACACCAAAGCAATTCCACAATATGGAATCGACAGTGGAATTCGATTCGATACCGTTGAGTCAATTGAAAAACAATATAAAGGATTACAAATTGGCGGAAATTTACGCGACGGAATAGGAATGGCCGATCGTATTAAGCAAGGTCATGAGATGGCCACAAAGGCAATAAGTCATATCAAATAAAACAATAGAAAGATGATTACACTAAATCCAATTCTTACGTTTTTGAATAAGAATGAAAAATATGCAATTGTCGGAGTATCACGCGATAAGAAGAAATATGGTCGAATGGTATTTGACTCTTTGAAACAGAAAGGATATCAGGTATATGCGGTAAATCCATCGTTTTCTGAAATAGAAGGAGAACCCGTTTTTGCCAGTCTCAAAGAAGTGCCGAAAGATGTAAAACGAGTGATTATTGTAACCCCAAAAAGTCAATCAGCATCGATTGTTCAGCAGGCAAGCGAATGTGGCATGACGCATGTGTGGATACAGCAAACCTGCGATACTCCCGAAGCTCTTGAAATTGCTTCTCAACACAATTTGCAATGTGTGTCGAAGCATTGCATTTTTATGGTTGCCGAACCGGTTACGGGTATTCATAAATTTCATCGTTCAATGAAGCGTTTCTTTGGTGGATTTCCTCGTTAATATCTCACGATATGAATAAAAAAAATATAGTGTTTATAGCTCTGGTAGTTTGCTTGAAAATAGCATTTTCTCAACAAATGGTTCGAGGAACAGTGTATGAGTCAGAACTTGGTGAAAAGTTGAAAGATGTAACAATTATGGTCGATGGTACCGATATTTGTTCAACAACCGATTCAGCAGGTACATATAAAATAACCGTTCCCGGAGAAAAGTCATATTTGGTTTTTATTAAAAACGATTTCGATAAATTATATGTCAAAGTTCGTCGTAATTATGAAATCAATGTGGTTATGGCATCGACCATTCCTCCGGTTCGTGATGTTGATGTTGGATATGGTTCGCAACGCTCAACAGAGGTTACCGGAGCTGTTTCCAATATCGGTGGTGGTGGATTTCGTCCGCGTTCCTATGTCGAATCAACAAAAAAAATTAAGTTGAAATAACGACAGCGGTATTAAAAGAACTGGGTTTGCGAAGCAACTACAATCGATGACGACCATGTCAGCGTACGAAAACCTTCCCAAACCCAAGAATCCTAGCTTTTGGACTGACCACATGCTAGGAAATGGCATTTATTTTATCTATTAATTCAAAAATCAGATACATTGGTTTATCATAAATCTCAGAAATATCTACATCATAAATCAATTTCGTTTTATTTATTATAAATTGTCTTTTCGATAAATTTTTATATTGTTTATAGATAAATGCTTGGCAGTCGCTTTGCTAATCTTATTTGTTTATTAATTATAGAGAACCCCCAAGCTGTATTTGTCAACAATAATGATAAATTGTATCTTCAGAAGCTAATATATCAATCCCGTTCTTTTCTGTAATTTTCAATGTAAGACACTATTTTGTATAAAGTTCAAACTCTTTTTTGTTCGAAATTCTTTTTATAATAGCATAAGTCCCATAAATTGCTAAGGCTAAGAATAATCCGCCAGCAATATTTGAACCTAGTAAGTCTACCATTTTACTAAGTAATCCAAAAATAAAATTTTTCTTCGCTGATCTTGCTGCGGTACCACCATAATTTTCATACATTAAAGATGGGTTTATCCAAATTACATATATTACAATCAACGCAAGAAGAGTAAGTAATATATTGAAAAATGAAGACAGCAACACTTCCGACAAAGTTTCCTTTCTTGTTGACGTAGCATTGAAATAGGTTCTTCCTAAATAACTATACAAATCGTCAAGCGAGTCTATTTTTAAATCATTTTCATCTTGTCCTAAATCAACAGCTTCTAAATCAAATATGCAAAAGGACTTTAATTTTTGATCAATAGTTAAATACTTTAGAGTAAGATACGTTCCATTGTTTTCGAGCGAAATTAAATTTGTAATTATGCAATTATGATTTTCTTTTGCACCAGCAGAAAAACTATCTAAATGATCATCGATAACGATAAAATTAGTGTCTGAAATGAATAATGTGCTTCTTGAATCTGTTTTACTCTCTTTTTTCCCGAATTTAATAACTTTCATGTTTAAGTATTTATTATTGGTAAGTATATAATTAATTTAAAATTGATATTCTGTGATTTTATTTTTGCTTGGATTGACAATATATATCATTATCTCTAGACCCGATATATGTTCTCCATTTTTCTATCAAAGCTTGCATATCAGCAGGGATTTCAGAATCGAATTGCATAAATTCACCACTTGTAGGATGAACAAATCCGAGTGTTTTTGCATGCAATGCCTGACGTGGGCAAATTGAAAATGCGTTTTGAACAAACTGTTTGTATTTTGAATATGTTGTTCTCAGACTTCTATTTGAATTTTCAATTTTCCACCGAGACCTTTCTCTACGATATCAAATAACGTTTTTAATGTCATATTGCTCGCATCATTTTCAACTCTTGAAATAAAAGTTCTTTTCTTTTCGAGAATCTGTCCTAGCTGGTCTTGAGTAAGTTTTTTCTGTTCTCTAGCCTCTCTTAGCATCAGTCCTACTTTGAAAGATTTAAAATCTCGGTCAAGTTGGTCTCTCCGTGTTGTTCCTTTTTCACCATAAACTTGATCTTTCAAGTCCGACCATGTTGTAATATCCTTATCACTCATTTCTTTGCTTCCTTTTCGTTAAAATACTCTTGCATTAATCTTATGGCTTTTTGAATCTCACTTGTCGGAGTTTTCTGTGTTTTCTTTTGGAATCCATTTAGCAAAATCACAAGATTACCTTGATCAAAAAAACAGAATACCCTCCAAATGTTTGTCCCAAGCGCAAATCGTGTTTCATATAATCCTTTCTGTCCTTCAATATGCTTCAGAAATTTCTCTGGAATTCTTTGTTGAAATTCAATTATCTCTATAATCTTAAAGATTTTATCTTGAACTTTCTGAGGTTGCTCAACAAGAAAATCTTTAAAATATCCTTTGTAAGCAATCACAGTTCGAATTCTTTCCATCTATCTTTTTTATCAAAGGTAACTTATATGTTTCGAAGATGCAAGTTTTTTTGTTTTTTTATTTCAACATGGGCTAACAAGAGTAAATCTTTACTCATTATCTCTAGTACCAATATACGTTCTCCATTTTTCTATCAAAGCTTGCATATCTGCCGGAATTTCAGAATCGAATTGCATAAATTCACCACTTGTAGGATGAACAAATCCGAGTGTTTTTGCATGCAATGCCTGACGTGGGCAAATTGAAAATGCATTTTGAACAAACTGTTTGTATTTTGAATATGTCGTTCCCCGCAAAATGGTATTTCCCCCGTAGGTGCTATCATTGAAAAGGGGGTGTCCTATAGATTTGAAATGAACACGAATTTGGTGTGTACGTCCTGTTTCTAACTTGCATTCAACAACTGAAACGTAATCAAAATCTTCGAGAACGGTATAATGAGTTACGGCCCATTTTCCATGTTCTTCAGTATTGAACACGTGCATCATTTTTCGTTCCTGCAAATTGCGTCCAATATATCCGGTGATAGTTCCTTTGCCGTTTGGAGGCACTCCCCAAGCTACGGCAATATAGGTTCGTTGCGATGTTTTGTGAAAGAACTGAGCCGCAAGATGTGCTTTTGCTTGTTCGTTTTTTGCTACAACCAGTAATCCCGATGTGTCTTTGTCAATTCGGTGAACAAGTCCCGGTCGCGGATCGTTACCATCAAACATCGGGTTGTCTTTCATATGCCAAGCCAGTGCGTTGACCATTGTACCGCTGTAATTGCCATGTCCAGGATGAACCACCATACCGGCAGCTTTGTTTATGACAATCAAATCGTTGTCTTCATACACAATGTTGAGTGGAATATCTTGTGCAATAATTTTTAATTCATGCTTCGGGTGGTCGAGTTCAATGGTTATGACATCGTCCGGTTTTACTTTGTAATTCGATTTTACCGGTTTGCCATTAGCAAATAAATTGCCATCGTCGGCAGCTTCCTGAATACGGTTGCGCGAAATTTTTTCAAGATGATTTGTCAAAAATTTGTCGACTCTCATCATGCTTTGTCCTTTATCGGCTATAACCTTATAATGTTCAAATTTCTGTATGTCTGAAGATTGTTCGTCGAAGTCTTCAATTGTTTCAAAATCATCTATTTCGCTAGTTTGCATCTTGTATATATCTTTTGGCAAAGATACAAATTGCATTTTAATGCTTAAATATATTGTTTGTGAGCGGAGTTTTTTTACTTTTGCTAAAGACCAAACTACATTAAAAGCGAAAACATATTAAATGTTAATGATACAATCGGTAAAAAAGGTAATTTTATTAGTAGCTGCATTATTGACAGTGTTTGTGGGTTTTTCGCAAACACAACAATATGTGAAGGTTACGAATAAAATGCCACCACCACCACCTTTCGTAAAACCACTTACACGAATACTGTTTATCTTCGACTATTCGCAAAGTATGTATGGCGTTTGGGACAAAGAATCAAAAATTGTTACTGCTCGTCGGTTATTTATACAACTTATTGATAGTTTGGAAAAGGTACCCAATGTCGAAATGGCTTTGCGATTATATGGTCATCAAAGTGTATTTCCTCCGCAAGATTGTAACGATACCAAATTAGAGGTTCCGTTTGGTCCCAATAATGCAGGAGCTATCAGACAAAAGATACGTTGGGCAGAGCCTAAGGGAACTACACCAATAGCACGTTCGCTTGAAATGTGTGCAAAAGATTTTCCGCCGGTTGAAGAAGGGGAAAAGGTTCGGAATACGATTATTCTTATTACCGATGGAATCGAATCGTGTGATGGTGACCCTTGCGCAGTTTCAGAAATGCTTCAGAAAAAAGGCATTCTCTTAAAACCTTTTGTAATTGGAGTGGGACTCGATTTAGATGTAGCCAAAGCTTTTAATTGTGTGGGACGAGTATTCAATGCAAAGGAAGGTAAACAACTACAAAATGTTTTAAAAGTAGCTCTTTCTCAGGTAATTAATTCAACAACAGCACAAGTTAATATAAATGATTCGTATGGTAAGCCTACAGAAACCGATGTTACCATGACTTTTTATGATCAAATGTCGGGATTAATGAAATATAATTTCGTTCATACAATTAATAATAAGGGCAATCCTGATACAATTGTGATCGATCCATTGTTAACCTATAAATTGGTTATTCAAACAATACCGCCAGTTGTAAAAGAAAACATCGACATAGAACACGGAAAACATTCTATCATTACTGTCGATGCACCGCAAGGCTCGCTTGTGCTTAAACGACCCGGTAGTACAAACAATCAAGATTTACAGTTGATTATAAAACAAAAAAATACTGATAAAATACTTAATGTTCAAAAAGCCGACAGAATTGAAAAATATTTGTGTGGAAAGTATGATGTTGAAATTTTAACTTTGCCTCGCATGCGTATTAATGATGTGGTCATATCACAAAGTCAAACAACAACATTGCAGGTTGCGCAGCCCGGTATGGTTATTTTAATGAAAAATGCTGCTGGCTATGGTGGAATTTATGTTCAAAATAAAAATCAATGGGATTTGGTTATCAATCTTGATGCAGCATCGGCAACTAACGAAACGTATAAACTACAACCAGGCAATTATTTTGTAACCTATCGACCCCAAAATGCAAAAGATGTTCGGTACTCTGTCGAAAAAAGATTTACAATTAAGTCAGGCTCATCTGTTCAGCTAAAATTAAACTAAATCGGTTATGTTACGTCGAATTATAGGACTACTTTGTTGTATATTCGTTTTTATGCAAGCTTTGGCTCAAGAAAATACGGGGGAAATGAAATCCGGAATTTTTGTTTCGTTCAACGACTTTCGAAAAAATACGCCTATCCCTTTTTCGAACATAATCAATAATACAAAGTCAGCTAATAAAATTGACATTCTCGATGCTGAAAATACAGATTTCATCAGTTACACCGATACTAGCGGAATACAACAGAGACTAAGTGTAAATAAGATTTGGGGCATCTCTATCGATCATTTTTTATACGTGAGGGCAGGCAATGAATTTGCAAAAATTCATATTTTTGGAACACTCGGTTTTTTTAGTGCAAACGTAACTTATGGACCATCGTTATCTGTAATGCCTTTTTCACAAGAATTATATTATATGGACCAATTAAATTCCTATTCATATATCACGAAGCAATACATTATCAATTTATTAACCGGAAATGTTTTTGAGTTTAATCAACCCACAATGTTAATGTTGCTCAGTGATGACAATAGTCTTCGGGAATCGTACAGTAAACTATCTGTAACAGAGGCTGAAACGTCGGTGTTTACATATCTTCGAGCTTTCAATAGTAAACATCCATTTCAATTCGAAAAGTAAAAATCAATTATTAAATATCTAAAAAAATGACACTAATAAAAAGAATTATCATTGCATGTTGTTGTATTTCAATGTGCTGTGTTCGTGCACTTGCCGGCGATGATGTTAGTACACCGCTTACATACGAACATGTAAAACAATTTTATAAATCAAATACGTATGTCGTTCTTGACGATAACCAATTAAGTGATTACAATGCAAAAATTCAAGATGCTGTAAATAAATATTGGAAGTTGACTCCCATAAAATTTATTTCGCAGGCCGATTTTGCAACCCTCCGTATGGATTCGAAAAATTCCTTTTTAATCTTGTCTGAAGTTGTTTTTACGAAAGATTTCTTACAAGCACGCTATGATTTTTTTAGCTTATTAATGGGAGGCAATTATCAAGTAATCGACCGGATGCCCGTTTTGGCTGCTGTTCCTATTGGTTATTCTGATGCTCCACAAGAAGCATCGATGTATAAAATTGGGGCAATTTTGAAATTTTTGATAGCCCATATTGAGCGACTCAAGGCAAATCCAGAATTGGTAAAGTCTGATATGTATAAGCTTTACAATGATGATCAAAAAACAATCAAAGACAAAACGCTGTATTTGATAAAAGAAGAAATGTCGAAAGACCTTAATACCGAAGCTAAAATCAAAGCTATTTATCCCGACAAATTTAAATTTGTAACACGCGACGAACTTGAAGAAGCAATTGATAAAAACGAACCCGATGTTGTGTTTTTGCATAAAGTAGGGCCCGAAGGCACCAAGAAAAAAGCTCGTTGTTACATCCTTATAATCGGAACCGATTCGAAATTATATTATTTCGATTGGCACATGATTAATGAAAAGAAACCCGATAGTATTCTTGATGATGATTTCAAAAAAATATTGAAATTTAAAAATCAGTAGAAATTACAGAAATTTGTGATCAGTAAAGCATAACTCAAATATATTATTATAACAATGTCTGACGATAAAAAAATTATCTTTTCGATGGTGAAAGTTAGCAAGACTTTCCCTCCTCAAAAACAAGTATTAAAAGATATATACCTTTCGTTTTTCTATGGTGCCAAAATTGGTATTCTCGGTTTAAACGGTTCGGGTAAGTCAACTTTATTGAAAATTATTGCCGGTGTTGAGAAAAATTTTCAGGGTGATGTGGTATTTTCTCCCGGTTATAGCGTTGGTTATCTTGAACAAGAACCCAAGCTCGATGAATCAAAAACGGTAAAAGAAGTTGTTCAGGAAGCAACTCAGGAACTCGTAAATTTGATGAAAGAATACGATGAAGTCAATTTGAAATTTGCCGAACCAATGAGCGATGACGAAATGACCAAACTCATCGAACGTCAAGGAGAGCTAATGGAATTGCTCGACCAAAAAGGAGCATGGGAACTCGATAATCGCCTTGAACGCGCAATGGATGCACTACGTTGTCCTGATGGTGATACACCGGTTAAACATCTCTCGGGTGGCGAATGTCGTCGTGTTGCATTATGTCGGTTACTATTGCAAGAACCTGATATCCTTTTACTTGATGAACCTACCAATCACCTCGATGCTGAGTCAATTCAATGGTTGGAACTTCATCTTCAACAATATAAAGGAACTGTAATTGCCGTAACACACGACCGTTATTTCCTTGATAATGTGGCAGGTTGGATACTTGAACTCGATCGTGGAGAAGGTATTCCTTGGAAAGGAAACTACTCATCGTGGCTTGAGCAAAAATCAAAACGCTTGAAACAAGAAGAAAAATCTGAAAGTAAACGGCAAAAGACGCTTGACCATGAATTGGAATGGGTGCGAATGGCACCAAAGGCTCGTCAAGCTAAATCAAAAGCTCGGTTACAGGCCTATGAAAAATTAGCCAGTGAAGATACAAAAGAAAAAATCGATAAACTTGAATTATTCATTCCCAACGGACCTCGTTTGGGTGATAAAGTGATTAATGCCAATGGTGTTTCTAAGGCTTTTGGTGATAAACTATTATTCGAAAATTTAGAATTTAATCTTCCTCCGGCGGGTATTGTTGGTATTATTGGACCCAATGGTGCAGGGAAAACAACATTGTTTCGTATGATTATGGGGCAAGAAACTCCCGATGCCGGTACCTTTACTGTTGGTGAAACGGTGAAAGTTGCATATGTCGATCAAAGCCATGCCGAAATCGATCCTGAAAAAAGCGTGTATGAAACCATAACGGGAGGGAATGATAACATGGTTTTTAACGGACGAAGTGTCAATTCTCGTGCTTATGTGAGTCGATTTAATTTTGCCGGTGCCGATCAGGAAAAGAAATGTGGTGTATTGTCGGGTGGTGAACGCAATCGATTGCATTTGGCATTAACACTTCGCAGTGAAGCAAATGTCTTATTACTCGATGAACCAACTAACGATATCGATATTAATACACTTCGGGCCTTGGAAGATGCCTTGGAAGACTTTGCCGGATGTGCAGTTGTTATTAGTCACGATCGTTGGTTTTTAGATCGCATTTGTACACATATTTTAGCATTTGAGGGCAATTCAACGGTTTACTTCTTTGAAGGAGGATATTCTGATTACGAAGAAAACAAAAAACGTCGATTGGGAGATACAGGTCCTACCAGAATTCGTTATAAAAAATTGATTAAATAAAAAGAAAGAAAAGCCTCCGAACTATAAAAAAACGGAGGCTTTTGTCTTTTACAACTAATATAATTTCCCACCAAATACTTGTTCAAAGGCTTCTTGAAGTGTTTTTTCTACTTCTTGCATGTCTACTTCTTTACCCAATTCAACTTGCAACGAAGTAACTTGTTTATCGGGAATGCCGCAAGGAACTATTTTCTGAAAATAATTGAGATCGGAATTTACATTAAGGGCAAATCCGTGCATGGTAACATATCTGCTTGCACGTACTCCGATTGCACATATTTTTCGTACCCGTGATGGATTGTTGGTGTCGAGCCAAACTCCGGTCGAGCCTTCAAGTCGCTCGCTTATAATATTATATCTTTTGAGGGTAAGGATGATGACTTCTTCGAGTGCTGCTATGTAATCGTGAATGCCCATTTCAAATTGTTCGAGGTCAAGAATTGGATATCCTACAATTTGTCCGGGACCATGATACGTGATGTCGCCACCGCGATTTATCTTGTAAAAAGTTGCACCAGCCATTTTCAGCCATTGTTCCGTAACAAGTAAATTCTTGTCTGAACCACTTTTCCCGAGAGTAAAAACGTGGGGATGTTCACAAAAGATAAGATGGTTTGTTGTGCTTTTTTGTTCACGTTTGTCTTTCAATGTTTGAGCAAACAGTGTTTCCTGAAAATCCCAAACTTCTTTGTAATCTTTGAGTCCGAGATTGATAAAATGAATGTCTTTTGACATGTTTATGTATTTGTATTATAAGCAAGAAGCCAACAAGAGAGTTCTTGTCAGCTTCATAATTTTAAAATTCATTATTTATGCCTGAGCTACCGGTCCACCAAAATTCATTGGAATTGAACCTCCGCCAGGACCATCGAAATTTTTAATTTTCCCATGAACCGATTCGTATTTTGATATATTATCCTGTAATGCCATCATCAATCGTTTGGCGTGTTCGGGCGTTAAAATG
>JACCEE011629031.1_pt1 | contig 15390 bp, 14 predicted proteins | sample 7449931 | NCBI WGS metagenome assembly JACCEE01 (sample SAMN15323457, study PRJNA562643) | freshwater metagenome | isolation source: river surface water | place: USA:Blue River Watershed | collected 2017-08-19 | reverse complement strand
TACTCGTCCTATGGCCACATCGAGGCGATGGCGAGGGCGGTGGCCATCGGCGCCCGTGGCGAGGGGGCCACGGTGGACATCAAGCGGGTGCCCGAAACCGTGCCGGAGCCGGTCGCGCAGTCGGCGCATTTCAAGCTCGACCAGCCCGCGCCGGTGGCCAAGATCGGTGACCTTGCGCACTACGACGCCATCATCGTGGGCGCGCCCACGCGCTTTGGCCGTGTGCCCGGCCAAATGGCCAACTTTCTGGACCAGGCCGGCGAGTTGTGGATGCGCGGCGTGCTCGAAGGCAAGGTGGGCGGCGCCTTCACCTCGTCCGCCACGCAGCACGGCGGGCAGGAGGTCACGCTGTTTTCCATGCTCACCAATTTGCTGCATTTCGGCATGGTCATCGTGGGCCTGCCCTACAGCCACAAGGGCCAGATGGCGCTCGACCAGGTGGTGGGCGGCAGCCCTTATGGCGCCACCACCATCGCCGGCAACAAGGGCGAACGCCAGCCCAGCGACATCGAACTCGAAGGCGCGCGCTACCAGGGCATGCTGATCGCCAAAACAGCGCACCGGCTGTTTGACCGTTGAAGCATGCAGACGGATGCTGGAGCCGGCCCATGAGCAGCACCCGCCTCGAACACGACAGCCTGGGCCCGGTCACGGTGGGCGACGATTGCCTGTGGGGGGCACAAACCCAGCGCGCCATCGAGCACTTTCGCATTTCGACCGAGCGCATGCCGGTCGCCCTGATCCACGCCCTGGCCTCGGTCAAGCTCGCTGGCGCGCAGGTCAATGCCGACCTGGGTTTGCTCGGGGCGGACAAGGCCGCCAGCATCGCCTCGGCCGCGCGCGAGGTGCTGTTCGGCATGCACGACGACGCGTTTGTGCTCGCGGTCTGGCAAAGCGGCTCGGGCACGCAGACCCACATGAACATGAACGAGGTGCTCGCCAACCGCGGCTCCGAACTCATGGGGGGCGGGCGCGGGCCGCAACGGCGCCTGCACCCCAACGACGATGTCAACCTCGGCCAATCGACCAACGATGTGTTCCCCACCGCCATGCATGTGGCGGCCGGCGTGGAAACCACGGCGCGGCTGCTGCCCGCGCTCGAGGGCCTGCGTTCGGCTTTGCAGCACAAGGCCGAGGCCTTTGACGACATCGTCAAGATCGGGCGCACCCACCTGCAGGACGCCACGCCCCTCACGCTGGGTCAGGAGCTGTCGGGCCATGTGGCGCAGCTGGCGCAGGCCCGTCAGGGCCTGGAGGCTGCGCTGATGCAGGTCTGGCCGCTGGCGATCGGGGGCACTGCGGTCGGCACCGGCCTGAACACCCACCCTGAATTCGGCGTGCGCGTGGCGGCGCAGCTCGCGCGTCTGCACGACCTGCCTTTCGTGGCCGCCGACAACAAGTTCGCGGCACTGGCGGCACACGACGGCCTGGTGGCCCTGCACGGCGTGCTCAAGACGCTGGCGGTGGCCCTCATGAAAATTGCCAACGACATCCGCTGGCTGGCCTCGGGGCCCCGCTCGGGCCTGGGCGAATTGCGCCTGCCGGCCAACGAGCCAGGCAGCTCGATCATGCCGGGCAAGGTCAATCCGACGCAGTGCGAGGCGCTGTCCATGCTCTGTGCCCAGGTCATGGGCAACGATGTGGCGATCGCCGTGGGCGGCGCCTCGGGCAATTTCGAGCTCAATGCCTTCAAGCCCCTGCTGGTGCACAACCTCCTGCAAAGCATCCGCCTCTTGGCCGACGGCATGCGCAGCTTTGAGCGGCACGGCGTGCTGGGCCTCGAGGCCGATCGCACGCGGATCGCTGAGCACCTGGGGCGTTCGCTCATGCTGGTGACCGCGCTGGTGCCCCACATCGGCTACGACCGCGCCGCCCAGATCGCCCAGCATGCACACAGCGCGGACATCTCGCTGATGGAGGCGGCGCTGGCGCTCGGCGTGGCCACGCCCGAGCAGCTGCGCGACTGGTTGAAGCCCGACGGCATGCTCGGGCCCAGCGTCCGCTCCCGCGCAGACTGAGGTGGCGGCTCAGCGCGGCGGCGCGTCGTCGAGCCGCAGCTGCAGCCAGGTCAGGTCCAGCCAGCGGCCGAATTTGGTGCCGACCTCGGGCATGTGGCCCGTGGCCACAAAGCCCAGCTGTTTGTGCAGCGCGATCGAGCCCGCATTGCCCGACTCGATGGCGGCCACCATGGTGTGCTTGCCCTGGCTGCGGGCGCGCGCAATCAGGGCCTGCATCAATCGCCAGCCCAGGCCCTGACCGCGGGCGTCGGGGTGCACATAGACCGAATGCTCCACCGTGTGTCGGTAACCGTCGAAGGCGCGCCAGTCGCCAAAGCTCGCATAGCCCAGCACCTCCCCGCCCGCACCGCAGGCCACCAGCACCGGCTGCCCGCGCGATTGGCGCTCAGCGATCCAGCGCGCGCGGTTGTCTGCGTCCACCTGCAGCTCGTTCCAGATCGCGGTGGTGTTCAGCACCGCGTCGTTGTAGATGGCGGCGATGCCAGGGGCGTCGCTGGCCAGGGCGTCTCGGATCTGCAGCAGGGCGGCGTTCATCCATGCATTGTGGCCGAGCCACGGGGGCATTGCCTGCCCCACAATCGCGCCATGCTGCTGCCCCAGATCGACACCGCGCGCTGCACCGGCTGCGGCTGGTGCGTGGCGGCTTGTCCGCCGCATGTGCTGAGCCTGCAGCACCACGGCTGGCAAAAGCACGCGGTGCTGCACCACATCCAGGGCTGCACCGGCTGCAGCCTCTGTGAGCGCCGTTGCCCTTTCGGCGTGATCACCATGCTGCGCGTGGACGGGCTGCGCCGGCCTCCCCGCTGAGGGGGCGCGGCCGCTATCCCCCTCGTTTTTCCGGTGTGCCCTGGGGCGCGGCATCCGGGCGCCGTGTGCCCGCGCTGCCCCACGGGCTCGGTGGCCTGAGGCACACAGCCGGGGCCGAATCGGCACCTGCGCCAGCCTGTCCGTGCGTTCGCCCACCCCCGCCCACCAGGGTTGGCCAGGGCTCACAGGGGCCTGGCCGGGCGCTCAGGCGGATCGCGATGGGGGCAGCGCTGGCATCCAGCCACCAGGGGCTGGCCAGCCACACGGCACCCAGGCCCAGCAGGGCACAGGTCCACCCCCACAGTTCGCTTTTCATGCTCGGGCTCTCAGGCAAACAGCCGTCCATGCTGCGCAGCCCTGGCGCCTGGCTCAGCGCTGCAGCGCACGGCCCGTGGGTTGTCGGCATCGGCCGCGGGGGCTTTAAGGGTGGATTTGGGCGCGGGTTGGACGCCGATGGCTGTTCGTTTGATGTAGATCGAAAAAAAAGCCCATTCCCCGTACTGGGGGATGTATGCTCGCTAGAATTCGTCAAAAAAGCATACAAATATATTAATATTTGAATTTGAAAGATTTTTATGTTTGAAAATGAAATCGCATTTTGCATTCTGGCGGTGCGGGCTCGGCCCTTCGGCCAGGGGGAACGCCTGGTGGGGCAGGGCAGCCGTTTGATGGCCGCGCGCAGGGGGCGGCGCGGCGCCACTGCCGCCGGCGCAGTGGGCACCTCAGGGCTGCAGGGGGTGCCAGCATGATCCCCATGAACCAAGACTCGGCCCGTGCCAACCGGATCCTGGGCGCCTTGCCCATGAACGACTACCTGCGCATGGCCCCGCATCTGGAAGCGACCGCCCTGCAGGCGGGCCAGGTGCTCGACGCCCCGGGCCAGCCCGGGGCCCACATTTACTTCCCGGTCAGTTGCGCCGCCACCCTGGTCTCGGTGACGCGGGACGGCGAGATGTCCGAACTGGCCCTGACCGGCCGCGAGGGCATGATCGGCTTGCCGAGCCTGCTGGGCAATGCCGGCCTGGGCATGCAGGCGGTGGTGTTGCGCCCAGGCATGGCCTACCGCCTGCCCACCCCCGCTTTCACCGCCACCGCACTTTCAAGTGCCCCCTTGCAGGCCTTGTGCCTGCGTTATGTGCAGCACCTGATGTTGCAGATGTCGCAGGGCGTGGTGTGCAGCCTGCACCATTCGGTGCTGCAGCGCCTGAGCAGCTGGCTGCTCTACCACCGCACCGTCACCGAGGGGGACCAGGTGCAGGCCACACACGAAACCATCGCCCACATGCTCGGCGTGCGGCGCGAATCCATCACCCAGGCCGCGGGCCTCTTGCAGGCCGACCATGGCGTGACCACCAGCCGTGGGCGCATCATGATCGACAACGCCGAGGTGCTGCGCACGCATGTGTGCGAGTGCTACGCCCTGGTGGCCGAGGACCACCGCATGCTCTGGCAGGAGCCGCTGCCACCGGTGTTGCCGGCCTGGGGCCATGGGCCCTTCGAGCACAGCGGTGAGATCGGTGTGCAGGAGGCCGCTGCCACGCTGCCCGGGGATGGCCGGGACAGCCGCTACGCCGACATGTACGACTTTGCGCCGGTGGGCCTGCTCAGCGTGGACAGCCAAAGCCGGCTGGTCGAGGTCAACCTTGCGGCGGCGATCTTGCTGGGCATCTCGCGCTCGCAGTGCCACCAGTACCACTACGTCGATTTCTTGCAGGACGAGGCGCGCGCGCGTTTCGAGGCCTACCACCGCGAGGTGCTCAGCGGCCGCTGCCGTCGCCACTGCGATGTCGTGCTCAAGGCGGCCGCTCACCGCGCGCCGGTGATCGTGCGGCTGGAAGCCACGGTGGACGAAAGCGGCGAGGAAAGCCGCATGGTGATGATTGACATCACCGACACCTACGAACGCGCGCCGCAAGACCGCGCTGGCCACGCGCCTGAGGCCGCCGGAGCGAGCGAGGGCCTGCCCTGGCGGCCCGCCCGCAGCGAAGGTGGCAGCGACGCCACGAAAGTGGGCCCCGCCGTCATCGGCTGAGCGCAGCGCAAGGGCCGGGGCAGGGGCCGCGGGCGCGGGCTAAGATCGGCGCCATGCACACACGACAACTTGGCCCCTTCTCCGTCAGCGCCATCGGCCTGGGCTGCATGAACCTCAGCCATGCCTATGGCGCTCCCGTGTCCCGCCAGCAAGGCGAGCGCGTGCTGCTCGCCGCGCTCGACGCCGGCGTCACCCACTTCGACACCGCCGCGCTTTATGGCTTTGGCGCCAACGAAAGCCTGGTGGGCGAAGTGCTCAAGCCACACCGCCAGAAGTTCACGCTGGCCAGCAAGTGCGGCATGCAGGGCGTGGACCGCGGCGATGGCACCCAGGTGCGTGTGATCGACGGCCGCCCCGAGACGATTCGCCAGACCTGCGAAGACGCGCTGCGCCGCCTGCAGACCGAGGTGATCGACCTGTACTACCTGCACCGCTGGGACAAGCAGGTGCCGATCGAAGAGAGCGTGGGCGCACTCGCTGACCTGGTGCGCGCGGGCAAGATCCGCAGCATCGGCCTGTCCGAAGTGTCGGCGTCCACGCTGCGCAAGGCCCATGCGGAACACCCGATCGCGGCGCTGCAGACCGAGTATTCGCTGTGGACGCGCAACCCCGAGATCGCGGTGCTGCAAGCCTGTCGCGAGCTGGGCGTGAGTTTCGTGGCCTTCAGCCCGGTGGCGCGTGGTTTTTTGTGCGGTGACTTGCTCGATGTGTCCACGCTCGACGCCAAGGACATCCGCCGCAGCATGCCGCGTTTCGCGCCCGACACCTACGCCCGCAACCTGGGCCTGCTGCCCGCCTACCGCGCGCTTGCGCAAGAGGTCGGCTGCACGCCCGCGCAGCTGGCCATCGCCTGGCTGCTGCACAAGGGGCCGGACATCCTGCCGATCCCCGGCACCACCTCGGTCGCGCACCTGATGGACGACCTGGGCGCCGCCAGCGTGCGGCTTTCGGCCGACCTCCTGGTCCGGCTGGAGGCGCTGATCAACGAGCGCACGGTGGTGGGTGACCGCTACAACGCCCAGGCCAACAGCGAAGTCGACACCGAGGTGTTCGCCTGAGCGCTGGCGCGGCTGCGCCCAACAAAAAGGGCCTCGTCAGAGGCCCTTTTGTTGGCAGCGTCGTGCGTCAGGCCGCGTCGGGCTGTTGCCCGGGCGCCGCTTTCTGGAAGGCCTCGAGCGCCATGCAGGCTTTTTCCACCGCCATGATCAGCGGCCATTTCGAGAGGTCGACCTTGAAGCGGCGCGCGCTCTCGATCTGCGGAATCAGGTAGCAGTCGGCCAGCGTTGGCGTGTCGCCGTGGCTGAAGCGGCCGCGTTTCGTGTCGGCCGCGAGCAGGGCTTCGTAGGCATCGAAGCCGGCCGTGATCCAGGTGCCGCACCAGGTGTTGATCGCGTCTTCGTTGGCGCCAAAACTCTTGCGCAGGTATTCGAGGATGCGGCGGTTGTTGATCGGGTGGATGTCGCAGCCCACGATGGCCGCGAGCGCGCGCACCTGGGCGCGCCGCTGCGGATCGCGCGGCAGCAGCGCCGGGCTGGGGTATTTCTCTTCGAGCCACTCGAGGATGGCGGGCGACTGGATCAGCACCTCGCTGCCGGTGTCGAGCGCCGGCACCAGCTGCTGCGGGTTGACGGCCTTGAACGCGTCCTTCAGGTGCTCTTCCTTGGCCAGGTGCACGGCCACGTACTCGGTCTGCAGGCCCTTGAGGTTGAGCGCGATGCGCGTGCGGTGCGAGGTGCCGCTGCGCCAGAAGTTGTAGAGCTTCATGGTCATTCGGCCGCTCCGATGGTCAGTGCGACTTCGGCCACGCCTTCGACGCGGCCCGTGATCTGGTCGCCCGGCACCACGGCGCCCACGCCTTCGGGCGTGCCCGTGTAAATCAGGTCGCCGGGCTGCAGGTGGTAGTAGGTCGAGAGGTCGGCGATGATTTCGCGGATGTTCCAGATCAGCTTGTCGACGTTGGACGACTGTTTGGTGACGCCATTGACCTCGAGCGCGATCGCGCCTTGCTCGATCACCACGCCGGGCATGGGCACGATCTCGGTGCAGACCGAGCCTTGCTCGATGTCCTTGCCGGTGTCCCAGGGGCGGCCCTTGTCGCGCGCCACCAGCTGCAGGTCGCGGCGCGTCATGTCCAGGCCGGCGGCGTAGCCGTAGACCAGCTCATGCGCCTGTGCTTCGCTCACGCGAAAACCGCTCTTGCCGATCGCCAGCACCAGTTCCATCTCGAAGTGGTAGTTGTTGGTTCGCGGCGGGTAGGGCACGACCGAGCCGCTGTCCACCAGGGTCTGCGGCGACTTGGTGAAGTAAAAGGCCTGCTCGACGCTCTTGTCGACCGGGCGGCCCATCTCGACGGCGTGGGCGTGGTAGTTGCGGCCGACGCAAAAGATGCGGTTGATCGGGAAGCGCGCCTGCTCACCACGGATGGGCAGGGAAGGGGCGGCGGGAGGGGTGAAGAAGTAGGTGGTCATGTGGTTTATCCGCGGTTTTCGTAAACGCCCAGCTTGCGGTGCAGCGGCGATTCGTCGGCGATGAAGACAAAGCTGGGTTGATCGGTGCGCAGGTTCTTGAGGGTGACGGCTTCGTAGCCGGGCGCGCAGCAGGTGTCGGCCTCAACCAGATGGAAGGTCTTGTCGACGATGCGGGCTTCGACTTCGCCTTCGATCAGGTGGAACACCTGGGCCGGCGAGCGCGCCGGCAGGCGCAGGCTTTGGCCGGGGCGCAGCATCAGCGCGTAAAAGCCCAGGATGTTTTGCACATCGCCGCCGGTCTCGGGGTTGGTGTAGGTCACCTGCACGCATTCCTGCGCGGGGTCGTCGGCGGCCAGTGCCTGCAGCGCGGCCTTGGTGTCGGCCCAGGGGTAGCGCAGCATGGGGTAGGCCTTGCGGCTGCGCTCGAACATGCGCGTGGGCGCGATGCCCGCGCGCACATGCTGCTTGTCGCCGTTGCCGGGGTGGACCGTCTGGCGATCGCCGTTGATGTGGTAGCTGGCCTCCATGTAGTAGACCAGGGGCAGGTCCAGCACATCGAGCCAGACCACCGGGTCGCTGCCATCGTGGCCATGCTCGTGCCACAGGCCGGTGGGCGTGAGGATCAGATCGCCACGGCTCATCGGGCATTTTTCGCCATCGACTGTGGTGTAGGCGCCTTCGCCTTCGACGATCATGCGCACCGCATTGGGCGTGTGCCGGTGGCTGGGGGCCCACTCGCCGGGCAGCAGCAGTTGCATGCCCAGGTACATGGCGGCGCTGGCCTTCATGTTCTCCAGGCCGTGGCCGGGGTTGGCCAGCACCAGCACGCGGCGCTCGGCTTTTTCGATCGGCGTGAGTTCGCCGGCCTGCAGCAACAGCGGCTTGAGCGTGCGGTAGGCCCAGTGCGTGGGCTGGGTCTGTCGCGTGGGCACCTTGGGCGGCAGCACCGCGCGCAGGCTGGGCCACAGCGGCACCAGGTTCAGCTCGCGCAGATCCTGCACATAGTCTTGGGGCAGGTCTTCGAGTCGTCCGAGGTCATTCATGGGGTGTCTCCGGTGTCATTGGTGCTGCGCGGCGTCGAGGCAGTTGCCGACGTTCCAGCCATAGAGCCAGGCCATCGCATCATAGAAGCGCTCGGGCGTGCGGCCGCGCCACAGGTCGTTGCGCACCAGGCGCTCGACGCCCTTGGCGTGGTAGATGCGGCCCATCTCGCGGCTCGACAGCACGATGCGCGCGGTGCGCGCCACGCGCGCGCGCTGGTACAGGTCGAGCGCCTGGGGCCAGTCGTTGTGCGTCACGCGCAGCGCTTCGCCGAGCGTGACGCCGTCCTCCATGGCCATGCAGGCACCCTGGGCCATGTACTGGGTGGTGGGGTGGGCGGCGTCGCCGAGCAGCGTGACGCGGCCATAGGTCCACTGGCCGATCGGCTCGCGGTCGGCGGTGGCCCAGCGCTTCCAGCTCTTGGGCAGATCGATCAGCTGGCGCGCCTTGGGGCAGATGCCCTGAAAGTAGCTTTGCACCTCTTCCTTGCTGCCTTCCGTCACGCCCCACTCCTCTTGCTGGCGACTGTGGAAGGTCACGACCACGTTGTACTGCTCGCCGCCGCGCAGCGGGTAGTGCACCAGGTGGCAGCTGGGACCGACCCAGATGCTGGCGGCATTCCACTGCAGGTCTTGCGGAAAGTCTTTCTTGTCGACCACGGCGCGGTAGACCACGTGACCCGTCACGCGGGCCGGGTCGCCCACGAACTGCTGGCGCACCACCGACTTGACGCCGTCGGCGCCGATCAGGGCCACGCCTTTGTGGGCGTTGCCGTGTTGGTCGTACACGGTCACGCTGTGCGCGTCCTGCTCGATGCGCTCGACGCGGGTGGAGGTGAGGAATTCGACACGGCCCGTCTCCTGCGCACCCTCGAGCAGCGAGAGGTGGACGTCGACGCGGTGGATCACGGCGTAGGGGTTGCCAAAGCGCTGGCGAAAGGCTTCGCCCGTGGGGATCTTGCCGACCTGGTACTCGTCGATGGCGTCGTGCATCACCATGTAGTCGGTGTAGACGGCGCGGCCGCGGGCCTTTTCGCCGATGCCCAGCGCGTCAAAGGCGTGGAAGGCGTTGGGGCCGAGCTGGATGCCGGCGCCGATCTCGCCGATTTCAGGCGCTTGCTCAAGCACCTTGACGGTGAAACCCTGGCGCACCAGGGCGAGCGCGGCGGCCAGGCCGCCGATGCCGCCACCGGCAACGATGACGGGCAGGGAAGAGGGGGCAGTGCTCATGGGTTCTCCTCGGACAGGGGGGCGCACGTTTCGTCAGCGTGCATATGATAAGTATACATATTAAATCGGCGATGGCCCAGCAACAAATCAGAACCAAGGGTAAACCCCTGCGTGTCGGCGGTGTCCCGGTCTCAGTCGGTCGGGAACAGCGCACGCGCCACCGCGGCCAGTTCGCCGCGCAGCCAACGGTGCGCCGCGTCTTGCTGATGGCGCTGGTGCCACACCATGTACATGGGCAGGCTGGGGCAGGGCACCGGCACCTCGGCATGGGCCAGTCCCTGCAGCAGGTGGGTGCTGAGCAGGCCGGGCGCGGTGGCCAGCAGATCGGTGCCCCGCACGAAAGAGGACAAACCGGCAAAGCCCGGCACCATGACCCGAAAGCGCCGCTCGACGCCCTTGGCCTGCAACACACGGTCCAGGTCGAGTGGGCGGTTCGGGGTGTAGAGCACGCTCACATGCTCGGCGGCCAGGTAGTCGCGGCGGGTGCGCGGCGCAGCGCGCACAGCGCTGTCGTAGAACACGCGGTAGTGGTCGGTGAACAGGCGCTTTTGCACCAGGTCGGCGCCTTCGGGCGGCCTCGGACTGATGACCAGCTGGCAGTGCTGCTGGCGCAGCATCTCGGGCGTGGGCACGTCCGAGGGGATCACGCGCAGCGTCAGGCCGGGCGCTTGTGCGCGCAGTCGCTGCATCAGGCCGGGCAGCAGCGCGTCGCGCTGAAAGTCGTTGGCGGCGACGGTGAAGTGCACCGTCCAGCGCGCCGGGTCAAAGTGTTCGGGCTCGGCAAAGCGCTCCAGATCGCCCAGCAGCGTGCGCGCGCGTTCGGCCAAGGCCAGCGCGCGGGCCGTCGGGGCAATGCCACGACCGGCCTTGGTGAACAGCGCATCGCCGGTGATGCGCCGCAGCTTGTCCAGCAGGTGGCTCACGGCCGACTGCGTCACACCCAGGCGCTGCGCGGCGGTCGTGATGGCGCCCGTGTCCACCACCGTGACCAGCAAGCGCAAGAGGCGCGCATCCAGATCCAACCAATCGAATTCACTCATGCATATGATGATAAATCATTCGTTGATTGGATGAATGAGATTGGCCACACTGGCGCCATTCGTACAGGAGATTCGCATGGACAAACGCCGCATCGAAGGCACCACCCCGTTTGACGGGGACATGGCCCGCAAAGGCTACGCCCTCAACAAAATGTGCTTCTCGTTCAACGACGCCGCCAACCGCGCCGCCTTTCAGAAGGACGAAGAGGCTTACATGAACCAATACGGCTTGACCGAGGTGCAAAAGGCCGCCATCCGCTCGCGCCAGGTGCTGCAGTTGATCGAGGCCGGCGGCAACGCCTATTACCTGGCCAAGTTCGCCGGCATCTTTGGCCTGGACATGCAGGACATCGGCGCCCAGCAAACCGGCATGAGCAAAGACGAATTCAAGGCCAAGCTGCAGGCGTACGCCGGCTGAGCCCCGCACAAATACCCGGAGCACACCATGGCCCAACTCATCGGCGGTCTCGCCTCTTCGCACATCCCCGCCATCGGCGGCGCCATCCACAAGGGCCTGCAGGCCGAGCCCTACTGGGCGCCGTTTTTTGCCGGCTACCCGCCCGCACAGCAGTGGCTGGCCGAGCAAAAGCCCGACGTGGTCGTCATCTTCTACAACGACCACGGCCTGAACTTCTTCCTCGACAAAATGCCAACCTTCGCCGTCGGCGCCGCCGCCCAATACAGCAACGCCGATGAAGGCTGGGGCATCCCGACGCTGCCGCCTTTCAAGGGCGAGGTGGACCTGTCATGGAAGATCATCAACGACCTGGTCGCCAAAGACTTCGACATCGTGACCTGCCAGGACATGCTGGTGGACCACGCCTGCACGCTGCCGCTCAAGCTGTTCTGGCCCGAGGGCGAGGCACCGGTGACCATCGTGCCGATCCACATCAACACCGTGCAGTTCCCGCTGCCCTCGGCCAAACGCTGCTACGCGCTGGGCCAGGCGGTGGGTGAAGCGATTGCGGCGTGGGACAGCGACAAAAAGGTGGCGGTACTGGCCTCAGGCGGCCTGAGCCACCAGCTCGATGGTGAGCGCGCCGGTTTCATCAACAAAGAGTTCGACCTGCAGTTCATGGACAGCCTGGTGAGCAAGCCCGAATGGGCCACGCAGTTCAGCAGCCTGGACCTGGTGGAGAAGACCGGCACCCAGGGTGTGGAGCTGCTGATGTGGCTGGCCATGCGCGCCGCGCTCACGGCCGCCGGTCCGAGCGTGAAAGAAGTGCACCGCAATTACCACATCCCGATCTCCAACACGGCCACGGGTTTGATGGTGTTCGAGGTGGCGTGAGCGTCACCGGGCCAGCCGATCGGGGCAGCGGGCTGGCCGGGTTCCTCATCAGCCGCTGCGCGTCACAAATCGTCACCCGGCCAGCCCACTGCCCCGATCGGCTTCTGTGGTGACACAAAAGCCTTCAGGCGCTGCGCGCACGCTCTGCCAACTGCACCGCCAGCCGGTTGTGCCGCTCGACCAGCGGCCCCAGCTCCACGGTGGTGAGCTGACCGTCGCGCACCACCCAGCGGCCGTTCACCAGGGTGTGGCGTGCCGGCGCACTGGCGCACAGCAGCAGGCTGCCCACCGCGTCGTGCACGGCGCCGCCGGCCATGGGCAGGGTGGTCATGTCAAACATCGCGAGGTCCGCGGCATAGCCGGGCGTGATCTGCCCAATGTCGTGCGCGCGGCCCAGCACCTCGGCGCCGCCGCGTGTGGCCAGGCGCAGCGCGTCGCGCGCGGTCATTTCGAGCGGGGCGGTGTCACAGCCGAACACGGTACGGCCGCCCTCGACGCGCGGGGGCTCCAGCGATTTGCGCAGCCGCGCCAGCAGCATGGCCTGGCGCGCTTCGCTCAGCAGGTGCGCGCCATCGTTGCTCGCGCTGCCGTCCACGCCCAGGCCCACGGGCACGCCCGCGTCCACCATGCGGCGGATCGGTGCGATGCCGCTGGCCAGGCGCATGTTGCTGCAGGGGCAGTGCGCCACGCCGGTGCGGGTGGCGGCAAACAGGCTGATGCCTTCATCGTCGAGCTTGACGCAGTGGGCGTGCCACACGTCGTCGCCGACCCAGCCCAGGTCCTGCGCGTATTCGGCCGGGGTGCGCTTGAACTTTTCGCGGCTGTAGGCCACGTCGTGGTCGTTTTCGGCCAGGTGGGTGTGCAGGCGAACTTGGTGTGCGCGGGCCAGTTCGGCCGAGGTCTTCATGAGGTCACGGCTCACACTGAAGGGCGAGCAGGGCGCCACTGCCACCTGCGTCATGGCACCGTGGCGCGCGTCGTGGTGGGTCTCGATCAGGCGTTGCGTGTCGCGCAGGATGTCGTCCTCGCGCTCAACCACGCGGTCAGGCGGCAAACCGCCTTGTGACTGGCCCACGCTCATGCTGCCGCGCGTGGCGACAAAGCGCATGCCGATGGCGCGCGCGGCTTCGATGCTGTCGTCCAGACGCACGCCGTTGGGGTAGATGTAGAGGTGGTCCGAACTCGTGGTGCAGCCCGAGAGCAGCAGCTCGGCCATGGCCACCTGGGTGCTCACCTCGACCATCTCGGGCGTGAGGCCCGCCCAGATCGGATAGAGGCCGCGCAGCCAGCCAAACAGCTCAGCGTTTTGCACGCCAGGGATCGCCCGTGTGAGCGACTGGTACATGTGGTGGTGGGTGTTGACGAGGCCCGGCACCACGAGCAGTGCGCGCCCATCAAGCACCTCGTCGGCGCTGTGCAGCGCGGGGGGCAGGTCGGCATCAGGGCCGACCCAGGCGATCAGGCCGTCGCGCACGAAGAGCGCGGCATCGCGCCACTCGGTGGCGGCATCGTTTTGGGTGGCGAGGGTGTGGATGTGGCGGATCAGCAGCGTCGGCATGGCAACTCCTTGAAAGTGTCATGCTGCGGCCGAATCCAGCGCCAGGCTGGCGAGCGCCGCAACGGCCGCGCGTCCCGGGCTGTGCAGGGCGCCTATTCTAAGAACAGGCGCGCGGCCTCAGACCTCGGGCAGCACCTGGTTCACCGGCGTGCCGCGCACAAAAGCTTCAACGTTGTCGATCAGCTGGTCGGCCAGGGCCTGGATGGCTTCGGCACTGGCCCAGGCCACGTGCGGTGTGAGGATGAAGTCGGGGCGGTCGAGCAGGGCCATGAAGGGGTGGTCCACGGGTGGCGGCTCGACGCTGGTCACATCAAAGGCCGCGCCCGCGATCTGACCGGCTTGCAGCGCGGGCCCCACAGCCGCTTCGTCGACCAGGCCACCGCGCCCGGTGTTGATGAGCAAGGGCTTGCGCGCCATCTGTGCGAACTCGGCCGGGCCGATCATGTGGCGCGTGTTGGCGTTGAGCGGGCAGTGCAGCGTGAGCACATCGGCCTGGCGCAGCACCTCTTCAAACGGGGTGTAGAGGCGGCCCTGACCGGCGCGGCCCTTGTGCGCCGAAAACAGCACGCGCATGCCCAGGGCGCGGCCGATGCCGGCCACGGCCTGGCCCAGCACGCCGTCGCCGATGATGCCCAGCGTGGAGCCCGTGAGGTCGCGGATCGGGTGGTCAAAAAAGCAGAACTGCGCGGCTTCTTGCCAGCGCCCGGCCTTGACCGCGTCGCGGTAGGCGCAGATGCTGCGGCGCAGGGCGAAGATCAGGGCAAAGGTGTGCTCGGGCACGGTGTGCACCGCGTAATTGCGCACATGGCTCACCACGATGCCGCGCTGCTGGCAGGCGGCCAGGTCGATGTTGTCGGTGCCGGTGGCGGCCACCGCGATCAGTTTCAGCTTGGGCGCTTGCGCCAGCACCTCGGCCGGCAGCTTGACCTTGTTGACGATGACGATGTCGGCATCGCGGATGCGCTCTGCCGCCTGCTCGGCGCGCGTGCGGTCGTACTGCACCCACTCGTGGGCGAAGGATGGCGCGCGCAGCGTGGTGTCGGGCGAAATCGTGTCGCGGTCAAGAAAGACAATCTTCATGGCGAGGGCGTCAAGGGGGGTGCTCAGCCGACCAGCCGGCGGCGCGCCTCGGCCACCACGGCTTCGGGCGTGATGTGAAAAAGTTTGTAGAGCGCGTCGGCCGGGCCCGAGGCGCCAAAGCCCGTCATCCCCACAAAGCCGCCCTCCATGCCCAGGTAGGCGTCCCAGCCCTGGCGCACAGCGGCTTCCACGCCCACGCGCACGCCCTGTGTCGCATCCCCCAGCACGCTGCGGCGGTAGGCCGCGTCTTGCGCGTTGAACAGTTCCCAGCAGGGCAGGGAGACCACGGCCGTGCCGATGCCCGAGGCTTCGAGCGTCTCGCGGGCCTGCACCGCCAGCAGCACTTCGGAGCCGGTGGCCAAAAGCGTGACCTGGCGCGGACCGCAGGCGGCCTCGTGCAGCACATAGCCGCCGCGTGCCGACAGGTTCTCGGCGGTGTGCGTGGTGCGGACCAGCGGCAGCGCCTGGCGTGCGAACACCATGCTCAGCGGGCCGCTGTGGTGCGCGAGTGCGGCTTCCCAGCACTCGGCGGCTTCGACCGCGTCGGCCGGGCGCATCACCCACATGTTCGGCATGGCGCGCAGCGAGGCCAGGATTTCGACCGGCTGGTGCGTGGGGCCGTTCTTGCCAATGCCGATCGAGTCGTGGCTGAAGACGAACTTGACCGGCAGGCCCATGAGCGCGGCCATGCGCATGGCCGGGCGCTCGTAGTCGGCAAAAGCCAGGTAGGTGACCGACAGCGGCAGGACGCCGCCGTGCGCGGCCATGCCATTGGCCATCGAGCCCATCACATGCTCGCGCACACCGCAGTGCACATAGGCGCCCG
>JACCEE010911551.1_pt1 | contig 15395 bp, 16 predicted proteins | sample 7449931 | NCBI WGS metagenome assembly JACCEE01 (sample SAMN15323457, study PRJNA562643) | freshwater metagenome | isolation source: river surface water | place: USA:Blue River Watershed | collected 2017-08-19 | reverse complement strand
CGAGAGATTTCGCGATTCAATTCATCAGTTTTTGCGATCTCATATTCTTGTTGTTTCTTCAACATTTCCTTTTTAATAGTCACACGACGATTATAAAGATCTTCAATAATCGCAGGCAAAAAGCCTTGCTTATCTCGACGAAATGTTGCGCCATTTGCTGCAACTGCCAAATTACTTTCGACACCATCAATAACATGATTTTTCAAAATCGTTTCAGGCGATAGACCATGCATAACGCTATGTCGCACAAGAGTTTCGGGACTCATGTTATATTGAATAATAATATTCGGATATAGACTATTCAAGTCAAAGCTCATAGTCCAGTCATACATGCCAGGATTCGGATCTTTAACATAACCACCTGCATATTTTGTGCTATGAGAGCCTTTATTAGGAGGAACAGCAATATTTTTATTTGCAAGATAACGAAAGATAATGCTATCCCAAATGCCTACGGTGCCAAGTGTATCGCCATAATTAACACCTCCAAAATAGGCAAGAGTAAAAACAAGATTGAGCAATCCAAGCTTTTGTTCAAAGCGTTCAATAAGTTCAACGTCAACAATGTTATATTCAACATAAGTTTGATAGTCAGTCTCATAAAGATTTTTCAGACTGCCAGAATATTCTACTTTATTTTCATCAAGCACTACTTCGGCGATATGATCAAGCTTATAACTTTCTTGTTGACCATATGTGTTTAGTGTGAATTTTTTAAAGAGCTCAAGATAGTCAAGTTGTTGTATGCCCATAATATTATAGCCATATTGTTCTTGACCTTTTACAGTAACATTACGCTCTTCAATTTGTTTCCATGGACTAAGCTTAAGAACTTCGCCTTCATCAAGAACCAAACTGCAACGATTAACAAGATATGGTATATCAAAGAAGTTTGTATTCCAACCAGAAACAACATCGGGTGTATTATCTGGCTCACTCCACCAATCAATAAAATCTTGAAGCATATCAGCCTCTTTAACAAATTCGCGATAGTCAATTTTCAAATGTCGCAACTTGCAACTTGACATGTCAAATTCTTTTAAACCCCATACAATATATTCATCACGACGACTGCTCTTAACAGTAATTGTTAAAACGCGATTGCTTGCCATGCGAGCTTCGCTATAGCTGCCTTCATCATCACAATCAACCTCGATGTCAATATAGGCAATATCAATAAAGCGTTTGATATAATCAATCTTATCTGGAAATTGACTTTGAATAAACGCAGGGATCCATTTGTCATTGCCATAGATCTTAAAACCTGAAATGCCTTCATATTGTTTTGTAAAGCTTCTTGCTTCACTCATACTTTCAAAACGAACTGGCTCGAGGATTTTGCCATCGAGACTGCGCCATTTACTTTGTGGATTTTTTGATTCAATATAAAGACATGGTTTATATCTGAAGTTCTCATATAGCTTTTTTCCAGATTCATCATAGCCACGATATTTAATGCTATTCATGTGGCGATCCACATTTGTATAAAAACCAGTTAATGTCATAATAAGATTATACCACAAGTTGTGGCATTTGTAAACTAAAAAAGGTCGCTTTCGCGACCTTTAGGTTAAAGTATTTCAAAGACTTTTGGCTTACACTCTTCAGGTATCTCCTTAATGAGTTTAACCGTTAATATGCCATTGACATATGTAACATTTTCGACCTTTGTATATTCTCCCAAAATGAATATTTGTTCGAATTTTTTATTTGAAATGCCCTTATGGGCATAATAAGAACTATCTTTAAGTTCCCTTTCAACATTATCACCTGCGATATATAGCTTGTTTTTATCAAGCTTTACATTCAGTTGATGTCGGTCAAAACCTGCTACGGCAAGTTCGATCTTTGATTCATTTTCGTTAATACGAATAATGTTATATGGTGGATAATTGCGACTAAGTTGATTTTCGAATTGATCAAAAAGATCAAAGCCTAGCGCATTATGTATTGCTGCGATGTTTTGTTCTATTCTAGTTTTCATATTTTAACTTCGTTAGACAGTTAAGATTTGGACCCGTTAGGCATCCGATTATAAAGAAGCACCGTGCTCCCTTATAAAAACTATTTATATGTTATTTTTTAATATTTCCGATTTTATATTTCGCTTCAAGAGTCCATTTGCTCTTTTCACGATATGGAACAATCTTAATACTTTTTAGACTACTGACATTATTTTCAATTTTGCTACGATCAACGATTGTGCACAATCCCCAATCATGCAACAAACTTGCAATTGTATTGCGGCGAGCAACATCATCGCTGCTCAATGTACTTGGTTTGCCATCAAGCAAAAAGAGTTCTTTGAAATGACAAATATAATATCGGCCTTGCTTATGCAAGATATGACAGCTTTGCCATAGTTTGTTTTCTTCATTTTTACTTGCGACACCAATACGACTCAACGTCTCTTTAACTTTTAGAAAATCATCTGGCTCCTCAAGTGAAATCTCTAGCATCCAGCTGCTATTCCATTCATAATCTGTTTGACTTGTCATGTCAGTATTTATATTAACCTTTTCCGCCAACATTCATAGCTTCACGCAAAGCCTTTAGATCATCTTCACTATATAGATGCAAGACTTCACGAGCCTTTGCACTGCTATAGCCATAGCGCTTCTTAATCAATTCAATATCATCACTATCTGGCAATGCTTTGAACCATTTACTAAAACGTTTACGAGGCCTCAGACTATGCCGATAAAAATCATATGACATTTTTGCGGGCAAATCATGATGAATATTCATCTCATTTGCAAAGAGTATACTATCTTGAAAAAAGCTTAATCCGCGATTAATCATAAACGAGTTATAAGCCTTTTCATTTTCAGAAAGTGTTGCTTCACTCGGTGTTGCAGTGCTATCGCACAACAAATCCTCGGCACCTGAGCCGCTATTGATATTTGTTAATATATCAAAAAAGTTAATTGATTTTTTACTCATTTCCAATTTACATTACCCATAAGTTCAGTGCAGCATGCTACGAGATTAATCTCTTTATCTGCTACGAAACTTGATTTATATTGATAATCAGCGAGAATAAGAACTGCAGCAGGTTTGCTCGATGGCTCAATCCAACTATCCATATTATCATAGATCTTACGAAAGACATATGTGCTATCTCCATTGCTACTATTCGCAACCCATTCACGCATAGTCTTAAAGTTTTTTGTTTTAAGACTGTCACGTAGTATTTCAAAACTATCATCAGAGTTATCCGCCAAAACATGAGCACCGATAGAACCACTAAGTGCATGACGTTGGCACTCACCAATCACACGTCTCCAGTCTGGTGCATACTTACAAATGAGTTGAGCAAGAACAGCATCCTCGGCACTTACGTTTTCACTTTGCAGAATATATTGCAGCCGTTGCATAAACTTGCCAGCTAAGCTCGCTAATGTCTTTTTATTGACATTAAATTCAACAACTGTGCATCGACTATGCAACGGCTCAATAATCCTATTTTTGAAGTTACACGTTAAGATGAAACGACAATTATTACTAAACTCTTCCATAAACGCACGAAGCGCAGGTTGAGTACTATGCACACCAAGATATTCGGCCTCATCAATAATAACCACTTTGGTACCACCGCTTAGACTAATGCTGCTTGCAAATTGTTTAATTTTGTTTCGCAGCACATCAATGCCACTCTCTTCAGAGCCATTGATAAAGATCCAATCGCAACCCATTTCTTTGCAAAGAGCTTTTGCTAAGGTTGTTTTACCAGTTCCTGCGGAACCAGCAAAAATCATATTAGGCACATTACCACTCTTAACAATCTCTTGAAAGATAGTTTTAATGTTTTTTGGCAGGATGCAATCTTCAATTTTTTGCGGGCGATATTTTTCTACCCAAAGTGTTTCAGTCATAATTTATTGTTTTTTCAATGCGTTGTATAGCGATTTAATATCGCTGGTTTCTTCTTCAAAACTTGCGCCAGCTCGTTTGTGGTAGAGACGTGCTACCTTACGAACCATCGGCTTTTGTAGATCGAGACTATCATGCACAGCATGAATAATCTCTTTGATCTGATCTTTAGCAGCATCAATAATATCAAGCTGCTCGTCAATTTCTTTAATCGCATCATAAAATGCGACGCGATCGGTTTCTGTCTTAAATTCAATCATGCTTTAGTGGCAGTTCAAGTTGAATAATATTGGATTCAGTTTCACAGCTTGAATCACACTCGTCAAGTTGTTTTTCGCAATCACATGCATTTGAACATGCATTATCAACAGATTCATTTTCTAGCATAGCTCCAAACAATTGCATAACAGTATGCACATCATCTACGAGTTTCATTTCTTCTTCCTGAAATGCACCACGTTCACGACATGCCTCAAGGATTGACATTACACAATAAAATGGATTTTCTTTAGCTTCAATAGGTTTCATAATGATTTATATATTATGCGTTAAATGTTGAGGTTTTTTCAAGTGCGATATAATATTCCACACCAGCGGATGCATTCGTCCAATGACTAATAAAGCGCTTGCTAAGTTCAACACTATAATCACCATTGAGAACTTTAAGATTAGAGATCAAGATATGAAAATCAAAGCTATCGGTATTATCATTGCTCGAGTCAAGCAACAATTCAAAGCTATTTGAGCTGCTATTTTTTGGATCACTGATTCGTGCAACAATCTTGCCGCTATTACCAACAATGCTCAATACACTTTGACCAAGAACTGCAGCTGCTTTACGCAATTGACCAAGTTGACTATTTGAGAAAGTCAATGTTACATCAACGCTTGGCATTGTAATGCTCTTTTGTGGATGCGTAAGAATATTTGGATCGGCAAAACGATAGTTTGCACTAATGCCTCCTTCACTAATCTTAACACTCTTATCAGAAAATTCGAGTTCTGCATCAGCTGATCCGATCAAGCCATATACATTCATAAATTCGTTAAGATCATAAATGCCAAAGTCAACATCAAAGGTTTTATTTGCAGTGGCATAGATGCTTTTTGCATCGTTAATTGTGTCAAGATTTTTATTTGCTTTGACAACTAGATTTGGATTGATTGACGCAAAGTTGCGTAGGATTTCGATTGTGTTTGTTTCTAACTTCATAGTGTTGTTAATATATCATAAAATGTGGTGGTTGTAAACAAAAAAATGCATCCTAATGACCACCACAATCATTAGGATGCAACTTTATTTGTGATTATGCGTTGCGCTTAGGTGTGCCCAAACGATAGCGCATAACCTTCTCACCTTTACGTGTCTTACGTGGATTGAGATAGATTGGATTGCCCTCAGTACGAAGACTATAAATCACTCGATGAGGATCAGCAATGCCTGCGAGACGAAGCTCGTCCGAGCTAATTTCAAATCCATCATTGAGCATAGTCAATACTGCTTCACGCTGAGTTGTTTTACGAACGAGACGTGCCATTTTTTCCAATTGTTTTTGTGTCAGTTTCATGTTGTTGTTTTGTTTTGTTTTTGTCAGAGACGCATTATGCGTCAAGATTTTTCTTAGTTTTTGCCACTAGAATTAATAGATGCAAATAGACTGTGTTAATAAGCATAAAGTAAAAAATCACATGGCCATAAACGAAGCTCAACGTAAGAGTTGACAATGAGACACTTACCAAGACTGATAGATTTGGCAATTTTCTCAGATCCATCAAATATATGTGATAAAAAGCATCGCTTAAGATGATTGGAATATATGTTAAAAGACTTGAGCCAATAAACAAAATATAGGCAATAATCTGGCAAAATAATACATCTTTGACAAATCCCCAATAAAGATTAGTAGTTACTAAGGCTGCGAGAAATAATGTTGATAGATTTTTCATAAGATTAGAATGGATGTTCGTTGATTACTGGAGATTGTGGAGTCTCAGCTTCAACTGGCGCTTCAGTCTGCTCAACAGTGTTGCTGTCAATCTTCGTATAAAGATCGATAAAGGCATCGCGTGTATGCGGCTCGAAGCGAGCAACACACATACGAATCGCAGTCATGCGATCGTTGAAGATTGCAAAGCTCTTAGTGATATGGCATAGTCGACGAGTCGAAATTACTTCATCAACACCATCGCTTTCGAAGGTCTTGCGAATCACGTTGCTCCATGTCACCAGCTTTTCGCAGAATTCGTCATTAGAAACACCATAGCTTTCCATGTGCTTTTTGACGATTTTGAGCTCAGTATTATATTCGGGATATGGCTGATCAATGCTGGCCACAAAGCGCTCAATAAATGCTTCGTCAATAATCTGAGCCGCAACATAGCGACCATCCTCACTGCCACGACCTTTGGTGTTGGCAGTTGCAATGACATTAAAGCCTGGGGATGGTGCAATTGTTTCTCCTGTTTTCTTAATTAGAATTGGCTTGCCTTCGAGCACGCCTTGCAAGCACATAATTTTATTGCTGCCACGATCAAGCTCGTCAATGAGCAAGATGGCACCGCGTTCCATAGCCTTAATGACTGGACCTTTTTGAAACACAGTCTCGCCAGAGACGAGACGAAAGCCACCAAGCAAATCATCTTCGTCAGTCTCTGGGCTGATCTGGACACGCACATATTCACGTTTCGATTTGGCACATGCTTGCTCGACCATAAGAGTCTTGCCATTGCCAGACATGCCACTGATATAGAGTGGGAAGAACATACGACTATCAACAATGCGCTTGATATTGGCATATTCGCCCCAAGGCACAAAGTTTGGATCTGAAGCAGGCACAAAGATCTCGTCATTGCTGACGCTTTGCACTGCACTAAGCTGCATACGCTGGACGACCGGCGCGATCTTTGCAGTGACGGGAGCAGACTCTGACTGTGTCACAGATGATGCATTCGCGAGATGCGAAATGTTCCATTTGCCACGTGCGACCTTATGAGTCATAAAGGTCGAAGATGCGCCATTATAGCTAAAGCCATTGGCTCGGGCGATTTCATAAATCGCAGTGCTATCAGCGATTGGATATTGGCCTGCTGCACGAAATGCGTCAAGCGTTGCTTCAATGTTTCCTGATTTAGTAGTCATATGTTGTGGTGTTGAGAATAGTATAAACTAAAATTGTGAATTTGTAAACAAAAAAATGATTAGTTCCAGTCGCTATGGAGAATTTTGCCATCGCGCTCGAGGATGGTCTCGCTCATGATCTCGCAGCCATCGACGTCACCAATATAGTGACGAACCATAGTCCCCTGGCCAGAGGTTGCCTTCTTGGCGGAGCGAGAGAAGCAGATCTCGACGATGCGGCCGGTTCCGGTGCCGAGGGAGGGAGGAGTCATGGTGTAGGTGATCTTTGTGAACTTGAACATATTGGTTACAGGATCATTATACCACATTTTGATCAGATTGTACACAAAAAAAGTGAAAAAAGTGAATATTTTTTAGGGGCCCCCAGCCTTTATTCTCTCATTTGAGCTCTCAGACCGTGCCTCACTCAGCTCCCAGATCATCCCAGAAGCTGAGTTATGGCAGTCTAAGCATATTATGCGATAAGATCAAAGAACTTATTCAAGAAGACTCGAGAATCATTCTTGGAGACAGCGTGACTTGTAAATGCTTTTGCAAAGCTACGTCGGCCAGCAGTCGAATCAAGATTTGCATTTGATGGAGCAATAAATTCTTTGTCATCTTCAAGCTGAATATTCTGAGTGTTTTTCATGATGAAATAACCGTCAAAGCCAAAGCCACCTTCAATAAACACATATTTTTCGGCTTTGTTCTTTTTGATTTGAGTCTCATATATGTCATAGCCTTGCTTCCATTCTTTGATTAGGGGATATGCATCGCTAGTGATATAAGCGTTAGCGCATTTGCCAATAAGATCTTTTTTGCCACCAGTTGGAACAAAGAAGCAGATTACATTGCTACGAGTGATGTTCTTAAAGTCTTTGATAAGAGCGGTGTAGTTTGAAACATAGCTTTCACGCTTATAAAAGGTGTAAGTGTTTTTGTTCCATTTCCAATTTTTTGCACCATATGAATGAGAACCTTTTTTGACAAAGGCAGTATCAATGGCAGAATCATTAAGACAGAGTGGACCACCATCACCATCGGTCAAAAAGATTGTATTGACTTTTTGAACTCGAGTCTTTTCTTGAAATTCACGAACAAGATGAGCACCGATGATAATCGTTTCAAGCAATGGTGTGCCGCTCATGCATTCATATTCGCTATGAAAGCCGCGATTATATGGAGCACACACAGAGTTTACGTAAAGCTCTTTGCATGCAGTCTCAAATTCATTCTTATTAAGATTGCTATTCAAAATCTCGCAAACACTTGCATGTCTAAAGTCAATATTTTCACCGGGGCGAGGAATTGGCAAACGATCTGGATCATACGAGTTATAAGGATTTGTGAAGCTATAAACAACGAATGGAATATTGACTGATTTGCAGAAAAAGGCGAGTTGAAGAAGTTGCTTAACAACTGGACCAATAACACCGCACATACTTTGACTATAGTCTAGAAAGAACACCATGCCGTGGCTTTTAGCATCAGCTAAGTTTGTGATGCTCTTAAAGATTTGATCATCATAGCGATAAGCATGAAGCTTATTGACATTGATGCGACCGGTCGTTGCTTGAGTAGCGCGACTATATTGAAAGGCACTCTTCTTGCGTTCGAACTCACGGCTATAGCTAGCAACTACAGTTTTGCTACTTGCCTTAAAGCTCAACCACGATTCATGATATTCGACTGATGTCATCAAGTCATTATAACGACTCAGATATTTTTTGCGACCTTGGCGAAAGGTGTCAATATTGACAATGCATTTTTCAAAATCAGCTTTGATCGGAGTGTTGATTGACGAAAAGTCACAATCAGCGTGTAGATCATTTAGGCTCGAATCAAATGCTCTTTGAGTTTCGCTTTTAAAGTTAGAAGTGTCGCCTTCGCTCGAATCATTTTGAGCATCAACCCCGTTTTGTTTGGCATTGGCTTGATCATCAGCTTCTTCTTCAGATTCGGAAGATTCTTCTTTATCGTCAGCATCGGCGCTTTCGTCACCAGTTTTATCTGCATCATCCTCAGAAGAATCTTGAGAATCTGCCTTAGCTTTATCATCAGTGTTGTCTTTGTCATCAGCTTCAGACTCAGATTCACCTTCTTGTGATTCAGATTCTTTTTCGAACTGCTGACTCATAGGATCAAATGAATCATCATCGCCTTCAGATTGAGTTTGTTCATTGCTAGGGGTTTTAGGAGCATTTGGCTCTTGATTTGACTGAGAAGATTGAGACTGATTCTTCTTAGACTCTTTCTTCATCTTAAGAATATCAGCACAAATGTCAAGAACTTCTTGCCACGTTTCTGCTTTTAGACAACGCTTATAAATTGCAAGCTCAGCTACACTAAAGTCAATGTCAATAAGATCGCGCAGTTTGCCTTTAAGATTGAGGCGATCAAGAAAGTCCATTTCATCAACATTACGATTTGCGATGCTGAAAAAGTCTTTTTCAAGAAAGTAGCTATAGCCATTGCGAAATGGAGTGATAAGGCCGGGATAGTTGTCCAAAATCAAACGCTCAATGCGAATGTCTTCAACAACATTGCAGACATCAAATGGAGCATTCGGAAAGCGATGCTGAAACTCAGCGATGCCATTCACTGGAGTGAAAAGAGCATGACCAACTTCGTGGCCGACGAGCAAGTCTGCTACATTTTTGTCGGCAACATTCCAACTTGGCAGACCAAGCACTCGGCTCACAGGCTCGAAAAATGCTGTCTTATAGTTGCCAACTCGAATGTGGATATTCTCTTTGGCGAGGAGGCGTGCCAGTTGCTTTTGACTTTCGAGGTCGAAGGCTGGTGGTAATGAAGTGTTGATCATGTGGTGTGAGATCATTCTACCACAAAAAACATGATTTGTACACAAAAAAGTGAAAAAAATGTGAAAAAAATGCGTTTTCTTTATCTGGTATGGAGCAATGTGCTTGTCTAGGGGGACTAAAAACGTGACAAAAATCATCACCCTAGCTCCTCAGTGACCGAAGGGGGAGGGAGACCTCCCCCAGGCGCGCGGTTTTATAAATCTGAAGAGGTCTTAAGCTGTGTGAAGTTTTTCACCTTTTCAAATTCAAGCTTGCGTTCAAATTTACCATCTTGCATCTCTGCATTATGTGAGATCACAAAAACTCGAGTGATTGGATCAAGTGTCTCCATAATCTTAAAGAGATTCTCAATGCCCTCACCATCAAGACTGCCGTCAAATACTTCATCAAATAGCAATAGATTTGTGTTTGCACTATTTTTCATCTTTGAGATTTGACGCCAAGCAAAAAGCAAGCTTAGATCGATTCTTGCCCTTTCACCTTCACTAAAGCTAGCATAGCTAAAATCATCGCGATAGCGACTGCGAATAGTCTCCGTGAAATTTTCATCAAGTTCAAAACTTACAAAAAAGTCAAGTATTTGCAAATAGTTATTAATAAGCTGATTCATGACTGGCAGATATTGACGAATAATCTTGGTCTTGATGCCAGTGTCCTTAAGCATCTCAGCAACAACGTCATTATAATGGCGATTGTCTTGCAAATTACTTTTAAGATCAGAGAGATGATCTCGTTGATTTTTCAATGTTTCAAGTTCTGATCTGGAACTTTCAATCGCAATTGAATCTGTTATGCTATCTCTTGATTTTTTACATTCACCCAATCTCTTTTCAAGATTTTGTAGATGCAGATTATTTGCATGAATAGCGTTTTGCAACTTGGCTAGCTCATTCATCTTTTCAGTGAGAGAATTGATTTTATCTGCAACCTGAGAAATTGCTTTAGATATTTGACTATCTCCAGTTTCAAGTTCTACAGCTTTATGAGTGCATTTACTAATCTCTTTATCTCGAGTCTCGATACTAATATCTTGTGTGCATGTTGGACAATGTGTATGCTCGGCATAAAATGATTTTTGTTGTTGCAAATCATTATATTTTAGCTTGATCTGATTTTTTAATGAATTCAATTCAGCTAATTTTTCTCTTTGTTTTTCAAGATTAGATTTTACACTAGGGGCGTGTTGATTATATGTTTGAAGATTTGTTGAATTTTCTTCTAGCACTCTTGCTATATCTGAGCTAATCTCTAAGATCTCAGCATCAAGCTTGTCAGAATTGTCTCCGCTAATCTTTTGTAGTTTTTCAATATGACTATGTTGCAATCGCACTTGCTCCCGCAAACTCTCCAATTGAGTTTCCGTATAACGCAGTTGTTCTTTAAGCTTGCCTTGATTTTCTTTTAGCAATATATTCATCTTGCTAAAAATACTAATGTCAAGCAAATCTTCAATAACAGTACGACGTTGACCCTGAGGCAACTGCATAAATGGTATAAAGTTTCCACTGCCAAGAACAATGACTTGGTGAAAGCTCTTATGATTGAGCTTTAGAATATTTGTCTCAAGTATCTTTTGATAATCTCGATTATGAGATTCTTGATTAAGCATTTCACCATCAAGCCAGATCTCAAAGATATTTGGCTTTTGACCTCTTACAACCCTATATTGTTTGGTGCCACAACGAAACCATATCTCAACAAGCAGACCTTTGCCATTGATGCTATTAACAAGTTGGGTTTTGTTAATGCCTCTGTGAGGTTTGCCAAAAAGAACAAAACTAAGGGCATCAAGCAATAGACTTTTACCGCTGCCATTTTTTCCAACAATAAGTGTTGATCGATAACCTTCAAGATCAATCTCAATAGGATTTGCACCTACACTCAGGAAATTTACATATTTAATTTTTTCAAAAATGATCATAGACTATCAAGGGCTTGGGCTTCAATATAAAGTTCTTGCAATAATGTTTTAATTCGATCTCTATCAAGATCTGTTTCAACAGCATCTACATAGTTATTAAGCAAACTAACTGTGTCTGTTGCAACTGTTGATTCATCGATCGTTACATTGCTTGCATTATATTCATCAAAATTTTCAACGATTTTTACTTCAAATGGATTTGCTGCTTGTATTGCATCAGTAAATTTATCAAAAAGATATGGATTCTTTTTAACACTTACAACAAGCTTGACATAGGTCGAAGTTAATGCACTAAAATCATATTCAGCAAGATCAGCATAGATGTTATCATCTGCATCGCTATCATCATAAACAAGCTTATTAAAAAGTGTAATAGGATTACGAATTGCTTCAAGTTCTCTTGTCTCAGTATCAAGTATATGAAAATATTTTGGATCATCACAATCTGCCCATGTTAATTCATAAGGCGTACCAAGATAATGTATATTACCTTTGTCACTCTTTGTATGATAATGTCCACTTAATACCTTTTCAAAACGGCTAAACAATTCAGCGTTCATGCCATGACTTGCAGCTGGCATGCCTTTCATCATTTCAAAACCTGCTAGTTCAAGATGTGCTCCAAGTATTGGTGCTTGGGCAGTTTGAATAAAATTAATACTCTCAGCATAATTTTCTGGATTGATCCAAGGCAATAGTGCGATTTTCAAGCCATCATAATCCAAAATTGTTGGATTCATATGTAGCTTAATAACATCGGCATGAAGCATGACAATCTCTTGTAAACTACAAACATCATTCGTGCTTTTATAATAAACATCATGATTGCCAGGTATGATATTCATAGTCATGCCATATTCCCGTAACTTTTCAATAAAGTTATTTTTATTGGCATTTAATGCTTTGATATTTGTAAACTTACGATGATCATAATAATCACCAAGATGTAATATTTCAGTGATTCCTCTTTTCAAACATTCTGGAAAAAAGACTTCATTATAGAATCTCCTTTCATTATTAATAAACACATCACTGCCGTTTTTAATACCGCTATGGGTATCCGTGATAATTGCAATTTTCATAGGGCTACAAAAAAATCACTCAATGGTCCAATCTCTGGAGTTTTTTTGGCTGGTCGACCTCTTTTCTTTTTAGTTGGCAATGGCTCATGATCTTTAACGCTACAAAGATCATCTTTATAAAATGCACCATCAAGTTTATGTCGAGCTCTTTCAATCATACTCTCGCCAATTTGGCCTGAGTCATCACCAAAATCTGCAAAGCTATCAAGATTAGAACCTTCAATAAGTTTTTGTTTAATCTCTGTTTGTTTCTTTTCTTTTTCAATGCGTCTCAAAAACGCATAATAGCTAATTTGTGTAAAATAACTAAATGCATTTGGTGTGCCAGTTCGAGTAGGTGCATCAATATTAAAGTTATTGACAACCTTAATACAATTCTCAACTGCATCCATAACCATATCATCACGATAGCTATAATTCATAAAGTTAGGACTTCGTGCTAATCCGCTGGCAATTTGATAAATGCCCAAGGCGATATAGTCTGTTACAACTGGATCTGTTTGACCTGATGCTCGAGCAGCTTTGACTTTTTTAACATAATCAGCAAGAGCAAGACTCAGTTCTTTATTATTAATATAGTCAGAGTTACCACTACGTTTGCGGGTATTCTTTACTTTTTTAGGTTGATCTTCTTCAATCATATTTTTATTATATCATAAAAAAAAATTTTGTAAACAAATATTTTTCATCTTTTTATGATTTTTTGGTTTACAAACAAAAAACAATATGTATAATAGGTGCATGGCACCTCCCGCTGAATGCAATGAAGCGGGTAACAACTGCAGATGTTTGCTTATATAATTATCTATAAGCTTAATTATTATCTTTGACATGTCAAAGAATAAACAAAGCCGAAATAGGTTTTAAATGCCAACAGTATAGATTTTATATTTGAAACCTTCTTTGTCATATATTGCTACTCGCTCTGCTCCATGCTTTAGACTGAAGTTTTTCTTTTTCTTCCATGAAAAATTATCACTAATATCATAAACAGTAGTTGATTGACCATTATCACTTAATCTCAATCCACGCCCAATACTTTGCAATATTTTAATTTGACTTTTTGTTGGAGCTGCAAAAATAATATTATGCAGATTGCGTATATTAATGCCAGTACTAAATGTTGCACTGCTTGCCACAATAATTGCATTTTGTTCTTTTTCTACCTCTCCTCTGACTGACTCACGTATATCAGTATCTGTCTCGCCACTAACATAATAAATTTTTCGAGATGGTTCAGCCTCTACAAGAGCTGCATATAATGGCTTGCCATGTTTAACAACATAATTGAAAATAACAAGAGTATTGCCTTTTAAACCTCTTGCAAGATTAACAATAAATCGATTACGCGCAGCATGAGATATAATAATATCAATCTCACTTGCATAATCAAGTTTGCTTACTGCCTTTTTAATTTCATCGGCATAATCAAGAACAATGCAATGTATTGACAGATCGGCCAAAGTTTTATTCATCATAAGAGCCTTTGTTGTTGTAACTTTAAATATTGGACCAAAATGACCAATAAGAACTCTCTCGTTACATTTGCTCCCATCAAGTGTGCCTGTTGTACCAATACGATAGCTTGCATTGGTTAATGTATTCATGATCGTATTAAGACTCTTGGCTTTAAATTGGTGCGCTTCGTCACCAATGATCATGCCATATTTTTTAAACCAACTTTCAGTGCATGTAATCGCGCTTTGCCATGTTGTAATTGTAATACGAGCAGACGGCACATCTTTTTCTTTACCACTATAAATGCGATGCACTAAAGTGTTTGAATCAAAATCTGCATCAGATGAACTATAATCTGCAAAATCATTAAAGAGCTGTTCAACCAAACTTGTCGTTGGAACTACCACTAAAGCCTTTTGTGTTTCATGATCAATATACCAACGCAGCAACATATAAATGATTAAGCTTTTACCGCTGCCAGTTGGACTTAATACAAGAGTTCGTCCACTTGTTAGGCTTTGTATTACTGCTTCAATTTGATAGTCATGCGGTGTAATATCTGACCCTCTTGCCTGCAATTTCAAAGAGCTAATATAAGAAATAACCTCTGCACGAGTCGGTAAATTTGTTCGTAAACTATCATCATATTCAATATTATAGTTACGTTCTTTTGCGAATTTTGCAACCTCTCCAATTAGACCATAAGGCAATGTATGTGATCGCAAATTAAACAATCGACATTTACCATCCCACATCTTATTTCTAAATGTTGGCATGAACTTATAACCTTCAACATAAAAGGTAAAATGTTCAGACAGCTCCATAAGAGCTCCGCTGTCAGATGATCTTACAAAAATCTCTGCTTCGTTCTTTTTGATTAGTTTAAACACCTGCTTGGAATTTTTTAAAATCTAGGATATTACGAATTTTTTGATGATGCCAACGCAATGTATCAAGTATTTCTTTACATGTATCAACATAGACAGAGATATATTCAATGCCCATTTTGCATTCTGCAATATCAGTGTCCGTATTATAATACATTTCCATATCACCCTTAAGGGGCTTTGACATGCCATGAAATGGATCATAAGCCCATCCTCTGCTATCCATCT
>JACCEE010972389.1_pt1 | contig 15399 bp, 9 predicted proteins | sample 7449931 | NCBI WGS metagenome assembly JACCEE01 (sample SAMN15323457, study PRJNA562643) | freshwater metagenome | isolation source: river surface water | place: USA:Blue River Watershed | collected 2017-08-19 | reverse complement strand
GGTCTGTTTTCCGGTGCACGGTAGAGTGGATCGGTTGTAGCAATGGTAAATGCATCGTAGAACTCAGGAATATTGAACAGCGCTCCGTTTACTCTAAACTTACCCGGAGAGTGAACATCTTCCTTAACCCTACGCATTAGCTCTTTATCCCTTATTCCTTGACGCCAAACGTTGGCATAGGATAGGAAGAAGCGCTGTTGAGGAGTAAATCCATCAATGGTGGGTTGTTTGCCATCAGCAAGCAGTTTTTTGTAAGCATTGTAGGAGATTGTTAGTCCACCATAATCTGCAATATTCTCGCCAAGGGTTAAATTGCCATCGAGGTGAAGAGAATCGATAGCTACAAAGTTGCCATATTCAACAACCAGCATTTGAGTTAATTCCTTGAACTTCTTTGAGTCCTCAGGTGTCCACCATTGGGCAAGGTTTCCATCCTTATCGTATAGGCAACCTTGATCGTCGAAGCCGTGGGTCATTTCGTGACCAATTACGCAGCCAATACCGCCATAGTTGAGGGCATCGTCGGCGTTAAGATCAAAGAAAGGGGGACGAAGAATTGCTGCAGGGAATACAATCTCGTTCATATTTGGGCTGTAGTAGGCATTCACTGTTTGTGGAGTCATTCCCCACTTAAGGCGATCTACAGGCTTACCTAGCTCATCAAGATTTTTCCTGAATTGGAATACGTTGGCACTTTTAATGTTGGCAATATAGCTCTCGCGGCTAACCTCCAACTTGGAGTAGTCTTCCCACTTATCTGGATAGCCAATCTTAACGGTAATTTTTTCTAGCTTTTCAATGGCTTTTGCCTTCGTTGCCTCGCTCATCCAAGGAAGCACCTGAATTCGTTCCTTATATGATTGTTTGAGGTTGTTCACCAAATCGAGCATCTTGGTTTTTGCTTCAGCAGGGAAATGCTTTGTAACGTAAAGTTCGCCAACTGCTTCGCCAAGTGCTCCGTTGGTTGCATTGGCAATTCGCTGCCACCGTGGCCTAGCTTTCTCGCTTCCGGTTAGTTGGCGGCCATAAAAGTCGAAGTTGTTGTTCTCGAACTGGCTGCTTAGGTATGGAGAGTATCCGTTTATTACATTCCACTTGAAGTATGTTTTCCAAGTATCAATGGAAACTTCCTTTACCATCTTGCCCAGCTCTGTAAAGAACTTAGGATTATCTAAGATAACGTAGTCGAACTTTTGAATGCCTAGGTTGGTAAAGTAATTAGACCATCCAAATCCAGGAGCCGCTTTTTCCAGTTCAGGGGCGGTAAGCTTGTTATAGGTGCGAATAGGATCGCGCTGCTCATTTCTGGTAAGCGATACCTTAGCCAAGCGCGATTCAAAATTCATAATATCAATGGCAATCTTTTCTGCTTCGGTAGCGTTGGTTCCGGCAAGTTCGAACGTTTTAGCCACGTACTTTAGGTAGCCGTTACGAATCTCTTGCGAGCGGCTATCGGTACCGAAGTAGTAATCACGATCGGGCAATCCCAATCCACCTTGGTTCATGTTAGCAACCATCATGGTAGAGTTTTTTTGATCCTGAGCGACATAGAAGAAGAAGCCCGGAGCAATACCATTTTGGTGGTACTCGGCAATATACTTTTGAATTTGATCCTTGGTCGAAAGCGCATCAATCTTATCGAAATCGGCTTTTAGAGGATTGATCCCGGCCTTTTCAATGGCAACAGTATCCATACCGGTTGCAAAGAAATCGCCCACCTTTTGGAGGTTGCTTCCTTTGGCTGCATCTTTCGAGGCAGCGGCTTCCTCAAGGATTGCTTTTACTAAAATGTTGTTCTCCTCTTGAAGCATGTCGAAGGCACCCCAACGCGCCCGATCACCGGGGATGGCAGTGTTCTTTATCCATGTTCCGTTGGCATACTCGTAAAAATCTTGTCCGGGTGCAACGGACTTATTCATGTTTGCAGGATCGAAAGCAAGTGTGGCTCTCTTCTCCTCACCGCTACAGCTCCAGAGTGCAACTAGGGCTGTGAATGTTAGGAATTTGATTGGTTGGTAGATCTTCATAATGGATTTATTATGTAGTTATGCCGGTTTAGATAGCGATCAGGTAAAACGGTTTAATTATGCATAGAAGTTATTCGGAATTTATACAGGAGTTAGACGGAAGTTAGAAGGAAAACACAGTGATTGGTTTAGATATATTTTCATCAATTCCAGCATGTTTAACCACGGAGTCCACAAAGAAATACGACACAGAGAAGGACAGAGTTGTTCTTGCCAAGGTAGTTATGGCTAATTTTAATGATATTTCGTTTGGCAGCTAACCGACCTTCACTAAATCTCATCCAAAGGAGGAGACTTGTGCGCTAGCATAATCATCTCATTTATAATTTCCGCATTGAATAATTGTTTCATTATTGCTGTATCTTAGCTACACATCGATTTCTTCTAACGTATAGTAAAATGAATCTTGAAGATTTAGGTTATAGCTCTGAATTGCAGCAGTTCAGGGTTGAGCACAATCTCGAAGAGCTAGAGGTAGGACGAGTTATTACCGAGCATAAGGAGCGCTACATTGTTCGAACAGCAGCGGGCGAGTTTGAGGCCGAGATAACCGGTAACATGCGCTTCACAGCCAAGAGTCGCGAGGACTTTCCAGCCGTTGGCGACTGGGTGGCGCTGGTAACTTACGACTCTAACCAAGCCGTTATTCACCAAATACTCCCTCGATTCTCGATCATTAAGCGGCAGGCAGTGGGACATACCGGCGAAATACAGATAATTGCCACTAACATCGACTATGCATTTCTGGTGCAAGCGATGGATAGGGATTTTAACATCAATCGGTTGGAGCGATACCTTACTATCTGCCACTCGTCGAGGGTAGATCCCATTGTTGTGCTCAGTAAAGCCGATTTGATCGACGAGCCGCAGCAACAGGCAATTTTAGACAGGCTTTTGGCGCGAATAAAGGATATTCCGATAGTTGTGATGAGCAACGAAACGCACAGCGGTTACGAAGCAATAACAAAGCTAATACAGAAAGGAAAAACCTACTGCATGCTTGGCTCGTCGGGAGTGGGAAAATCAACGCTTTTGAATAACCTATCGGGTAAAAGCGTAATGAAAACCGATGCTATTAGCCTTAGCACGAACAAGGGGCGGCACGTAACTAGCCATCGCGAGCTAATTGTGCTCGAATCCGGAGGAATCTTGGTAGATAATCCGGGCATGAGGGAGGTGGGCATTGCCGATTCGGAAAGTGGGATGGAGATGACCTTCGATACCATTGTTCGCCTTGCCGAAGGGTGTAAGTTTAAGGATTGCACCCATACCAACGAGGTTGGCTGCTGCGTTATCGAAGCCGTGGAGCGGGGAGAGATTGATAGCGCCTCGTACGAGAACTACTTGAAGATGGAGCGCGAAAAGGAGCACTTTGAATCGTCGGTTGCCGAGCGGCGCAAAAAGGATAAGGAGTTTGGAAAGATGATAAAGAACTACAAAAAGGATAGGAATAATTCGGGAATTGATTAATTTTGTATTAAGTAATTCACCAAACCACTAACTCCAAAACCACTGAAAAATGGAATCCAACCAAATTGAAGAAATTATCAAGCAAAATGAGGTGCTTCGAAAAGAGTTTTCGTCTCAACGAAAAGACATTAAATCCATCAAGATTATAATTCTTGCAATGGCTATCCTATTTGGATTACTGTTGGTTGCTTATGGTGCAGGTTTTATTATTGGTTCCTTAAAGTAGCAATAACCGATACTACATTTTACTTTCAAGGTCGTAACGAATTACGGCCTTTTTCTATTTTCGGTATATTTAACCACAAAGGATCACAGAGAAGCACAGAGTCGTTCTTGCTAATTTTAATGATGCTTCTTTTGGTCGCTAACCGACCTGCTATATGTCGTCTTCACAGGAAACTGTCTGGACTGTGATTTTTGTGATTGTATTTCTTAATAACCCTGCCAGATGGTTATTCCGGCGGGGTTTTAAGAATACAAACTATATTTTCATCCTTTTATAGTATCTTAGACCCTTGATTAATTGTAGATACTGCCAATAAAATATTTTAGGTATGAAATCTGATTTTATTTCCGATACCCTAGCGAAAATAGAGGAATCTGTTCGAACTAATATATTTATTGATGTTGAAAAGAGTAAGGTTGAATTAAAGGATTTATCTACCGGAAATGATTGGAATTCATTGAAGGAAACCATTTGTGCTTTTTTAAATACCGATGGCGGAATTGCTGTTTGTGGAGTTCGTGAACGGAATAAGCAATATACGCTAACCGGATTTAATCGAAATAATGAATCAAAAATCATTGATCTTCACTCCAGTTTTAAGGATGATAATGGTCTTTCTATTGATTTGACGGATAAAATCTATTTTGACTATTTCCCTTTATTCGGCTCAGAGGTAGTTGCAATTTTTGTTTATCCGTTATCGGATGATGAAAAATATGTTTCATACCAAGGTAAATACTATGAGCGAAAGCTCACTCAAGATAGAGAAATTGCTGCGGCAAAATTGCAACGCCAGAGGGAGTATAAGGCAGAACTTGAATACGCAAAGGAGTTAACAATAGTTGACACAGCCCAACTATCAGATTTAAGTTTGGACAAAATTAATAAGTATATAAATCTCCTGAATCTAGAAATAAGAAATGAAACGCTGAAGCCAACGCATGTTAAGGCTAAAGAATTCCTTACAAAACAACATTTTGTCCGCGACAACAAGGTTACTGCATTGGGCATGTTGGTTTGTGGCGATGATCCATTTCATTACTTGTCCGAAAGGGTCGAGGTTAACTGTTATTATGATACCAGTTCTGATATTGGAAAAGATAAAAAAATCTTTCGCAACGATGTAATCAACCTAATGGAGGATACATTCCGGTATATATGGGGACACATTAAGATTAATCGAACCATTAAAGACGGAGGGAAAGGCGAACCGGAATATCCTGAAAAGATGATTCGCGAAACTATCAACAATGCGCTCGCCCATCGCGACTATACTATTGCAAGCTTTGTTACGGTTACCGTTGAACCTAATAAGTATATCGAAATAAAGAATCCCGGTAGCTTTAAGGAAAAGATGAAGCTCATACATACCGAAACAGACATACCAATTCGGCGGCTTGTGCCGGGAATACCAGAAAGTAAAAATCCAAAATTGGCCTCAGTTCTTAAGGTCTTTGATAAAATTGAGAGCCAAGGGCGAGGAATGGCTTCACTTGTAAATGCTGCATTGGATAATCTTATTGATTTACCTTTTTATGAAATTAAGCCATCGGCAATTAGCCTGAAAATTCCAAGTGGAAAACTCGTTGATGAACCAGTTGAGAGTTGGCTGGCAGGATTTGAAAATTACATTGCAGGTAAGCTTAAAACTCAAATAACCTATGAGCATAAGGCCGTTCTTGCCTACTTTTACAAATCGGAACAACTCAATAGGCAACGCTTTTTTACCATACTTTTGAGTGAAAGCAACAATCATTATGTTGTAATCGATCAACTGAACAAATCCGGATTAATTTATGAACATCCATTTTCATCGGAGGAGAATCCAATTTATATCTTAGATAGGGTTTTGATGAATACTTCTTTTGTTGATGAATTGATTGAGATTGTAGGAAGTGATTTTGTTTCCTACGATGCAGTTGCCAAGGAGATATTGAATATTACCTATCTCTATACAAAATTCAATAATAAGGCATTAAGAGCAGCTGATATTACACCGGAAGTATATCAAAGATTATATGGCAAGGAAATTATGGCGAAGAAGTATGAATCGCTTGGCCGCAAAGTGCGCAATTTCTGCAAAAGTTTTGAGCAACGTGGTCTTCTCACTAAAAATGAGAAGAATGCCTACCTTTTTCAATTTACCTATAATTCGAAGAATTCTCTTTTTTAATTATCAATACGTTATTTGATAGTGTCTTTATATGAAATATGGTCTATTTTTGTTTATAACCATAATTGTTTAAATGGTCACCCTAAAGTTGCAATACGATACCTTCGAAACAGGTGAGTTTACTGAGGAGCAATCGGTAGATACCGATACGCTTATAGCAATATTTAAGGAGCATACCGAAATAGTAAAAACCAAATACTCGTTTACCATTTGCAAACCCTATGTTCGGTTGTTTGTGCAAGATGGGAATAACTTTTTGGAGGTAAAGCACTTTGCAAAAGATGTGTTTGCAGTTGATTACTGCAACGATCCCGATACCAAGCTGTATACCGGAAACTTCTACAAGCGATCGGTTATTACCATTCTCGAACTTTTTGCCGATGGCAACTTCGAGGCGCTCAACAAGGCAATTCCCCGAACTAAAAAGAGTGAAGAGGTGCTTGTCAAGCAATTTAAACAGGAAGATTTTACCTATACTTACAGGTATAGAGGTCTTTGGAGTTTGCTTTTTAATATTATTATGCCATTGCCATTAACCCTGCTATGGATGATATTTATTGTGATGAGTTTTTCTAACCCAGTTTATTTGTTTTTGACGCTTATATTTTCATATTTTCCTGCCATATTGGTTATGCTTCTGCTCCTAAACAATAACTATATCAAGAACTCGAAAGGAAAATCAATTCGGATCAGCTCGGGCACTCCCGAAATTGTATATACCAACAACGGAGTAGTAAGAGTTATAACTAAATCGGAAATAAAAGGTTTCTGCACTAATGTTTCCAATGGCCCAAGAAATCCATTTGCAGGCTTTAGTTATACCCGAATTGTGCTAAATGATGGTAGTGCTATCATTATTTCGCATTTGCTGCTCGATCCTTTCTTTTTAAAAGCCAAGATGCTTAAGATTCCAAATAAAACGGTTTTTAAGTTTTATCCTTATATTAGACAAGGTTTGTAAAGCGTTAAGTATATAAAATACATATGAAGCATCTCTGTTGAGTAAACCTTATTTCTTTTTTTCTAAACCTTTGTAGAACGCAGCAAGAAAATAAGCTCCGACCTTATTTAAGCCACCGCTGCCTATAACTTTGGCAAATAGTTTTTATCTTTTTCTTTCCTTGGTTGTTCTAATTGGTTAAATTTGGATTTTAGATGGTAAAACCTAATACCTACAACCGGCTATGAGAAGGAAAATATATTCACTGGCACTGCTGTTTAGCTTAGCGGCTACGCTATCGTGTGGAACCCGCACCGAAGAGGTTTCGCAACCAACAGAGGAGACTCCCATTGCGCTTCAGGAGAACAAGTTGGCTGTTAAGAGCTATAGCCGTTCGGGCGATCTTATTGAAGAGCTCTACTCCGAGCTGGTGAACAATAATCCTGTGCTTAAAGGGGTAGAGAACGATTTGGTTGTGGTAAGAACCAACAGCGACGAGCTATCGTATCTTTTTAGCAACTACGATGGCAAATCGAGCAGCTACTACCACGCAGCGGCAAAGCGGATTGAGCGTATTAAGGATAGCGAGCTGAAGAGGCGGATGGTTGCGCTTATTGCCGAAAGCAAAAGCCACTATGCCGGACAACGGGAAGAGGTAAGTTCGATGGTTGCACAAATATCGCAGAGCAATGCCTCTATTAACGAATACTACGAGGTGATGAAAATTGCGCTTACCTTGCCGCTAATTGAAAAGTATCAAAAGGAGAACATTCCGGAGTGGCAACCATACCGAGAGATTATGAAAGAGCAGGTTAATTTGGTTAACCGAATCGATAGCATAATCCCTAAACGGTAGCGGAGCGCTTATACCTAAAAAACGTCGATTTGCACACTCTCGTAGCTCCAGCCTTGAGCCGAGAGTCCATTTTTTTTTGTATGTTTATATTTCTTGAATGTGCTGTAGCTGCTATTTTGAACTAATGTTTTAAAACCATCTACCATACATTTTTTTGTCTAAAATAGTTACGATATGAACCAATCGAGCATACTAAATCCGGTAAAGAGCATTACCAACCTTGTTAAGTCAAGCGAGGATACTCATATTTGGCAGTTTTCGCGCGTAGGCGGAGTAAATAGGGTGAACCTGCTATCGGGCGATGATATAAAATCGTTGAGCCAACTCGATCAGAAGCTATGGACGGCGCTCAGCTGTCCTGTAAATGGGTTGGAGATAGATGCTGCAACCCTGAGACTAATCGATTCCGATGGCGATGGCCGAATCCGCGTTCCCGAAGTGCTGGAGGCCGTTAGCTGGATTACGGGGCTCATTAAAAATGCCGATGATCTGCTGCTCGAGAACAAATCGCTGCCCCTGTCGGCCATAAACGACGAAACGGAGGAGGGACGAGCGCTGCTTGCTTCGGCTCGGCAAATACTTATAAACCTCGGCAAGTCCGACAACAGCTCGATTACTGCTGCCGAAACTTCCGATATTACCCACATCTTTGCCAATACAAAATTCAACGGCGATGGAATCATAACCGAAGATTCAACCGACAATGCCGGGCTGAAAAAGCTCATCGCCGATATTATAGGCTGCGTTGGCTCGGCTATGGATAGAAATGGGAAGCCCGGAATTACGCAAGAGCACATCAACGACTTTTTCCAGCATTGCAACGATTACTCCGCTTGGCATAAGCAGGCCGAGGATAGTGCTGCAACAATACTTCCTTTTGCAAATACCGAAGAGGCATTTGATGCCTTTGTGGCGGTGAAGTCGAAAATTGAGGATTATTTTCTGCGCTGTAGGCTGGCCGAGTATGATCCCACCTCTCCGGAGGTGTTGAACAGCTTAACATCGCAGTATGCAGCCATTGGCGCAAAAGATCTCTCTACCTGCATCGATGAGATAGCCTCATTACCCATAGCAAAGCTTGGCAATGGCAAAGTGTTGCCGCTAACGGAAGGAATTAACCCTTCGTGGGAGAAAGCGCTGGAAAAGTTCCGACAGCTGGTGGTTGTTCCGCTATATTCCGGCAAGGATACGCTTACGCTAGCCGAATGGGAGTCGATACCACAGGTTTTTAGCGGCTATAACCAATGGATTTCGGAGAAAAAGGGAGCGGCTGTGGAATCGTTGGGGTTGGCTACCGTTCGGGAGCTACTCGCAAGTGCTACGGTGGAGGAGTTGCTGCTGTTGGTTGCTCAGGATAGGGCGCTGGAGCAGGAGGCCGACAATATTCTTAAGGTGGATAGGCTCACCCGCTACTACTGCGATTTGCATACCCTTCTGCGGAACTTCGTAAACTTTAGCGATTTCTATTCGCCCGATTCAAAAGCTATTTTTCAGGTTGGTAGGCTGTATATCGATCAGCGATGCTGCGATTTGTGCATAAAAGTTTCGGATATGCCTAAGCACAACAGCATGGCTAGCACTAGCGGAATATGCTTGGTTTACTGCAACTGCGTTTCGCGCTTAAAGAACGAAACCATGACCATTGTTGCGGCATTTACCGATGGCGATAACGATGCCATTACTGTTGGCCGGAATGCAATCTTTTACGATAGGCAAGGTGGCCACTGGGATGCCACTATCATTAAGATTATCGATAACCCAATAAGCATCCGGCAAGCATTTTGGTCGCCATACGTTAAGCTGTCGAAGTTTATATCCAGCCAGATAGAAAAGGTGGCCTCTTCGAAGGAAAAATCGGTGGAAGCAGCCACTACCTCGCATGCCGATAAGGTGGCTTCGAAAGTTGATACCGGAATTACTGAATCGATCCAGTCAAAGCCTGCCGCAGCTCCGGCAGCACCTCCGCAACCGTTCGATATTGGAAAATTTGTCGGTATTTTTGCTGCAATCAGCTTGGCGTTGGGTGCAATAGGCTCAATTCTGCTGTCGATAGTTGCCGGATTCTTTAAGCTGCTGTGGTGGCAAATGCCGGTGGCTATTGCCGGGATTATTCTGACTATATCGCTGCCCTCAATGATACTTGCCTACCTAAAGCTCCGAAAGCGCAACTTGGCACCGGTTCTCGATGCCAACGGTTGGGCTATTAATGCTCGGATAACGGTGAATATTATCTTTGGTCGAACGCTGACTCACTTGGCAACGTTGCCTCCAAATTCTAAGGTTAATTTGCTCGATCCATTCTCGAAAAAGAAGAATCCATTTATTCCGGCTATCATCATTACGGTGATTGTTGTTGCTCTTGCAGCGTACCTGCTTTGGCACTTCGGATATTTTGCGCAGTGGGGAATATTTTAGTCATTTTAATTCTGAGCGGCGAAGGTGCGGCATATAGTAGCCGAGGTCGTTAGGCCTCGGCGAATTAGAATGAACCCCATTGGGCGACGCGCACAACATTTGTTCAATGTACCAAAACATGTTGCGTCGCCTAAACCGAGCGATAATTCAATGCACCAATTTGTTTTTACTATGTCTTGTATAAATGCAAAAAGCCATCCTCGCGGATGGCTTTTTTATTTATAGTAAATTGCTTATTCGAACATTCTGAATGCTTTTTGGATCAAAGCAATGGCTTCGCGAAGTTCGGCCTCGGTAATAACCAAAGGAGGAGCAAAGCGAATGATATGATCGTGGGTTGGCTTAGCAAGAACGCCTAAATCGCGCATTGCAAGGCAAACATCCCAAGCGGTTTTACCGTTCTTTGGCTTAACAATAATTGCGTTAAGAAGACCCTTTCCGCGAACTACATCAACCATCTCGGATTTACCTTCGTTCTTGAACTTCATCATCTCTTCGCGGAAAATCTTACCAAGACGCTCAGCGTTTTCAGCAAGTTTTTCGTCCTTAACTACTTGAAGTGCCTCAATAGCCACCTTACAAGCAACCGGGTTTCCACCAAAGGTAGAACCGTGCTCGCCTGGCTTAATGGTAAGCATAATCTCGTCGTTGGCCATAACGCAAGAAACAGGCATAACTCCACCCGAAACTGCTTTACCAAGGATGAGAATATCAGGGTGAACGTTTTCGTGATCGCAAGCAAGGAGCTTTCCTGTACGAGCAATACCGGTTTGAACTTCGTCGGCAATGAACAATACATTCTTAGCCTTGCAGAGTTCGTATGCTTTCTTTAAGTAACCTTCGGTTGGAACATATACGCCAGCCTCACCTTGAATAGGCTCAAGAATGAATCCTGCAACGTTAGGATCTTGAAGTTCTCTCTCAAGAGCAGCGATATCGTCGTAAGGGATCTTAACAAATCCGGGAGTAAAAGGACCGAAACCGGCGTAAGAATCCGGATCGTTACTCATAGATACAATTGTAATGGTACGACCGTGGAAGTTGCCTTCGCAAACAATGATCTTAGCCATATCTTCCTTAATACCTTTTACCTTGTAAGCCCACTTGCGGCAAAGCTTAAGTGCGGTTTCGTCGGCTTCGGCACCGGTATTCATTGGAAGCACCTTGTCGTATCCAAAATACTTGGTGATATACTCTTCGAACTCTCCAAGAACATCGTTGTGGAAAGCGCGAGAGGTAAGGGTAAGCTTTTGTGCTTGGTCTGTCATTGCCTTAACAATGCGTGGGTGGCAGTGACCTTGGTTTACTGCTGAGTAAGCCGAAAGGAAGTCGAAATAGCGCTTTCCTTCAACGTCCCACATGAAAATACCTTTTCCTTTTTCAAGAACTACCGGTAGTGGATGGTAGTTGTGCGCACCATACTTCTCTTCTCTCTCAATGTACTGGTGAGGTGTCATCTTTGTCATTTCAGTTAGTTTATGGGTTATTGTTAATTGTATTCTAGGACACAAGTCTAGCAAAGGTTTTCATCTTATCCAAGAGCATATATCATATTTTTGGTAAAGAACAACCTTGTTTAATAACATCAATTGCCAATATTCACCCAATAGTATAGATGTTTAGCCGTTTTTGTATTTAGTGCGAAGTGTGTTGGGATATTTTACCTCATAGTAGGCAATATTGGCTGGCCTAATGCACTATTTTGTGTATAGTATGCAAAATAGATGAAACCGGTTAACCCCATATGGCTAACCGGTTTCGCAACCTACTTAAAACCTAATATATTTAATCCATTGTTAGTATGCTGTGTTTTGTGGATCAAAGTTTGTCCAACCGGCCATCCAGTTTTGGGTTCCAAAGGCTCCTACGAATGTAACCTGTTCGAAGAACGATGGAAGTCCGGTAAAGGCTGCTCCGGAGAGGAGTGGAGAACCTGCTTTGGGCATAAAGTTTGGATTTGTGAGGTTGAAAGGATTTTCAAGCATCAGCTCCGAGTTTTCAGCAAAAAGTCTGTCGCCGTTAGCGGTGCTGAAGATGGTTCCCTCATCAAATGCTTCGCCCGATTTATCCTTGTAGTTGTTCAGCATTCCTGCTACAACGCAATTTTTAAGCTGTAGCTCGTTATTGGTTGCGTTGGCTTGGGTGTTTGTTCCCTCAATGAATATGCCATAAGGGAAACCTGCAAATACAGTGTTATATGCCGACAACTTAGTGTTGCGTCTTAGTCGGGCACCCGAGTTGAAGTAGTTGCTATAGGTGGTAGTTTTAGTTGCCAATGGACCAAAGAAACTTACGTTCGAAAACTTAGCCGAGGTGAATGGTGCATTTCCAGAACCGGTTCCGTCGTTGTCGGACTCAAAACCGTTTGAATCGCCAGCGGCATCAGCTGTATTTGGATTTCTAAGTGCAACGGCAAACTGAACATTTCCAGAGAAGCCGTAGTCGGTATCAAAATCATCATCAATACCGGCTAACGCTACAATGTATTTAGCATTTACAGTGCCACCAAACCATTCGTAGCTATCGTCGCCGCTATACGATACTTGGATGTGGTCAATTGTTGTTCCGCTACCAACACCACCAAGGGTTAAGCCGTTGATCTCCTTATTGGGCTCGAATGGAATACCAGGGAATTCGATTCTAACATATTGCAGTGTGCCTGAGTTATCGGCATCGTTGGTTCCACCATATTCCGAACCTACACCACCTTCAATTACTGCAACACCACCGCTTGGATTTATCTTTGCATTTCCAAGGATAATAATGCCTCCCCAGTCGCCGGCGGCTCTTTGTCCGGGTGCCGAAGCCGATGTGAAAACAATAGGCTGGCTAGCTGTTCCAATAGCCATAATTTTGGCACCTCTCTCGATTATTAGGCTTGCCTTTGTACCTGTTTTACCTTTTATAAGGGTGCCTTCCTTAATAGTGAGCGTTGCTCCACTTTTAACATAAATCCAGCCGTTCATTACAACACTTTTTGCCCAGGTTGTATTTTGAGTAATATTACCGGAAACTTCGCCGGTAGCAACTTCGGCTCCAGAAAGATCTACTTCAACGGTTTTGTCTCCCGAGATGGTAACGTTTCCGGTTTTGGTTTCAAACCCGCTTTTTACAATCGAGTAGGTGTAGCTGCCATCGTTAATATCTGTAAAAATATAGTTTCCTGCGCTATTGGTAATTCCATTGAAGGTAACAGCAGCATCGGCAACAACTTCGGTGCCATTTTTAACCATAAAGGTTACAATACTCTTGTTCTCATCATCTTTTTTGCAGCCAACTAGAAATGTTGCAGCAGCTGCCATAAGAACGCTTGCTCTTAATACATTTTGAAGTAACTTTTTCATAAGGTTTGATTTTAGTTAATTATTAAGTTCATCTGAAGCACACTCGAGGTGTAGTGCTGTTATCTTGAATGCTTCTTAGTTCTCTTTCTAAGTATTATTTCTAATGCAAAGAAACTATCTGGATTTAACCTTTTAGTGAATTGAACTTTAATTAATAATTAATAAAAAACCGAGCGAATGGCTCGGTTTTTACTCTCGTTAATTTAATGTTACGCTCATTAAAAGTTAAGTTGAAATCCTAAGATAAACTCTCTTCCCGGGGTAAAACTTTTTATCGTTTGGCTACTTGTTTTGGATGATCCGTTTCCAAGTTCTACCGTTTGCGTGTAGCGAACCTCTTCGTTCAAAATATCTTTTATGCCAACTTTAATTTCAAAGCCTTTGCTCATCTTTTTCGATATGCTGAAATCTAGCTGGTTCCGTGATTCTTCATAGGTGTCGGGAATGTCGTCGATGATATTCTGTTTAGGTTCACCAACAGCCACAATTCGTCGTCCAATAATATTGTAAAGAAGGCTGGCAGATATTTTACTCTTTTCGGATGAGTAGAAAATACCGGCATTTACAATATAGGGCGATTGACCTTGCATTGGTCTGTTGCGCTCAATGGTTCCTTCGGCAAAATTCACCTTGCTAAAGATGTATGATGCGTTGAATACGGTGGTAAAATTCTTAAGCGGTTCGAAGAAGTCGAGCGACTTTCTGATTTCCACCTCAGCGCCGTAGTTTTGTGCTTTTTTAGCGTTTTGGAACGTATAGGCAACCGATCCACCACCTTGGTTCTCGTATTTTAGCTCAATGGGGTTAATGAACTGCTTGTAGAATAATCCGGCCGAAATAGACTCGGAGGAGGTTGGGTAAAATTCGTAGCGAAGATCGATGCTGGTAATTTTGGCGTCCTTTAGCTTGGGGCTACCTTCGTAGCTCTTATTTTCGTCGAAGTCGAAGAAGTGAAATGATGCAATTTCCCTAAACTCGGGGCGGTTGATTGCTTCGCCATAACCCAAGCGAACTACGCTCTTTTCGGTTAGGTTATAGGTAAGGTTTAGCGATGGAAAGAGGTTTGTGTTGTTGTTATCTACATTTTCCTTTTGCTGCTGCTTGTTGTATCCATCGAGTTGCTGTATGTTGTTTTCGACGCGCACGCCTGTTAGTAGCGATATTTTGGTTCCTATAGGAAGGTTAAACTGGAGGTAGCCTGCCGAAAGCATATTGCTAGCGGAGTAGGAGTTGCTCTTGTCTACACTTTCGCCTAAAATCAACCCTGTTTGTGAATTTATGTTGGTGAATAGTTCGCCGGTTGGCAAGTAAACTAGGTCGTTGTTGAACATTGGAGAGCGTTTGTAACCGAATAGGCGAGCATTGAAATCCCTAGTTTTTCCTTCAACATAGATTCCTGTTTTTAGGGTAAAGTCGTAACTGCTGATGGCTAATGGTCTTTCGTAGTTGGTAGCACCGGAGAAGAGACGCTCGCTAAGATCGAGGAAGAGTCGTCCGGCACGGTTTGGATCGACAAAGGCGTTAATTGATATTGCATACTGTCCGTAACGGGCATCGCCTTCAACGTCGTTTCTTGTGCTTTGAATCTGCTTAATGTCCGGTTCATCTTTGTTGGCAAAGGAGTAACCAAAATACCAGTTGAGCCTGTTTTTCTCTGCTATTGTATGCTCACCGGCTATCTGTCCGCTATAGGTTGATCGCTCTTGAAACCTATTTCCGTATGATTTTATGTAAAAGGTATTGTTGTAGTCCCATCCCGATCGCTCAAACGATTTGATGCTGGTAATATGGTTAAAGAGGTTGCGGAATTCAATTCGGTTATTTGCATCAATAATAAATGTCCAATTGCTCATACCTCCCAACTTAATTTTGTTTGTGTATTGGTTGTCGGTAAAGGCAAAGAGTGAATCAGGCTTATTTGCAATAGCATCGTACGATAGGTATTCGT
>JACCEE011095532.1_pt1 | contig 15409 bp, 11 predicted proteins | sample 7449931 | NCBI WGS metagenome assembly JACCEE01 (sample SAMN15323457, study PRJNA562643) | freshwater metagenome | isolation source: river surface water | place: USA:Blue River Watershed | collected 2017-08-19 | reverse complement strand
CGACATTCTGGGAGTGGATCAGGCGTTGTTGCTGTAAGATTTTTTGTAATTGTTCACGTTCTTTTTTGACCGTCTCATACTGTTGTTGAGCCTGTTTTTCTTGTTGCCCGTGTTCTTGCAGCTGTTGCTGTGAATGCGTCAGTGCAGATTCCAGCTGTCGTTGTTGTTGATGCTGTTCCAGGTAATTTCGCAGCTTTTGCACAAGATTCTGCAGGGCATATCCCTGTTGCAGCACGGCTTCTCGTTGCTGCTGTAACTGCTGAATTTCGGTCTGTAAGGTGTTGGTATTGCCAAATTTCTCATGTAGGGGGGTGATCTGTGCTTGGCATAGGTTTAATTGGATTTGTAATGCTGGGGCGTCCAGTGCCGCTTGGGCGGGAAAGCGCTGTTGAATCAGCTGCTGCTGATGTTGAATCTGTTGCAGCAGACGTAGGATTGCCTGCGGTTCTTCATCAAAAATAGCCAGGTGTTGACTGTCGAATAGTTGTTGCGTCAGAAGTTGCTGCTGCTGTTGTAGCTGTACCTGCTGTTGTTCTAATTTTTGAATTTGCTGTTGCAGAGTGGGTAACTGTTGTTGTGCCTGTTCATACTGATCGCGAAGTTCACGGAACTTGCTGGCTAGGATTTCCCGCTCGTGTGCATACTGCTCGGCTTGCGCGATCTGGGGCTGGATCCGCTGCTGAAAGTTTTTTTCTTGCTGTAATTGCTGCTCAGCCTGTAAATAGGCATGTTCTTTGAGTTTAAACTCGCTTTGCAGGGCAGAAAATGGCGACTCCAGTTGTTGTAGCTGCTGTTGCCGTTGAATGTGTTGCTGCTGCAGTTGTTGTTGCTGTTCTACGCTAGAGCGAATTTCAGCAAATTGGGACAGCTGTTGTAATTTTTCGCGTTCGGTATTGAGCTGTTGATCTGCCGCCAATTGCAGCTGGTAAATTTCCTGTTTACCCTGAATTTCTGCATGTAATTCATGTTGCCGTTGATGCCATTGCCATTCTCGTTCGAGCAGGGATTTATTTTGTTGCAACTGTTGCAGGTTCTGTTCTTGCTGCTGTAACGCTTGCTCAAGTTCAGTGACTTGCTCAGCCGTTAATAATTCAATATGCCCCAAGACATCATTGAGTTTTTCTTTATCTAAGCGGATGGCCTTGGTTTTTTCAAATGCGGTTTTGCCCACCTGGCTAAAAATGTTGGAGTTGGTGAGATATTCCAATAAATCTGCACGTTCCTGATCCTTGGCTTTTAAAAATGCGCCAACTTCAGACTGAGCCAACAGCACGGCACGGGTGAACTGTTCAAAACTCAGACCAATCAAGCGGAAAATCGTGTCATTACACTCGGATATTTTTTGTGTCAGGACACGTTGATCGTCCAGACACAAAACTGAACGGTCGATTTTCAGGTTGCCATCGAGTTTGTTGCGTGCACGGCGAATTTCCCAGCGTGCACGGTAATGTTTTTGGTCGAGTCCAACAAAATCCAGTTCAGCGAAACCACTCGTCGTCCCGCGGCGTAAGATGTTTTTGGTGTCTTTAATGGAAATATCCTGACCACTGGCATCCCGTAGCTTGCCATCACTCTGTTTCAGACGAGGAATCTGGTCAAATAATGCGAGGCACATGGCATCCAGCAGTGTGGATTTGCCGGCACCCGTGGAGCCAGTAATTGCAATCAGACCGGCATGAAGCAGAGGATCGGCTTCAAAATTAATCTCCTGTTCACCACTGAGTGAGGCCAGATTTTGTAATTTTAGGCGTAAAATTTTCATGGCGGCTCACCTAAGGTTCAGTTGGATGCAAGGCATCGTTCGCCTCATCCAGCAACGTGAGAAAGTCCTGCATGACTTCAGGATCCTGTTCATAGCCCATTTTTTCCCATAAGTCATGAAACAGGCTTTCCGGAGTCGGGGGGGCCAGATCAATTTTAGAGGTCGTATTGGCAGTTGGGTCTGTATTGACCAGTTTCCGGCTGATCCGAACCAGACGATATTGTTGTTCTGGTAGCAGTTTCTCAATTTGCAGACGCAAATCGGGCGGTGGTGGCTTCAGGCTGAAATATTCAATATCCACAAAAGCCCGCTGGTCAATCGCTTGTGCCGCACCATTGGGTAAATCGCGTAGTTGCTGCAGAACCTCGTCGAGTTCGCCTGCGAGCCGATATAAAGGGACGGTTCTCGGAATGGGTAATTTTTCGATCGCTAATTTTTGTTGCTGCTGGGGCTGAATATGGATATTCAGAACCTGATGCGGGTAGTGAATTTCACTAAAGGACAGTGGAATGGGTGCCCCACTGTAACGGATATGCTCATGCTGAACCTTTTGCGGTTTATGTAAATGCCCGAGTGCCACATAATCAACTTCATCCCCAAACAATTGCGTGGAGAGTGCTTCCTGATTGCCAATCACAATCTGGCGTTCGGAGTCGGATGTTTCTGCCCCCTGTAAATGGGCATGGGTCATGAGAATGAGTGCCTGTTCAGGGCTTTTTCGTGCCTTGGCTTCGGCAATAACCCGTTGATGAATGTACTCAATGGCACGACTGGTGTCCGCTGTTGCCTCGTTATAACCGGTGATTTCGGCAGGGCGTAAAAAAGGTAAAGCGACACACCAAGCCACAATTTGTCCCTGGGCATCATGAATTGGGATAATCAGGCGGTCGAAATCAAGTGTCCGGTCAGCATTCCAGTGCACGATTCCCACGGTTTTGGCGTTATATTTTTCTAGCAAGGGCTCCACCTGTTCAATGCGGTAACCTGAATCATGGTTACCAGCAATCATCAGGGTCTGCATATGGGGGGCTCGCTGATGGGCATCGGCAAGAAACTGGTAGAGTTGTTTTTGCGCACTCGAAGCGGGATTGATCACATCAAACAAATCCCCGGCGATGAGTAAGGCATGGGGCTGTTGCTGTGCAATCTGTTCGAGTAACCAGGCCAAGAACTGTTCATGTTCATACTGACGTGAATGGCCGTAGAAGAATTGTCCCAAATGCCAATCCGATGTGTGTAAGAAGTGAACCGTCATGCCCTTGAACTCAAATGAAAATTCAGTCCCTATACTATAAATAAAGCAGGCGGTTGTGTGCAGAGAATTACAATCTGACGTCGATTTTTGTCGCAGGCGTGCAAAGCTGAGGAATGAGCGATCTATAAAAAATAAAGACCGACGATTCGAGTGATGAGAAATCGTCGGTCAAAGGAACTTCGTCATGATAAAAGATTGGCTGCTGATCAATCGATTACAGGGAAGTTGGTTTGTTGTTCTGTGTTGAAACTTGAAGGGCTGCGTCCAACATGATTTTGCGGATGCCGTGCGAAACAATGATTTCTTCAGACCTTACACTTTATATAACGCTGCCTGCGCGATTTGGTTGACAAGAAAATGCAAAAGATCGCGAAAATTTTTATACTGCTGCTTTATTTGCCGGATTCACTGTCATGGTGTCATTAAAAAAATATTATCTGTGGTTTTTTCTGCTCTGTCTGGTCCTTACCTTGCTGGTCGGGGTGTTGGCCGCATTATTACCATTGGGAGTAGGAGGAATTCTAACCGCAGTGCCTTATTTATTGGCCATGATCATCGTGCTGTACCTGTTCCTCAATCAGCAACGCCGGGCACCTACCCAGCAGGAACGTAAGCAGTTTACCCTCAATTTTAGCCTAATTTTCTGGGGTTATAATGCGCTGGGTGTATTGTCTGGATTGTGGTTGTTTTCCCGGCAGGATCCTGAAGTATGGCAGAACTTTTTGCTGTATTTAAAACAGCCTCTGTTCTTGGCGCTCATTGCCGGCATGATTCTGATGCTGGCGATTCCACTGTGTTTATTGACCTACTGGTTTTATGGACCACAAGCGCAGCGCATGGCCCAGCATAAATTCGGTTCCTCCACTTAAAACCAGTTTTTTATTTGCGCGTCGTTCTGAGTATGTGTTTGATTTTGGATGCTAAACCGCTATGCTGAAATCAACCTGCATGATCATTATGGAGCAAGCCGATGCCATCAAATGCCACAGTTTTGCTGACCGGAGCCACAGGATTTATTGGGCAGCATTTGGTTCCTTTTTTACTCGAAAAAGGTTGTCAGGTGATTGGTTACAGCCGACAACGAAATCTGCAACCGCAACAGCCTGGCTACCGCCTGATTCATGATTTTGATCAGCTTAAAGGCGAACAGATTGATTATGTGATTAATTTGGCGGGGGAAAGCATTGGTGAAGCCCGCTGGACCGATGCGCGTAAACAAAAGCTGATCGATAGCCGGGTACAGACCACACGTCGTTTACTGGACTGGCTAGACCAACAGCAGGTCTATCCCAAATGTATCGTCTCCGGTTCGGCGATAGGCTATTACGGCATTGATGAACAGGAGCAATGGTCAGAAGTCTGTAGCGAACAGTCTCCACCGCAAGCCATCTTCATGTCTGAACTTTGCCAGTTATGGGAGCAAGAAGCGCTGCGACATCGCCAACAGAACATTAAAATTATTCGTCTGGCCGTGGTTTTTGCTGCGCAAGGCGGGATTCTGCCGCAAATGTTGTTACCGATTAAGCTCAAGACTGCAGGCCGGATTGGTCATGGCCGTCAGCCGGTGGTCTGGGTACATATACAGGATGTACTGGCCGCGATCTGGCATGTCTTGCAGCACCCTGAATCGGAACAGCAGGTGTTTAATGTGGTGGCACCGGAAAATGTCACCCAGCAGCAATTTGCACAAACAGCTGCAAAAATCTTGCAGCGCAAACCTTTATTCAGTTTACCTGCTTGGGTGCTGCGTTTGGCATTGGGTGAACAGTCACAATTGGTGCTCAATGGTCAGCGTGTGACCCCCCAAGCTTTGCTGTCCCAAGGCTTTGAGTTTCAGTACCCAACCCTGGAAGGTGCGCTCAAACATCTCCTTAAAGCACCGTGAACATTTACAAACTGCATTATGAAATTGCCAGGGCAGAGTGTTTGATTAAACGTTGCGGTGAGTAAGGTTGATGATCTGTGAGTGTTGGCTGTTGCAGGATCATTTGTCTTAACAGCTGGGCTGACGCTGGTCCCATGACCAGACCATTGCGGAAATGACCGAAATTGGCCCAAAGGTTTCTCACTTCTGGCATCTGGCCAATATAAGGAATCCCTTCTGGCGTTCCGGGACGCAGACCGGCCCATTGCTGGACGATCGGGAATTGGGCCAGTTCCGGCACCATTTCCAGCGAGGCATCGAGAATATTCTCGCGGATGGCATCGACAGGAGTGGTGTCAAAGCCACGCTCTGACATGCTGGAACCGCAGACAATATGGCCATCCTGCCGGGGAATCAGATACATCACCTTATTCATGCACATGGTCGGTAACCAGTTTTCAGGTGCTTTAAATAATAGCATCTGGCCATGTACCGGGCGTACCGGAATATCCAGTTGCAAGGGTTCTGCCCATTTTTGGCTCCAGGCCCCTGTCGTGATGACAAACTGATCGGCGTGAAATTTATGCCGGTCTGCGCTGATCAGTGCCGTGACCTGACCATTGTGGAATTCCATCTTTGCAATCGGGGTATTTTCAAAAAACTGCACTTTGGGGTGCAGTTTTAAATACTGAATCAGCGATTGCAGCAAGCGTGGGTTACGCACATTGGCGATTTGCGGGAAATAAATGGCATGTTGAAAAGTAGAATCAACATGCGGATTGACCTGTTCCAGCTGTTCCCGCTGTACATATTCGCAGGCCTGCATCGGTTCCTGATAGCGTTCCGCATAGTTCAGGCCAATCTCAAAATCATCTTCATCAAAAATCAGCATACCACTTTCGTTGATTTCAAAATCAATGCCGGTGACTGGGCTGATTTTTTCATTCAACTGCTGATACAGGCGTTTGCCATGTTGTGCCAATGTGTTGACTTCATGCGGATATCGCCAGGGATACATCGGGGAGAGAATCCCTCCTCCTGCCCAGGATGCGGCACGACCGGCTTGCTGTTGGTCAAAAATCGACACGGAACAGCCGTGTTCCACAAGTTCTAAAGCAGACAACAAACCGCTGACGCCTGCTCCAATAATGGCGATATGCATCATGTACTCAAATTCAGGTTAGTGGGGTTATCGCATATTCTTGAGCTGTTCAGCTGCTGTTTCAGCAAAATAGGTCCAGATGCCATCGGCACCGGCACGGCGGCAGCACATCAGTGACTCTAAAATGACACTTTCCGACAACCAGCCGTTCTGGATGGCTCCAGCCAGCATCGCATATTCACCACTGACCTGATAGACAAAGGTTGGAACCCCAAAGCTATCTTTCACTTCACGCACAATATCCAGATAGGGCATGCCTGGTTTGACAATCACCATATCGGCCCCTTCCTGAATGTCCAGCGCAATTTCGTGCAGGGCTTCAGCGCGGTTGCCAATATCCATTTGATAATTGTATTTATTGCCACCTTTTAAGTTGCTAGCAGAACCTACCGCGTCACGGAAGGGACCATAGAAGCTGGAGGCATACTTGGCGGAATAGGCCATGATATTGGTATAGATAAAGTTATTGGCTTCAAGTGCCTGGCGGATCGCACCAATACGGCCGTCCATCATGTCACTCGGTGCAACCACGTCGGCACCGGCTTCGGCATGGCTCAAGGCCTGTTTGATCAGACATTCTACGGTTTCATCATTGAGTACATAACCGGTGTCGTCAATGATGCCATCCTGACCATGCGTGGTATAAGGATCTAATGCACCATCGGTGATGAGCACCATTTCTGGCAATTCTTTTTTTAACAGGCGAACGGTATTTTGTACCAGACCATCCTCACGCCATGCGGCTTCTGAAGTCAGGCTTTTGTCTTCCTGCGGGGTAACCGGGAACAGCGCCAGTTTAGACACTCCAAGTTCAAGTAAGCGTTCCGCTTTTTTTAATAACAGGTCGGCAGACAGGCGCTGGATGTTCGGCATGCTGGGAATATCTTGAGTCTGGTTTTGACCTGGTAATACAAATACTGGATAAATCAAGTGATGGGCCGTCAATTGCGTCTCACTGACCATGGCGCGGAGTTGATCATTCTTGCGGATGCGGCGCATACGGGTCGCAGGAAAAGCGGGACGATTGAACGTATAAGTCATAACAATCTCGTTTATCAGTATAAGATATAGGCCTATTGTAGTCCCATATTCAGCCATTTGGGTATGGTAACCAATGCTTTTTCTCAACGAGTGCATACGATAATTCATATGACCAATACCGATAAAACCTGGACGGGGAACCTGCTGCTGAATGAGCATCATGATGCTGATCAGATGGTGGAACAGTTATGTGCGGCATTTAATCAGGCACCATTTTTTCAACATGTCGGCATGCAGATGCGGGTGCGACAGGGGCAGATTGAAGGCTATTTTGAGATGCAGCCTTATCTGATTGGAAATAAAGCCTTTCAGATTTTGCATGGTGGTGTGGCAGCGACCTTTTTAGATAGTGTGGGTGGGGTGATTGCGATGGCAGAAGTCTATCATCGCCGTCATGTAGAAGATTTGCATGAAACCTCAAAAAAAATCTCGCGGCTGGCTACGGTTGATATGCGGGTAGATTATCTTGCGCCAGGCCGAGGCCAGTATTTTATTGCCCGGGGTGAGATTTTACGCTTTGGACGTAAAGGCTGTACCGTGCGGATGACCATGGTCAATGATGAGGAAAAAGCCATCGCGACCGCAATTGCCTCTTACGCCTACTAAATAGGTCTGATCTCATCTTTTCTTGAAGCTGATTGTCCCGAATCAGCTTTTTTATTGCTTGGTCAAACTTGTATATTCAGAACGTTATGAAAAGGGGGATAAAAATAGAAAACTCAACAGTTACGTTTTTAGATCGTAATTTAAGTTTGATGTTTTACAATCGTGATATTTCTTGCCCACAGTGCAGTTAGCTGCCTGTTTCCCTTAAGAAAAGAGCCCATATCGTGCATGGGATGTTTGTGCTTGAACGATCCGGATAAGGAATAAAATATGACCGATACTCAGCCATCTGCGCAGGATGCCGCAGCCGTTCCCGCTGAAAATCACGGTACACAGATGAACAAACGTAAAACGCTGCTGAAAATTGTAGCCGTATTGTTTATTGCTGCCGTTTTAATTTACGCCATTTGGATGTGGGTCGGACAGGATTCAGTCAGCACGGATAATGCCTATGTAGGTGCCGAAACGGCATCTATCACTTCAATGGTTAGTGGTCAGGTCGTAGAGGTGCGCGTAAAAGACACCCAACAGGTCAAAAAAGGGGAGCTGTTACTCAGTCTGGATACCCGCGATGCAACCATTGCATTAGCACAGGCTCAAGCTGAATTGGCCAAAGCACAACGTCAATACAATCAGACCTCCGCCAACAGTCAGTCCTTGAATTCACAGATTCTGGTTCGTCGTGATGAAATTGCCAGTGCGCAAGCTCAACTCAGCAAAGCACAGGCGGATTTGAACAAGGCACAGAATGACTATGCACGCCGTCAGAAACTGATCGAAACCGGGGCGATTTCCAAAGAAGAATTGACCAGCGCGCAGGCCGCGGTTGAAACAGCACGGGCGGGTCTATCACTGGCTCAGGCACAAGTGGCTCAGGCGGAATCCAGCCGTAAAGCTGCCGAAAGCACCCTGGCTGCCAATGAAGCGTTAATTCGAGGTACCAATCAACAGTCGACACCAGATGTGCAGGCTGCCCAGGCACGTGTTGATCAGGCGTTATTGGATCTTGAGCGTACCCGTATTCGTGCGCCTGTTGATGGCGTGATTACCCGACGCAATGTACAGGTCGGACAACGGGTGGCACCGGGTACAGCCCTGATGATGATCGTGCCGGTGGCACAACTGTATGTAGATGCCAACTTTAAAGAAAGCCAGTTGGCCAAAGTCAAAGCCGGACAGTCGGTCACTCTAGTTTCAGATTATTATGGTGATGATGTGGTGTATCACGGTAAGGTGGTCGGTTTCTCTGGAGGCACAGGTGCCGCGTTTGCCTTGATCCCGGCGCAAAATGCAACAGGTAACTGGATTAAGGTGGTTCAGAGGTTACCTGTACGGATTAGCCTCGATCCAAAAGAGCTTGCAGCCCATCCTTTACGCGTTGGGCTGTCCATGACAGCCACAGTACAACTCAAGTAGCAGGCTCGCAATGAACCGTCCAGCCCCATTTCCTGATTTGGCCGGAAGCCGTTTGTGGATCGCGGCCTTCTTTCTGGCATTTGCCAATTTTATGGTGGTGCTGGATACCACGATTGCCAACGTGTCTTTGCCCCATATTACTGGCAGTCTCGCCGTTTCAAGCACACAGGGAACCTGGGTCATTACCTCCTATGCCGTTGCTGAGGCGATCTGTGTGCCGCTGACGGGCTGGCTTGCAGGGCGTTTTGGTATCGTCCGTACTTTTGTGACTTGTGTTATCGGTTTTACCGTGTTTTCAGTGCTGTGTGGTTTATCCAACAGTCTGTTGATGCTGGTACTGTGCCGGATTGGTCAGGGCCTGTTCGGTGGTCCGATTATGCCGCTCAGCCAGACCTTGCTGATGCGTATTTTCCCTCAGGAAAAACATGCACAAGCGATGGGATTGTGGGCCATGACGACCGTGATTGGACCCGTTTTAGGGCCAATTCTCGGGGGATTAATCAGTGACAATATGTCCTGGCACTGGATTTTCTTTATTAATATTCCGGTGGGGATCATTTGTGCACTTGGCGCGATCAGTTTGCTGAAATCGGTAGAAAGTCCGTTAGCAAAATTAAAAATAGACAAGATGGGGCTGCTGTTGCTGGTGATCTGGATTGGTGCCCTGCAGCTGATGCTGGATTTGGGGCATGAACATGACTGGTTCCATAGCCAAATCATTGTGGCGCTCGCAGCAATTGCGGTCACCGGATTTATTATCTTTCTCATCTGGGAGATGACAGAGCATCATCCCGTGGTCAATGTCCGGGTATTCCGGCATCGTGGATTCAGTATTTCTGTGCTCGCTTTATCCTGTGGGTTTGGAGCATTTTTTGGCAGTATTGTTCTGATTCCGCAATGGTTACAGGTAAATATCGGCTATACGGCGACCTGGGCCGGTTATGTCACGGCCACCATGGGTATCGGTAGTGTGATGATGTCACCGATTGTAGCTAAACTGGCAGTGCAATATGATCAGCGTGTTTTGGCGAGTTGTGGTTTGTTGTTACTCGGTGGTGTGACCTTGCTGAGAGCTTTCTGGTCCAATGAAGCGGATTTCATGACGATTGTTCTTCCGCAAATTTTGCAGGGGTTTGCGGTTCCTTTTTTCTTTATTCCGCTGTCCAATATGGCATTGGCTTCAGTGTTACCGCAGGAAATTGCCTCAGCAGCTGGTCTGATGAGCTTTATGCGTACGATGGCAGGGGCGATAGGTGCTTCAGTTGCGGCTACCCTGTGGGATGATCATGCCAAATTGGCACGTAGTGAGATTGTTGCCCGACTACAACCCGAAGATATTCAGAAAACCCTACAGCAAAATGGCTTATCTTATGACAGTGTATTAGGTATGATTTCAAACTTGGTCGATAAAGAAGCGCTGACCTTGTCTGCCAATCATGTATTTTTGATCTTCAGCGTAATTTTTGTGATTTCGGGATTGATTATCTGGCTGTGCCCGAAACCGCGTCAAGGCACAGCATCGGGCCCGACCCACTGAAGCCCGAAAGGGGCTTTTGATATGGGCAGATGTATTTATTGGTCGATATCCGAGCGCGCCCGTTTTAATGCAATTTTCCATTCATGTAAACGGCTCTGACGTTCATCTTCCCTCATGTTGGGGATAAATTCACGCTCCAACTGCCAAGAAGCGCCAATTTCGTTCAAATCACTGAAGATGCCCATCCTCAGCCCAGCCATGGCAGCAGCACCCCATGCAGTCGATTCTAGTAATTTGGGACGGCGTACGGGAACATTGAGCAGATCCGCCTGAAACTGCATCAACATATCACTATGGCTGGCGCCTCCATCGACACGTAATTCCGTGAGAGGATGGGCCACATCGGCCTGCATGGCGTGAATAACATCTGAAACCTGAAAAGCGATGGCCTCTAATGCAGCACGGGCAATATGTGCCTTGGTGGTTCCGCGTGACATGCCACAAAGCAACGCGCGGGCATCGCTATCCCAATGCGGCGCGCCTAGACCGGTAAAGGCCGGAACCAGTACCACCCCCTCCGTAGAATGGACCTGTGCCGCCAGTCGTTCCGTATCACTACTTTTCTGGATAATACCCAGGCCATCACGCAGCCATTGCATGATCGCCCCGGCCATAAAAATACTTCCCTCCAATGCAAAAGTATTTTGTCCGTGACATTGCCAGGCCAAGGTGCTCAACAGTTGATTCTGGCTGAACTGGATATCTGATCCAGTGTTAAACAGTAAGAAGCAACCTGTACCATAAGTATTCTTGGCGGAGCCTTTTTCAAAACAGGATTGTCCAAACAAGGCGGATTGTTGATCACCTAAAATCCCCGAAATTGGAATGTTTGCACCCAGTAAGACTGTGGCCGTGTCGGCAATATAGGTATCCGAACTGATAATTTTGGGCAAGATGGAGCGTGGAATATCAAACAGATCCAGCAGTTCTTCATCCCAGGCCTGATTGTGCAAATTCATCAGCATGGTGCGCGAGGCATTGGAAGCTTCAATCACATGTTCGGCACCTTGTGTCAGGTTCCAGACCAGCCAGCTATCTATGGTGCCAAAGGCGAGGTGACCTTGTGTTGCCAATGCACGTAAACCGGGTATATTTTCCAGAAGCCAGACCAGTTTTCCTGCACTAAAATAAGGATCAATCAGCAGACCAGTTTTTTGCTGAATTTTTTCAGAAAGCCCTTGTTGAACTTGTTGATGACACCAGGTGGATGCCCGACGGTCTTGCCAAACAATTGCAGGCGCGAGAGGTTGACCACTACGCTTATCCCATAAAACAGTGGTTTCACGCTGATTGGTCAGGCCCAAAGCGGCAACATCTTTGGCGAAAATACCCGCACTGGCGAGCACTTGTTGTACTACCCCAATTTGAGTGGTCCAGATTTCGAGTGCATCCTGCTCCACCCAGCCCGGATGAGGGGTCTGAATCTGAATTTCTTGTTGTGCTGTGGCAAGCGGTTCGCCGTATGTATTAAAAATAATCGCGCGGCTAGAAGTTGTTCCCTGATCGAGGGCCAGTAAATAGCTCATAATTTTTTGTTGTTGGCTCTTGAAAATATAAATAGGATCTCAATTATGTAAATTAACACATCAAGCAAGATGGATTACGAGAAAGAACATAGTAATTTTTCGTGGTTGTGCTAAGATGTGTTGGTTATCTGGGGGTGTCTTTGGCTTCGACGCTGATGATGAAACTCATAGATGCATGCCGAGAGCGCATTTTCTCTCGTAAATAAAATTTGCATTTAAATAGTCGCAAACGACGAAACTTACGCTCTAGCTGCCTAAGGGCAGCTTGTCCGCTTCCTAGAATACTTGTGGTCTGGGAACCCGACCGAAGCGCACGCACACAAGTCCGTATAGAGTCAAGCCTCGGGGCTTTATACCAAACTTAGAGGATCGCTTCTTGTACCCTGTTCGTCGGGTCACTTGAGGTTAAAACAATAGACGATATCTAAGCATGTAGTATTCTCGAGCGTAGTGTTGGCGGACGCGGGTTCAACTCCCGCCACCTCCACCAAATACCTAGCTTAATATGATGTTATATAAAGCGGAAAGGCTTAAATCTTAAGGGTTTAAGCCTTTTTTTATGCCTGTATTTCACGTTATATGCAGAGGCTTATCTTTCGGGAAGTTGCGGAAGATTGGTTCCATAATCAAAAAGAAATCTGGTCACATAAACATATTTTGAATGTACGGATTTCTCTAGATGAACTGTATGTTTCATTAGGTGATCAGCGGATCAATAAAATCACACAGCAGCTTAAAGAAAGAATTAAATCTATAAAACACAAGAAATGACCCGCACGGATGTGTTTGATGATATCGAGATGTTTTACAATCAAATGAGGCATCATTCACATCTTAATGAAATGAGCCCAGAAGCATTTAAGCCAGCTTCAAAATGAGACTATAGTAGGTCTAAGAGAGGAGGTAACAGTCCATCATATTTTTGACTAAGTCATACAATTAAAGATACAAGATTTCAGTCTCAGTATTTAACAGCTAAACAAGGAATAGTTATGAATAAAAAATTAATATTAACAGCAGCTTATGGTTTTATTTTGCCTTCACTATTCACCGCTTGTGTTCATACTAATACATTTGTTTCACAAGGCGGAACCAAAGCAGTCACGAGTAATAAAGAATACTTGCACCCTGCGAGTAGCCATCCTGCCCGTATTGCTCCCAATAAAGATGAAATGCGTATAACTTTATTGGGAACAGGAAGTCCTGTGCCGAGTGAACAACGTTTTGGTATGTCTACATTGGTGCAAGCGGGAGGCTATAATCTTGTTTTTGATGCAGGGCGAGGAGCTGTCATCCGTTTAACTCAAGCAGGGATACCGCTAGGAAAGGTGAATGGTGTTTTTTTAACCCATTATCATTCCGACCATGTCAATGGGCTGAGTGATCTGTGGATGACAGGCTACATCCCTGCTTTCGGAGGTCGTCAAGGTGATTTTAATGTATATGGACCAACTGGCGTCATGGCCTTAGTAGAAGGTTTGAAGATGGCCCATGCAGATGACATTCGAGTTAGGGTGGCAGATGGTGAGCTAAAGAAAGAGGCGACTAATATTGTTGCTCATGAATTTTCTGCCGAAGGTGGCATTGTTTTTAATCAAAATGGCGTAGTCGTTACTGCCTTTAAAGTTGAACATGATCATCATGGCGCTATTCAACCCGCCTTAGGTTATAGAGTGGATTATGCTGGACGTTCGGTACTGATCAGTGGTGATACCATTCCCACCGCGAATGTACTTAAATATGGCAAAGGCGTTGATTTATTGATACATGAAGTAGCCGAGTTTCAAGATATTCAGGCCTTGCCACAAGTGTATGCTCACCATACCAATCCTCGAGAGGCCGGTGATATTTTTAACCAAACTAAACCTAAAATGGCGGTATACAGCCACATCGTAAATGGAGTTTCATCTAAAATTATTGGCATTCCTGATGAGGTATTAATCCAGCGTACTAAGGTCAATTATCAGGGCCCATTGGTCGTGGGTCGCGACTTAATGAGTTTTTTATTAACGCCTAATAAAATAGATGTTTACACACCTTAATTTTTCTCAGTCATCTTTATTCAGATCTAGACAATGACTAAGCCAAAACTCCAAAGTTCTTTATGTGAATAAATTTGATTAAAAACCTCTGTTTGGGTTTTGGCAGAATAAAAAAGCGCTCATTGGAGACCTCCAATGAGCAAGCATCGGTGAAACCTGCTGGACTCCAGCGGGTTTCCATCGGTGTAGCAGCCACTCTTCAATCTGACACATTTTCCGCGTTGATCGTTTATTCAGTACATCGCTTCAATGGGCATTTACCGAAACATTTAGAAGGTTTCAAGAGCCAGCGAATGTTTATTCGTCATTTGCTGTGCCGGTGAGTTGAGTAAAGCAAGCAAAAACAGAATATTGATTGAAATAGCGAAAAATATGGCTCTTGAAAAAATTACACATCAGTCCGAGTATGTCGATTTGTCCCCTTTTCTCTCGGGCATTGAAGAAAGGGGGGAAACGAAACACCCAAAGTTTATAGGTATCCTGTTCACCCACTTTATATCAAATCAATATTTAACAAATTAACAGCAGTCTATACTCACCCTCTTTTTCAGCAGGAGCTCTATGAACACAGGGTAAAGCTTGTTGCGTTGGATGATCTACCGCCAGGCGCCAAAGATGTCCTGAACCCAAATTCACGGGTTTTGCCTCGGGTTTAGCCTGATAATGCAAGTCGAAGAAATTCTCTTCTAAGAAAGTTTCAAATTCAGATTCTGGGCCGTCATGTAATTTTTTGAGTTTAGCCCTGATTTCTGCAATCAAAATCTTTTGCTCAACCTGATCATTCGGCAAGAGATTACTTGCAGGACCATGGTAGGTACATAAAAAAGTATCCGTTGCAATGGGTGAGCGATCAACATGATACGAATAGACATCTGTTGAAATGAAATCTAACTCTTTATCACGTTCGTAGCTTTTAAGCAGATTCAGAGAAGGAGAGGCACCAAAATCAGTTAACAGCTGCATATCCCTTAAGATAATTTCCCGGGCTAGATTACCTTGTTCTGAAAGTTGCAGCGCTAAAAGGTCTTCAACAGAAACTTCTGTAATATTCTCTTTTAATTCTAGTTTAGCTACGATCTCTTGAAAGTCGCCAATCAAATTTCTATGCCAGCAAATGGCATTCATCTTTTCTTTGAAATTTGTATTGACCAGTTCAGCAAAAGTAGAAACCACTTTAATCTGATCGTTGTCAGAAAGT
>JACCEE010101918.1_pt1 | contig 15418 bp, 11 predicted proteins | sample 7449931 | NCBI WGS metagenome assembly JACCEE01 (sample SAMN15323457, study PRJNA562643) | freshwater metagenome | isolation source: river surface water | place: USA:Blue River Watershed | collected 2017-08-19 | reverse complement strand
TGTTGCTTGTTCTAAACTAACTTCAAAGTGTGCCGCACCTTGTACTTTATCCAATAAATGAATGTAATAGGGTAAGACGTGATTTTCAAATAGTTTTTCACTTAATTGTTTTAATGTTATCACGTCATCATTGATTGAGCGCAATAGAACTGATTGATTTAATAAAGTCATGCCCGTATTTCGCAAGACGGATAAAGCTTGTAACACATCCCCCGCGATTTCATTAGCATGATTTGCATGAATGACCATAATCAATTGCAAATGGGGCGCAGTATCACGCAACTGATGAATCCAGTTTAAAAAATGGCTATCAATCCGTTCTGGTAATACTAACGGAATGCGCGTATGAAAACGTAAACGTTTAATATGCGGTAATTGCGCTAATTGTTGCGCGAATTTAGCAAGTTTATCATCCGTTAATAATAACGGGTCGCCCCCGCTTAAAATAACTTCTTTAATATCGGTATTTTGAATTAAATACGCCCACACTTGCGGGTCGCGCAGGGCTTGCGTTGTACCATAATCAAAATGTTGTCTAAAACAGTAGCGGCAATGAATCGCACACGCGCCTGTGGTGACGAGCAACACCCGTCCTTGATATTTGTGTAATAAACCTTGTGTCACAACGGCGGCATTATCGCCAACAGGGTCATGATTAAAACCTGCAATTGTTTGTTGTTCTATTTGTAACGGTAGCACTTGACGCAATAAGGGGTCGTTAATATTGCCTTTTTCCATTCGTGCTACATAGCCGCGCGGCACCCGCAATTTAAAATGCGGTGCACTGAGCAGTTCTGTTTTTAACCAAGTTTCAGGCAGTTCTAACAGTTGTGCAAGGTGTTGTGGGTCATGAATGGCGTGTTGTAATTCTCGTTGCCAAACAGGTGTCGCCTGCGGCAAACGATGTAACAACACGGCAGGAGAAGCATTTATCATTCTAAATGGCTCAAAATTTCGCGTAAATCTTGGGTATCAATGATAATGTTCGCTTGTTGTTTTAAGATAGGTTTAGCACAAAAAGCTACTTTTTTAGCCGCATGTTTAAACATAGCTGCGTCGTTTGCGCCATCGCCCACGGCGACAGTATCAGCAACACTTACGCCTAATAATTTTTGCACCCGTTGTAACATGATGCCTTTGGAGTCGCTGAACATCATTTCACCGCCCACTAGCCCTGATAATGCGCCGTTGCGGTGGTGTAAAATGTTCGCAAAATCAGCATCAACGCCTAAAATGTCTTTAAAATGGCTAGTGGCTTGATGAAATCCACCTGAAAAAATTACAACTTTGTAGCCTCGTTGTTTTAAAGCGGCAACGGTATCAATTGCACCGTTCATTAAAGGTAAGTTATGACAAACGTTTAAAACCGTTTCATAACTTAATCCTGCTAATAACGCAACCCGTTGCGTTAACGCTTCAAAAAAATCTAATTCGCCCGCCATTGCCCGATGAGTGATGGCTGCAATTTCGGTTTTTTTATTAAACGCGGCGGCAATTTCATCAATTGTTTCCCCATTCATCAGGGTTGAATCAAAATCAAATACGCATAATTTCATAGCTACAATTCCGGCAAAAAGGCAAAGTGTAGCGTATTTTGTCGCAAAATGGATATAGAAGGAGTGTAATTGCTTTAACGATTGCAAGTCTTGTCTAAATATAAAATTCAATTCATTGCTTACTCAAAAAAGCAGTAGCTGAAGCGATTGCACTCCCGCTATATCTCTAACGTAATAACAATTCTTCTTTATTTAACTTCGTTGCCACACAACGCAAAGCTTGCTGCACATCTTCGCCGATGGGGGTTGCGCCCGCGCGAACAATGTCATCATGTGATTGTATAGAACAACTTCCCCCGACAAATACAGGAACTTGTACTTCACAAGTTAAATGCGCTAAATGTCGCATCCATTGTTTAGTCATAGGGGTTTTAGCTTTACCAGATAATACAATGGCTAAACTTTTTGAACGCTTAACAATAAGTGGTAATTCTTCTAATGGCATATTTGCACCCAATAAAATGGTTTCAAAACCATGATGATGTGCAGTTAATGCAAATAATAACAAGCCTAATTCATGTAATTCACAAGGAAAACAAGCTCCTAACAAGCGTGGTGCATTTTTTAAGTGTGCACGATGATGAAAACGCGCTCCTAGTTTATTGCGTAAGTACATAATGAAAAAATGCTCTTCCCCTACTGTCCCTTCACCCGTTTCCCAACGTTTACCTAATGCTTGAGTCACAGGAAAAAGCAAATTTTTATCTACCATATCAATCGGATAAATAGATAATGCCTCATTATAAGTTGCATCTAATTCATATTCATCAAAACGACTGATGGCAACTAACATGTGAGAAAGATAATGCTCCCAAGGGGGTTGGGTAGGAAAAATGATTTTAGGTGGTATTTCAGATACAACTGCCGCCGCTGGATGCGTTTGCAGCGTTTGTTTAGCTTGACTAATAGGAATTCCTTTTTCTAGCAAGCTTACGACTTTATAAATTAAATCAATATCTTGCTCAGAATAAAGACGATGCCCTTTTTGCGTACGTAGGGGATGAATTAAATTATAACGTCGCTCCCACGCACGAAGCGTGATGGAATTTACCCCTGTCAGTGATGAAACTGTACGAATGGGATAGCGTCCTTGTAATATTTCAGCGGACTTTGACATAGCAGTGTAAACCCTACTTAATGTGAAATTATTAGGAATAATATCCCTAATAAAAACGACAAAATTAAATTTTTCCTTAAAAAGCTAAGATAATTCCTTATTGCATAAAAATAATAAATTTAAGATAAAAAAAGGAAAGATTTAATTAAAAAAAATCTTATATGCACTTTCTAAGCATAGCAATAGCTTACTGAAAAGCTCAATTTAATTTTAAGTTTTAAGCATATTTCTCATTATTAAATGATTACACAGTTCAATAGTGAGTTGAATCATAATTCAACTAATTTGCTTAATTAATACAATGGAAAATTAACGAAACTATGTTACTTCATAAATGAAGATTTAGCCAAAAAAGCTAATCAACTTAATAAGCTACCCAAACTATTATTGTAAAAAAGTTGAAAGTGTGGCTAATTGTAAAACAGTTGGAATTTTACGCACGTCCCAATGTGCAATTGCCCATTCCCATAATCGTTGTAGCGAACCCTGTTTTAAAAATTCAGGCGGTTGTTGTCCCAATAAAGTAAGCACTTGCCATGCAAGCTGTAATGGATGATGCGTATTTATCGCAGGCGCATGATTTTGTTTACTTAACTTTCGCCCTTGTGCATCTACTAAAATAGGCAAATGTGTATAGTGTGGCGTAGGATATTTTAATAATTCCTGTAAAAAAATTTGACGCGGCGTATTATCCAATAAATCCGCGCCGCGCACGATGTGCGTAATGTGCTGTAAAGCATCATCTACTACCACCACTAATTGATATGCAAATAATCCGTCACTGCGTTTTAGTACAAAATCCCCGACCTCTGTCGCTAGGTTTTGCTGAAAATTCCCTTGTATTTCATCAGTAAACGATACAACTTTATCTGAAATTCGCACCCGCCAAGCCCGTGCACTTTCTCCCGTTGCTAATCCTTGTCGGCAACGACCAGAATAAATTGCCCCCACCGTTTGTTTACGCGTACAGGCACAGGGAAATAATTCACTTTCTAAAGCCGTTAAAGCATGTTGATAATATGCTAATCGTTGACTTTGATAACAAACAGTTTCATCCCAAAATAACTCAAAACATTGTAAAGTCTGTAAAATTAACTGGTCAGCCCCCGCAATACAACGCGGTGTATCAATATCTTCTATGCGAATTAACCATTGTCCTTGCTGTTGCCGCGCATGTAAAAAACTCCCAATCGCAGTCAATAATGAACCTAAATGCAATGCTCCTGTCGGTGAAGGCGCGAATCGTCCGCGATAAGCTGTAACCATACAAATACAGTATATAAAAATAAAATGAGGAAAAATTAAGTGATACTTAAGCATTTAAAAAATGCAAAAGAAAATACTAAGACAATAAATTTATGACAATCTTAGAAGTTACGCAGTTGAAATAAGGAGTGCAATAGCTTTAGCGATTGCGCGGGTTGCCGAGAACTAAATAACCCAAGTTTAGCGAGAAATTCAAATTAAAAAAAATACCTGCTATATTTTAAAAAACGAGCAGGTCTGCCAATTGCAATAGCTAAAGCTCTTGCACTCCTTATTTTAACTGCCTAACGCCTAAATCTATTAAAGAGTTTATGAACTTGTATTAGTTTTATCTTTTTTAAGATGTTCTACAACCGCATGAGAAAATTCAGAAAGCTCATCTAAGCAAAAATGACTAACCCAGCCGCGTAAAGTTTGGACTAATGGCAGTAATTCTGTATTTTGTTTTTCCCAACGATTTAAAACCCCTAAAATACCCGTTAAATCTCCAATTTTAGCTAAATCTGATAAACGTTCAGCTTGCAAAAGATTTAAGTGATTTTGAGCAATAACTAATAAAGTTGCAGTTAAAGCAATATGCGATTGACTGGGTACTTTTAATTCAATAGAAGGCGTAACAACTTCCGCATCCATTTCATGTTTCCATTCTAAATGCAAATGTTGTTTTAAAATACTGAGTAATTCATCTGGACGAATAGGTTTTAAAATGAAAGCAGAATAACCAATCACTTCAGCTTCTTGACGAGTAAAGTCTAACACGCTTGCAGATAATGCAATAATCGGTGTTTTGCGAATATGCTCTAAACGATGACGACGAATTTGGCGAGCAACTTCAAAACCATCCATCGTTGGCATAACAAGGTCTGTTAATACTAAATCAATGTGATGTTGTTCTAATTTGCTTAAACCTTCAATGCCATTACTGGCTTCATAAATTTCAAATCCAAGCGGTTTTAATAAATTAGCTAACATTGCTCGATTTGACCAATGGTCATCAATAACTAAAATATAACGTTTTTCTCCACAATATCCAGAAATCATCGGATGTGAAGAATTGGTTGTTTTAATAAAATGTTTAATTTCTTTTAAAGGAATAATCACTCTAAATAAACTACCTTTCTCAACTTCACTTTCAACATGAATTGTGCCATTGAGAAGATTAATAAATTTTTTGGTGAGAGCTAAGCCAATACCTAAACCTTGAGAATAATAAGGCTGAGAGAAATTAATTGGGAATGGTTGAAATAAACGTTGCATTTGTAAAGGTTCAATACCAATGCCTGTATCTTCTACTTCAAATTGTGCCATTCCATTTTGATAACTGACTCTAAAATTAATGCCACCACTTGGTGTAAATTTAAGCGCGTTGCCTAATAAACAAATTAAAATTTGTCTTAAACGTTTCTCATCCGTTCTCACTCCTACGGGTAAAGAAGTTGTTGCTAAAAAACTAAACATCAAGCCTTTATTTTGCGCTTGCTGGTCAAATAAAAATATAATATTGTTTAAGAAATTTTGAAAATCAAATTCTATAAAAGATAATTCAATTTTATGGGTTTCAAAACGGGCTAAATCTAAAACATCATTAATGAGTGTGAGTAAATATTCACCACTATTTAAAATGGTGTCTATACCCTCACGTTGAATTTCATCTAAATTTTGGTCTTCACGAATAATTTGAGCATAGCCTAAAATGCTATTTAAAGGTGTGCGCAATTCATGACTCATATTAGATAAGAAAATTGTTTTAGCATGATTTGCCATTTCAGCGGCTTGTTGAGCCTCGCTTCTGGTTTTAACTTCTTGTTGTAGTTGTTTAAAAGAATCTTGTAATTGTGCTGACATCTGTAAAAAAGCATTGGCTAATAATCCTATTTCATCTTTACGCTTTATTTCATCAGTCAATTTATTTTCTTTTTGCCATTGCTCAGTGGTAAATTCATTGACTACTTTAGTTAAAGAACTTAAAGGCTCAATAAAATAATTAGCCGCGACTAAACTTAAAAAGATGGAGATAATTATAAAAATACTGATTAATAAAAAAGTTACTTTAGCACTTTGATGAATATTTTTCATAAAGTCATTTTGTGGAATAACTACTACAATCAACCAATCTAAACCATATTCATCTTTAAAAGGCGTGGTTTGGCTAAAGAATTTTTTTCCACTAATTTCTATTTCAGCAGATTTTGCTAATTGAATTTGAGATAAAGGAATTTCTTTTTGTAAAAACTGACTGATGCCAGCGGTCACTTCATCTGTACTTTGTATTGCCAAACGTGGATGTTCTTCTGCGCCTTCTTTAATTATTAGATTTTCATTTTTAGAACTACCGATTAGAGCTCCGTTTCTATCAATAATAAAAGCTTGCCCAGTTTCGCCAATTGTCAAAGTTTTTAGAAAATCACTGATATATTGCAAACGTAAGGTGCTAAAAAATACGCCTAGTAATTGTTGGTCTTTTCTAATGGGAACGCCCGCTGTAATAAATGGCATTTTAAAATCTAAAGATTGGTAAATGTCACTCCATACAGGATTTTGATGTTGCGCTGCTTTTTTATACCAACTCCGACCTCGCACATCAAAATTCTCAATAGGTTTAATTAATTGAGTGGCTTCACCTGTTTTATAATCATGACTTTCTAAGTTAAAATTTGTTTCAGGTAAGCTTTCAGAAAGTAAAATTTCATCTATTTCCCCGCGTCGTAATGCAGTATAAATGCGTTGTTCAGTTGCTAAACCAATTGAACCCACCGTAGGATGTAACTGCATTTGCTGAGCAAAATATTGTTGCCATTGTTTGCGGTTGAGGGGGTCAACTTCAATTAAACCTTGTTTATATAAATTTAAATTTTGTTGAATAATTTGTTGCGGCGTTTTTAAAAAAGATTTTAATTGCTCTGAAATGCGTTCAGTAATTTCTATATGTAAATGTTGTGATAAATCATAAACCGCGTCTTGTGCATAACGAAACGATAACCATCCTACTAAACCAACTGTAATAAGTAACTGCGGCAAGAAAAAGCCAAGGAGAGTCCAGCGAAGTGAGCCAAAACGTGTTTTAGTCATTGAAGAAGAAGCAACTCTTTAGGTGGTTAAAAAAGCCAATCGATGGTAAATGGTTTAAGTATAATTAAGTCGTTTTAGGAAAAAGCAAGGTTATGCTAGACTATAACTTCATTACATTTAATTTGTTTAACTTTGTAATTAACATAACGTGTTATTCAACAGATTGTATATATTTCCATTACAAACTGTATTTTTATTTTAATACTTAATTATAGATTGTGTGAAAGATTATCGTGACTATAACTTTAGAAAAGGCATCTCCTTTACGGACTGTGCGTAGCTATGTACGCCGCGCGGGACGTATTAGTGAAAAATATAAACAGGCATTACAAACACATTGGCAATACTATGGTTTAGAACCTCATAATGGTTTGATTTCTTTAGAACATGCTTTTAAGCGGACGGCTGATTGTTATTTAGAAATCGGTTTTGGCATGGGCGATGCTTTGTTATCTTGGGCAAAACAACATCCTGAAATCAACTATATTGGCATTGATGTGCATTTAGCAGGTTTAGCGCGTGTTATTAATTTGTTGAATGCTGAACAGTTAACAAATGTTCGCTTATTTAATCATGATGCAGTAGAAGTATTAAAAAATTGTATTCCGCCTGCAAGTTTAGCCAAAATTTATATTTTATTTCCTGACCCATGGCATAAAGCGCGTCATCATAAACGTCGCTTAATTCAGACAGAATTTATCAGTATTTTAGCGCAAGCATTAAAGCCACAAGGCATTTTGCATTTAGCGACAGATTGGGAAGATTATGCCCAACATATACTGCAAACAGTTGATGCGCACGCTAGTTTTACCAATATAGCAGGACAAGGACAATTTTCACCCCGCCCTGCTGACCGTCCGTTGACTAAATTTGAACAACGTGGTGAACGCTTGGGGCATGGTGTTTGGGATTTAATTTATCAGAAAAAATAAAGCAAAGCGATTTTATTTATACAAGTGTTTAGTTGTAAGTTTGCCAACTTTGCTGCGTTTCATCCCAATAAACATCGCGATAACGATACAATTTTGTATCAAAATAGGACAACTTGTTTAAATCAATTTGCGTTAATGCAAATCGCAAATCTTCAGGTTGTCCTGCATAACCGCCTTCACCAAAAATCACATACTCTTCAGTGATTTCTAGCAGATAACCTTCATAATATTGTCCATCAATTAACTGTAAAGTACACCGTCCTGTTGCCAAATCTTGAAAGCTTTCCAATATTTCCATTAAAGATTTATTCATTTTAATGCTGTTAATCCTTAATGTTTATGTTTATTTAGACTATACAAAGTCAATAGCACAATAAAGGAAAATAATAACATACTGCCCGCCAAGAAATGCGCTTCTTTAAATTCCATCATTTCCACATGTTCGTAAATAGCAATAGACATCACTTCTGTTTTATTAGGAATGCCGCCACCAATCATTAAAATAACACCAAACTCACCAATGGTATGGGTAAAACAAAGGGTTGCAGCGGTTAAAAAACCATTGCGTGCCAAAGGAAAAACCACACTAAAAAAACAATCAAGCGGACTAGCACGAAGTGTTGCCGCCACTTCAAGCGGACGTGTCCCGATAGCAGCAAAGGCATTTTGTAAAGGTTGAATAACAAACGGGACAGAAGCTAATGCAGCACCAATAGTAATACCCGTAAAAGTAAAAGCAAGGTGATGACCGACCATCCATTGCGCTAATTGTCCGAGCCAACCATTAGGACCTAACATTAACAGCATATAAAAACCTAAAACCGTGGGCGGTAAAACCAATGGCAAAGATACAATAGATTCAATTAACGCCTTACTCCAATGGCGTGTCGTCGCCAGCCACCAAGCTAAAGGTGTGCCCAAAATTAATAAAACACTTGTGACGGTTAAAGCTAATTGCAGTGTTGTCCAAATAACACTCCATTCTATGTTTAAATTCATAGGTTTAATGCCTTTCTCTTAACTTCGCTCAAATAGCGTTATGTAAAATAGGTTATTGCGATTTTTATATTGTACGCAAAATTTACTTTTGGCTAAATAAATTCGTGCTATTCTTTTTAATTATTTTTTCTTTTCAATAAGCAATCATAAAACTATGCATTATTTTTATTTACATGGTTGGGCATCTAGCCCTTTATCCACAAAAGCCCAGTTTTTTAAACAACAGTTTGAGAAATTGGGGATTCAATTACTGATTCCAGATTTAAATCAAGATAATTTTTATGAATTAACTTTCACTCGTCAATTACAACAAGTTGCTCAACAGATTGAACAACATTCTGAAGTAGTTTTATTAGGTTCTAGTTTAGGGGGATTAACTGCGTTATGGTTAGCTCAACGCCTTACTCAAGTTAAGAAAATTGTTTTATTTGCACCTGCGTTAAATTTCTTAAACCAATGTCAAACATTACTAGGACATACTGCTTTTCAAACATGGCAACAACAACGAGAGTTACCTATTTTTCATCATGCTACTCAACAATTCCAATTGTTAAATTTTAATTTTATTGAAGATATGCAACAGTATAAAGATGAGCAATTAACCCGCGCATTGCCTACTTTAATATTTCATGGCGAACATGATGAAGTCATTGCAGTTAAAGATGTTAAACACTTTGTACAACAACGAGATTGGATTCAATTACATCTTTTAAATAGCGACCATCATTTAACCAATGTACAAACTTTTTTATGGCAAACAAGCCAACAATTTTTACATTTAACTTAGTAGCTATTTTAAAACCTAAATTCAGCAAATTTGCTTATCTTAATAAAGCAAAATTTTAAATGCCAGAATTAAGTGTTTTAATATTCCTGTATTGGATTTTCTTATGTTGGTTGATTCACATTGTCATTTTGATTTAATGAAAGAACATGAAACAGCGGCTTTAATTGAACAAGCCCGTTTAGCAGAGGTAGGATATTTTCTAACCGTCTCTGTGGATTTAGCAACTTTTCCTTCGGTATTGTCTGCGGCAGAGCAATTTACTAATGTCTTTGCTTCCGTGGGAGTGCATCCTAATCACTGCGTTGAACAAGCGGATATTCCACCAGTAAATCAAGCAACTTTAGTTGAAAATTTAGTACAATTTGCTCAACATCCCAAAGTTGTTGCGATTGGCGAAACGGGATTAGATTATTTTAGAACTTCCGCAGAATTTATTGAAGAACAACAAGCTATTTTTCGGTTGCATATTCAAGCTGCAAAGCAAGCACAAAAGCCATTAATTGTGCATACCCGTGAAGCTAAAACTGATACTTTAGCGATTTTAAAAGCAGAAAATGCAAAAGAAGTAGGGGGAGTGATGCACTGTTTTGTAGAAGATTGGGAAACGGCAAAAGCGGCAATTGAAATGGGGTTTTATATTTCGTTTTCAGGAATTGTAACTTTTAAAACTGCCAAAGAATTGCAAGAAGTCGCTAAACAAGTTCCTTTAGAATATATGTTAGTAGAAACGGATTCGCCTTATTTAGCTCCCGTCCCTTATCGCGGTAAAATGAACCAGCCTGCCTATGTCAAACAAGTTGCACAATTTATTGCAGATTTACGCGGAATTTCTTTAGCACAATTAACAGCACAAACCACTGAAAACTTCTTTAAGTTGTTTAAAACCGCAAAAGCAAGTTAATTAAAGTTCGCATAAATTAAAAACCTGCTAGGTTTTTAAAACCTAGCAGGTTTTAACTCTAACAAACTTTAGTGTAAACAAATAATTGTAACTAAAGAAAATCTTTTCAAATTTAAGTAAAATTACCTAAATTTTAAGGGATTCACCCTTGTTTACAGGGGTTTAAGTACCATTAAATACATTGTCATGATGGGTAAAACGGTTGCTAAAACCCCTACAATTATCCATACTTTTTCTAATTTGAAATATAAAGCAGGGATTTCCGTGCCTTCGGCAAAATTTTTAGCCATCGCCGCTTGTTTCATTTGAATGGGAATTAACACCGCTAACCACAACAAACCAGATAAAGTGAAATAAAATAATCCCCACCAAATCCATGGAATATTAAAGCTTAATTTACCAACGTGTACCATTCCTACGCCTGTGATGAACACTAAACTTGCACCTACTGCGGTAAAAACGTAATCCGTTAATGTCACTTGACGTTGCGCAAATTTTAAAACTGTCGGAGATTTCCCCAAAACCGCCAAAGTTTTCCACCAGCCTGTCACGATGATATTGCCTACAAAAAGCACTACGCTCAAAATATGCAAAAACTTTAAAAATAAGTAAATATTCATTGAATTTCCTTAAATAAGTCAATTTGTTTCTGAATATATTAGTGTAAATCAAAAAAATTGTTAAACAACTAAACATAGGAGATATTTTGTAATTTTATCAACTACCACCACTTTTTTTAGGAGGAATCCCCGCGCCATTCATTTAGGTCGTCATGCTGTCAGAAAGAAACTAATCAACATTAAGTTGTTCAATTTTTCTAACCTCATCAAGGATATTTATGACACCCTCATTATTACCTCAATACATTGAAGATGCTGGTTTTTTACCCGTTTTTCGTGGCCCTTATATGTTGCAAGATGCGCAAATTTCCGCTTCTTTTTTAAAAGCAGATAAGGCTCACTTAACCGCATTATGCGATAAATATTTAAACAGCATTACTTATCAAGGAGGCGAAGGCGACTTTATTTATAAGCCCATTTCTTCTTATGTTATGCTGACTTATGCGGATATGATTGGCTATTCTCTAAATCCTGAGCAGCGACAAATTGGTAAATTACGGGAAACTGATTTAAGTTTTTGGATGTTGACAGTTGCCTTTAAAAAATATGGCGATGAGTACGTTGCTGACCATTTTGCATGGTTCTTACCATTTTTATATGTAGATAATCCGTACGCCATTTTTTCTGGTCGGGAAGTGTATGGCTTCCGCAAAACGCCTGCGGTGTTTACGCCACCTGCCAATTTTCATGACCCCGAATATAGCGCAGAAGTGTATGGTTTTAAAACCTTTGCACCTGAAGAAATGTGTCAACGTTATCCTTTGATGGAAATGAAAAAAGCCTCGGCTTGTAAAGACGCACCGTTTGGGGTGGATTGGTTAGATGACCATTCAACAATGAATAATATCCTACGGATTATTCAAGGTTTATTAGAAGTCAAAGACGGAAAGATTTTTGTTGAAGGGATTAATGCAGCAGTAGAATTTGCTGATTTGTTTAGTTTAAAACAAATGCAAATGGTGTTTATTAAACAATATCGCGATATTTCTACTACAACTAATGCCTGTTATCAAGCGGTTGTTGAAGCGCCTGTGCGTCCTACTCAATTTCAATCGGGCGGTTTAATTTTAGGCAATTATAATTTAACAATTAACGACTTAGCCAGTCATCCACTGATTTCCAGCATGGGCTTAGTCAATGATAACGGTACAATTGCCATACAAGGCGGTTTCTGGACAGTCGTCGACTTCGTGATGGAAGAAGGCAAAGTTATTGCTTATGGCAATGCGAAAAAGAAAAAAATTGCAGTCTTAGGCGGCGGCGCGGGCGCATTGTCAGCAGCTTTTGGTCTGACAAATATCCCTGATTGGCAACATTATTATGATATTACTGTCTATCAATTGGGTTGGCGTTTGGGCGGTAAAGGTGCGAGTGGACGCAATCCGACACGCGGCGAGCGGATTGAAGAACATGGTTTGCACATTTGGCTCGGATTTTATGAAAATGCTTTTGCCGTGATGCAGCAAGCTTATGCAGAAATGAACCGCCCCAGCAGTGCCCCCCTAGCGACTTGGGACGCGGCATTTAAACAGCATAACTTTATCGCTTTGACTGAATATGTGCGCAAAGACTGGAAAGTATGGCCGTTTAATTTCCCTGTTGTGCCAGGTATTCCAGGACAAGGCGGGCGACAATATTGGCCTTTGAATTTTGTGAAAAAAATCTTAGTAGAATTATTGAACTACTTAAATTTATTAGAATTACCTACTGTCGCAACCGTGCCCGCAGTAGAACATCAATGGGGTTTAGAAAGTTGGGTTGTTGACCATTTGGAAAAAGCGGGGGCAGCATTACCCGCGATAGAGCACAAAGTAGAATTAGCGGTATTTAAACCTTTGTTAAGTGCAGCAATTGCATTAACTGATGGTTTTGACGATATTCCTGAAAGTCGGGTTAAACAGTTATCGTTAGCCGAAAAAAATTACCTGACAACCCAGTTTAAAACAGCGACAACGACACGTTCCGCCATTTGTTTAAGTGATGAATTTCAACCTTTGCGGGAATTGATGTCGCCATTGCAAATCTTGTGGCATTTATTAGAAGAAATTTGGGAATTACTGCAAAAATTCCTTGCTTTGATTGGTATTTTAGATGCCTTACGGCGATTTGGCATTATGTTGGAATTGGGCATTGTAACCATTCGCGGCATGTTAGCCGACGGGGTTATTTTACATGGCTATGATGTCATTGATAATCTTGATTTTCGTCAATGGTTAATTCAAAACGGCGCATCCGATGATGTTGCGTATTCCGCACCTGTCCGCGCTTTTTACGATTTAGCCATTGCTTATCCTGATGGAGTTGTAGGTGCAGATGAACCCACACGGGCGGGCAATGTGTCGGCGGGCGTTGCATTGCACAGCTTGTTCCTGATGGCGTTTGCTTACAAAGGCAGCATCATGTGGAAAATGCAGGCGGGCATGGGTGATGTCGTGTTCACGCCTTTATATGAAGTGTTGAAAAAACGCGGCGTACAATTCAAATTCTTCCACAAAATTACAGATTTAATTCCTACCGACAGCGGCGATGGCATTGCGAAAATTATCTACAATGAACAAGTCACTTTAAAAGACGATTTAACTGAATATCAACCGCTTGTTGATGTAAAAGGTTTACCTTGCTGGCCTAGCACGCCTTTATATGAACAAATCGTACAAAGCAATGAATTAATTGCCAAAAAAATCAATTTAGAATCCCGCTGGGCAGATTGGCAAGATGTCAAAGTAGGCGAAACTTTAGAACTTGGCAAAGATTTCGACATCGTCGTGTGTGGTATTCCTGTGATGGCGGTCAAACTGATTTCTTCGCAACTTAGTGCAATTAATCCACGCTGGAAAGCCATGCTAGACAATGCCAATGCCGTGCGGACTTTAGCACTACAAACTTGGAATAACAAAACCTTAGCGCAATTAGGTTGGAAAGACAGCAGCCCAGTGTTAGATGCGTATGCTCAACGGTTTAATACTTGGGCTGATATGAGTCAAACCATTCCCGCTGAAGCATGGTCGCCTGAATATGAACCGCTCAATATTGCCTATTTCTGCGGCCCGCTGGCTGGGAATGATTTACCTCCACCCTCTGACCATCAATTCCCGCAGCAAAAATTAGATGAAGTTTTAAGCGACGCTAAAGACTGGATTGCAGCTAATGCAAATTTCTTATGGCCTGCTGCAAGACAATTAGGACGGTTTGATTGGAATATATTTATTGACCCCAAAAATCAACGCGGTTCCGACCGTTTAAATAGCCAATATTGGCGCGCTAATGTTGACCCCAGCGAGTTATACACACTATGCGTTGCGGGTACTTCACAATACCGTTTAAAAACCAATGAAACAGGCTTTAATAATTTATTTATCGCGGGAGATTGGATTGATAACAGTTTCTTAAATATTGGTTGTGTTGAAGCAACGGTTATTTCTGGCTTACAAGCTGCTGAAGCTATTACGGGCATTTCTATGCGAATTGTCTATTAATTAATTTCTTTTAGAAAAAGCGGGGGTATTTTCTCCGCTTTTTTTAATATTTTCATGCGATTTATTTTAAAAAGCTGTTTTAAATTTACTTTTCTGTTCATCCCCCCTTTTTCTTGTTTATCCATGTTATTTGAGATAATATTACTTAAAATACATAAAACAATAATAAAATTGAATTACTGAATTTAAAAACAAACTATTTAATTTAGGTTAATCCATTTTTAAACAATAGAGTTATTTATGCAACAAGTCGCCTCTTTACGTTATGAAGTGATTTTTAAGAAAGCATTTTGCGATGTAGAAGTCTTTAAAGCTTTTGTAAAAGATTTTATTGGAATTGATTTAAAGATAGATAAAGTAGAAACTGAGAAAAAATTTGAGCAACCGATAGGCAATGTCGACTCACGATTTGATTTGTATGCTGAAGATTTAGAAAATCGTGTGATTGTCGATATTCAACACCGTCGCTACGCAGACCATTATGACCGTTTCTTACATTATCATTGTGCTGCTTTATTACAACAAGTAGAAAGCGCAGCGAATTATGCTCCACAATTAACTGTGTTCACGATAGTTGTTTCAACTTCGGGTACAAAAGAAGATGTTGCCATTGCTGAAATCAATTTTGACCCTGTTGATTTCTTTACTAAACAGACTTTAAATAAAATTCATCATCGCGTTCTTTATCTATCACC
>JACCEE011109631.1_pt1 | contig 15420 bp, 19 predicted proteins | sample 7449931 | NCBI WGS metagenome assembly JACCEE01 (sample SAMN15323457, study PRJNA562643) | freshwater metagenome | isolation source: river surface water | place: USA:Blue River Watershed | collected 2017-08-19 | reverse complement strand
GTGCGCGAGACAAACAGCGCCGCGGCCACTTGCTCTTGCGTCATTTCCTTCTTCTTCCTGAGTTCTATCAGTTTCTCATGAAATTCCATAGATTCCTTCGACGCTCCGAGGCTCTCCTTGCGTATTTCTCATTCGTTTGTGACAACAAAGAGAAAAGCCGAGCTTATCGAACGCGTAGCGTTTACAGGCCTGAGCCGCTTCGGACGCATACCCGTTGCCCCATTGGTCCCTACGCAGCAAGTATCCGATCTCCGGGAATGTCTCGTCTTCTACCGTTTGCAATGTTATTCCGCACTGACCGATCATCTCGCCCGTCGACGATAAAACGACGGCCCACAGCCCGAACCCGTCTTCACGGTAGCGGTCAAATTGACGTTGCAGCCAGCCCAGGACCTCGTCCCGAGAGAACGCGCCATCATAGAAGCGCATCGTCTCAGCATCTTCCAGTATGGACGAAAGAGCATCCATATCTTCCGGAGTCATCTCCCGAAGCAGAAGTCGACTTGTCGTCAGAATCTCCATAAAACACCTCGTCAGAACAGATCGGTGACTTCAGAGATTCACAGGAATCGCACCGTCTCATCTATTCTAACCGATACTTTCAATTTCTGCTCGAATGAGTTGAGTCTTCATTTGAATCGATGCAATTTGAGATGTATAAAGGCTGTCACAAAACCTACTTTTTGTGGCTGCCCCTCCATCATATCAAGTTTTGGTACAGGATGACTAACGAATGATTATTCATCCTAAGAGTTGTCCGCAACGCCCGCAAGTACGCTCTCCCGGATGCGTCTTCTCTCCGCAATTCCGGCAGAATCGTTGTTCGGGGTTTGTCTTCCCTCCGACCTTGGTCCCACATACGCGGCAAAATCGAAGACCCGGTTCCAATATAGCATGACAAACTTCACATTCTCCCGAGATAATCTCGTCCGGCCTCGGCAGATTCGGATCGGTTGTGATGTTTGACCCGGAATCTTCCGCATCTGAGGCCAAACGGCAAGCATCGGCAAGATGAGTCTTCCACGTGTCCAGACCTCGATGAATCACACGCGAAGCGAAGAGTCTTCTGATCGCGCGTACAGCCGGAGTCCGGATCATCAGCATTCGTTCCTTCTCCCTGGTCTGGGATGCGAGTTCCGCGTCCGTCATCGTCAGAAGTTCACGCGAGAATCCCGTCGCTTCGAAGGCTCGGTTAAGAATATATGCAAATGTGTCGAACGATGTGCGCACGCGAAAAACATACGTAGCTGCCTGTTCGTCCGGAAATGCCAATTCGACAACCGCCGCTCGATCATCCGCTGCCGGAGCAACGACCCAGAGTGCGTTTTGCATGTTTCCCTCAGAATCGGGAGGCACTTCGAGTATTCCGACGTACGAATTGTTTTTTGCCTTGTTCTCCGTAATTACCGGGAATGTTTCCGACATTCGACTCGACTCTATCAATGCGAAAATCATCGCGAGAAGATTGCCGGATGCCTTGTGGATCTCCTGAATCGGCGCAGCAAGACCATGAGGCATAAGGATCAATGCTTTTCGAAGATCCTCTTGAGTTATCTTGGGAAGAATTCTCCGAATCGATTCTTCGTTGGCATTCTGAAGATTATTCCTTGCGGTGGTAATCTCTTGAAACATCGGTTCGAGACTGCGTCCGAGCATGGTTACCCGTGCAGTCTCACCTGTGCGCAATCGCACAACAAGGGTCTGATCCAACGTCTGAATCTCGTCGACAAAGAGTAGCGGAAGTCTTCTAGCTCTCGTCGTGGGAGGAAAAAGATAGATCGCGTCCGGATAGACCATGATCTCGCCTTCACTCGATATCGTCTCGGATTCTCCCATGGAAGGAGCCGTTCTGCGGTCTAACGCCATGAAATCTATCCGGTTCTCGGTGAGTGTGAACTGTCCGTGAGACCTTATGATGCACTCCCCCGAACAAAGGAATGCTTCCAGTGTCCTGCGATAATATGCTTCAAGAAGAGCACGGTGAAACCATTCGCAAGACCGTCCCATTCGGGAGATTTCATAGACATCGCTATCCGTCGCGACTCGTACAGATTCACCGATATGAGAGATCATTAGGATATCCGCGTAAGATATCTCCGACCTCTTATTCCGAGATAGAATCTCGAGAAATTCCGGACAGATCAGAAGGCGGCATTCTACGTTTAGGTCACGAGAGTTCACCAACCCTATGTAGGACGTATCAAACTCACCGGGGTCCGGGGATTCGATAAGATGTGTCGGATCCGTACATTGTTGATCCACCATGTATTCTCCTACTGCGAGTGTATCGCAGTGCTTTATACGCTGATCTTCGTTCCGCATTCACCGCAGAATCGGGTACCGGGAGGATTCTGCGCACCGCATCCGGTACATTTACCGGGAACGGCGACCGGTGCGGTCAGATTCGTCCCGCAGTTATTACAGAAACGGACGGTTTGCGCATTCTTAGCCCCGCAGTTCGGGCAGGTCTTGAGATCCATGGACGCACCGCAATTATTGCAGAACTTACCGTTGCCGGCCGGTTTACCACACGTCGGACAAACGGTCGTCTTGCTCTCGATCTGTCCCTTCCATACGGTCGCAGTCTCGCCGGCTTCGTTGATGTTTCTGCGCATCGCTTCGGCGCGGGCTTTGGCTACATAGATCTCCTGGCGAGGTGCGCACTCGGTACAAAGTCCCTCGTCTTCGTTATAACAAGCGTCACAAGCATAATGATTGCAACTGTGGCAGCGATGAAAATGACTCTGCGCCTCATTCTGTGCCATGGCAAAGGATCGTTCATGTTCCTTGTGCCATTCCGGCGACTGTCCTTGAAAATTCTCGGAAAGAATATGTCCGCCGCGTTCGGCAGAATAACCGATATCTCCTACGACACCACCAACCAACGAGCCCAGCATTCCGAGACCCTGCGAGATTCCCCGTAACCCTTTGCCGCGCTTATACGTCTCACTCTCAATAAAGCTGCTCTTATAGCCGTCATTGCAAATGTCACAATAGAAAGTGAACTGGAATCCGGCTTCCGAGGAGTTGTCTTCGTAGTTTCTGGTAAATGCTCGCATCATGTTGCTACCTCTCACTTCTTCAATGTTGCCGATATCTTCTTACCGCAAGCGGTACATTTCTCATTCTGAAAAAATTGCTGCTCCCTGCATCGAGAATTTGCGCAAGGGACGAGAAGCGTCTTGCCGCATACCTCGCATCGATCATCGACAAAAGTATTCTTACCGCAATGCGGACAAATAATCGTCAAGGATCTTCCGCACCCAGGACAACGCATTTGACCCTTCGTTATCGATCGCAGACAGGACGGGCATGAATAGCCGAGAGGTGATCGGCTGCCACAAAACTCACAGAAATGTGAGTCCCCATCAATCAGATTGCCGCAATGAATACAGGGCATCTTATAAGTCGCCATCGGATCTCTCCAATCTGTACTGTGCGTGATCTGTACTGTGCATGATCGGAAAACAAAAAAGTATTCCGAAACACAGACAAGACAAAAAAACGAGGTGACGTTAGTTGATTGACGCATTTCATCAAACTTATCACATCATCATAGTAATATTTGACAGATAGAAAAGCAATGTTGCATTACATAAATTGCAAAGAAGAAAGGAACCCAACGCGAATCTTCCTGAATCCTGTAACGATCATTTTTTTTCACAGACGCCATTGACATCTGCATTTTTATTCTGTATTATGCATAATTATTATTTGGAGGGCTGTATGAAAATTCGTATCATGAATATCGAAGACTATGTTCAAGTCCATCATCTCTGGATGAACACCAAGGGGCTTGGTCTAACCAACATTGATGACAGTGAGAACGGTATTCGCAAATACCTCAACCGTAATCCCTCGACCTGTTTTGTCGCAGAAGAAGGGAACAACATTGTTGGTGTTATCTTAGCCGGTCACGACGGACGAAGAGGCTTTATCTATCATATGGCGGTGGATGCCAAGCTGCAGCGTCAAGGGATCGGTAAAGATCTTCTCAACCATGCACAGCATGCCCTTCGAAAAGAGGGTATTCCCAAAGTCGCGCTTGTAGCCCTGATTGACAACAAAGTCGGCAACGCGTTCTGGGAGAAAGAAGGATTCCTTGAACGTAAAGATCTTACATATCGGAGCTTCGCTTTACAGGACATCGAAAATGTCTATACATGAACACACGTTATCCTGCCGACGCAATCGATCAGGGGAAGATCAACTTCTCCTTGACCTTCTCCGCCTCTTCGCGCAGAAAGATTCGATCCTCGTCCGATAGCGGGCGGGATAGGCACGCCTCGATATTTTTCAGCATAAAGAGAAAATGTTCGAAATTACCGGGCGGTACCAGGGCGGCACCGCCCTTTTCAAGCCCGTACTTCATCCCGGCGATCGCGAGCCGGTCATTATCGAACACAGGTTTGCACCAGGATTTGGGGTAAACCTTCGGTTCTTCGTCCTCCCACAATCGAGATACCATCACCTTCATACACAAAAGACCCTTATCTGTCCGTCTCACCTCTTCGGCGATTCGATCCCCCCAACCACGCAAGAGACCCATGGCCCAATTCATCGGGAAAAGTACCGTGTCGAAATTGAATAGACGGCACGCCTCCAGAGCGACATCTTCATTGTGCGCGGAGAAACCGATATTCCGGATCAATCCTTCTCGCTGTGCCCACAGAAACGTTTCCATCGCGCCATCCGGAGCGAAAACCTGTTCGAGCTCGTCCATGGTGGTGAGGGCGTGGAGCTGATAGACATCAAAATATTCCGTTTGCAATGTATGTAATGAATCAAGAAGCTCCTTACGAGAGCCCTGTGCATCTCTTTGCATCGTCTTACACGCCAGATGGACATGATTGCGATGCCTGCGAAGTGCCGGTCCCAGACGGGATTCTGCATCTCCGTAGGAAGGCGCCACATCGAAATAATTCACGCCGGAATCGACGGCAAAATCAACATAATGTGCCGCTGTCTGATCCGTCTCGTTCATGTTAATGATTCCTCCAAAGATAACCGGACTGATCATCATACCGGTTCGTCCGAATCGTCGCTTTTCCATGGGATACCTCCTCGTATGTTCTATGATTCACCCATACTCAACACCATACTACCAGTATATCGCAGCTTGCCTCGTGGTATGATAAAGATAAGAGAAATAAAGCAGATATCGTTCACCGGTTTGCTTCACATGGAGGTAGAAATATGCGCACGAATCCTGTTATTGAGAAGCTGTCGCGCCCGCTCCGTCTCGCTGTCATCGGCGGTGGATCGGGTTCTTTTATCGGTGCCATGCACCGCCAATCCGCTTTGCTTGACGGGCGATACACAATTGTCGCCGCCGCGCTCTCTTCGCGTCCGGATAAAGCGCTCTCCGACGGCCGCGCGATTGGTTTACCGGACGACCGCTGCTACTCGGATGCCCTTGACATGATACGTATCGAGTCCTTGCGCGAAGACGGCGCGGAGGTCATAGCAATCATGACCCCGAATGACAGTCATTTTCGCTATGCGGTTGCCGCATTGGATAGCGGTTTCGACGTGATCTGCGACAAGCCGATGACCAATACACTCGAGGATGCCTTAGCTCTCGCGAGCAAGGTTCGAACGACCGGACTCGTCTTCTGCCTTACGCATAATTATTCCGGATATCCGATGGTTCGACAGGCACGCGCGATGGTCAATGCCGGCGAGGTCGGAACCATACGCCTTATCCAGGTCGAGTATGTCCAGGGTGGCAAGGCGGACGAGCACGACCCGGATCCGTCAGGAGATGTTCCGTGGCGCTATGATCCCGTCCGCGGGGGGCCTTCCCTTGTGATGGGAGATATCGGTACACACGCGCACCATCTCACTCGATACATCACCGGTCTGGAGATTACAGAACTATCCGCCGAGATCGGCGCGGTGGTTCCCGGACGATTGACACACGATTTTGCCGGAGCGCTTCTTCACTTCGAAAACGGAGCGCGCGGATGCTTCTGGGTGACGCAGGCAGCCGCCGGCGTTGAGAACAGTCTGCGCATCCGTGTCAGCGGCACAGCGGGCACGATTGAATGGAGCCAGGAGATTCCGCAACGTTTGGATTGGCGCCCGATTCACGCTCCGGCGATGGTTTTCACGCCGGCCGGACCCGGAATTCACCCCGAAGCCGCCCGGGCATCACGCATCGTCTCCGGACATCCGGAAGGATTCCGCGATGCATTCGCCAATTTATATTCCGACGCGGCGGAAGCCATCGTTGCACGACGCACAGGAACTGAGCCGGATCCTCATGCATTAAGTTTCCCTACCGCGGAGGACGGACTTCGCGGTGTACAGTTTGTCCATGACGTCATTGCTTCCTCTGCGAATAACGGTGCCTGGGTTCGTTGCGGGAGATAGTGTCTTACCCCACACTATGTCACCTTTATCCACCGGATGCTCGAATGAGGATCTTCTCGAGTTCCTTTGGGTTCAGAATTCTCGGTACCGGATACAGAGGATTCGCCTCGAGATCCGCGTGTCGAGCGAGTGCCGAAATGTCAGTCGTGCGAATCTCCGGAATTCGATCCGGAATTCCCATCCGTTCATTCATACTGCGGATTGCGGCAATAAGCTCCGATGCTTTCCCCGCATTCGAATTCGTCGAAGAAGAAATTCCGGAAGCATCCGCGAGCTCCGCAAGCCTCTTGTGCGCCGCTTCGCCGTATGCCTCGAGGACGAGAGGAAGCAGGATCGCATTGGCTTTGCCGTGCGCGATCCCATACGATCCACCGACCGCATGTGCGAGTGCGTGAACATACCCGTCTCCGCCGTGATATGCGGCGGCAGTGAGATCATCGTAACCGGATCAAGAACCGCGACGAGTGGAATCAAAGCCGGATCACTGATTCCAAATTTATCCTGTGTGTTCGGATCCGATACAACAGCCGCGAGTGTTACCTCACTGCCGCTGCCCGCCGTCGTCGGAATAACAAACAGCGGAGGGATCTTTTTCCCCACTTTCAAAAGGCCGCGAAGCGACTTGACGGGCTTTCCCGGACGGGCGATTCTGGCGCCGACAACCTTGGCACAGTCCATCTGCGAACCGCCGCCGAGAGCAATCAACGCGTCACAGTTCTTTTCGAGATAAATTGCCCTTGCCTCTTCGACATTTGCGATCGTGGGGTTGGGGACCGTGCCGGTATATTCCGTCACCTCAATCCCTCTCTTTCGAAAAGCCTCCAGAAACTGCGGGTAAAACGGCATCCGTTGCCCGCTCCGACCGACGAAAAGCAGAATATGGCGAACACCTTGTCTCTTGGCCCTCTCCGGAAGCTTTAGAACGGCACCTTCTCCGGCAAGAAGTTCCGGGCGTCGAAACGGCATGAATACGGCCGCGACACGGAGCATGGTCTGATAAGAACGTGCGAGAATACGAAGCATAAGTGACCTCTTTCGATATGTATGATTGATATACAGAAAGCAAAAGTAAATTTCTTCATCATTATCGCACAAAGATAGGACAAGATTTTGCCCGCAAATAAGAATACCGCCTGAAATTGAATTTTTACTCAACTTCAGGCGGCAGTTTATTTGTGTCCGATTCTATACGACAGGAGAACCATCGAGAATCTCATTCCTTATACCTCGGATATTGTTTATATTTTGCAACGGCTACCCGATCGTTGCCTGGATCAATCCCGCGTTGTCCAGCAGACTTAACTCACAGACCTTCGCGAAATCCAGACCGGCCGAGGAGGAGAAACGCTCGCCGTACTCCGGATCCGCAAGATAGCAATGCGCCGCATGACGGTACTTGATATTCATCGTCACAGATGCCATGTCGGTTACGGTATTGTGTATGAGGAGCCTCTTTTGTTCTTCGGACATGATATGCCAGAGATTACCTCCGGCGCGAAAACAATCGTCTGTCGGGTCGTCTTTCGGATCGTAACGGTACATCGCGCCCGTGAGATCAAGAGGCGGCTCCATTACCTCCGGCTGTGCCGCCCAAATTCCATAGCTATTGGGTGTGTAAGCGACGGTCGCACCGTAGTTCCCATCGACGCGCATTGCGCCGTCACGGTGATAATCCGCTACGGGCACTTTGGGCTGATTAACCGGAATCAAATTATAGTTGACGCCCAAACGATAGCGGTGCGCATCACCGTACGAGAAGAGTCTTCCCTGCAGGAAGCGGTCAGGTGAGAAACCGATGCCCGGCACAACATGTGCCGGAGTAAACGCGGATTGTTCAACCTCGGCAAAGTAATTCTCCGGATTGCGGTTGAGCTCGAGCTCCCCGACCTTGATGAGCGGATACTCGCCGTGAGGCCAGATCTTGGTGATATCGAATGGATTCTCATAATGCGTCTTCGCTTGCTCTTCGGTCATAATCTGCACATACATCGTCCACTTCGGGAAGTCCTTGCGCTCGATCGCCTCATACAAATCCTTGCCATGATACTCGCGATCCATTCCGTTAATGGCGGCCGCTTCCTCATTCGTCAGATTCTTGATGCCCTGCTGTGTCTTAAAATGGAACTTGCACCAGACTCTCTCATTCTTGTCGTTGTAGAACGAGAAAGTATGTTCTCCGAAGAAATGCATATTGCGAAAAGAAGCCGGAATACCGCGGTCGCTCATGACAATCGTGATCTGGTGGAAGCACTCTGGCAGCATCGTCCAGAAGTCCCAGTTGTTCTGGGCCGACCGCCGCCCGGTCTTCGGGTCACGTTTGACCGCGCGATTCAGATCAGAGAAATTATGCACGTCTCGTATGAAGAATGTCGGCGTATTATTTCCGACCAGATCCCAGTTGCCCTCCGAGGTATAGAACTTCACGGCGACACCCCGAATATCCCTCTCGCAGTCGGCAGCACCGCGCTCGCCGGCAACGGTCGAGAAGCGAAGGAACAGATCAGTCTTCATCCCTTTCTGCAGAACCTTCGCCTTCGTGTAACGGGAAATGTCCTCCGTGACGGTCAGTTGCCCGTACGCGCCCCAGCCTTTGGCATGCATGCGACGTTCGGGAATCACTTCCCGGTTGAAGTGGGCCATCTTCTCCATCAGCCACACGTCCTGCATCACGACCGGGCCTCGCGGCCCTGCGGTGATCGAGTTCTCATTATCGGCAACCGGAGCGCCGACTTCGTTCGTGAGTTTCTTCTTGTCCTCCATGGTGTGTCTCCTTTCTACCTCGAGATTTCTATGTGCATATCTACAACAAGATATTGTCACCCAAAACTCTATTCCGAGAAGAAACGAACCTTTTTACCTATACACTACCCGGCAAGGCCAGGCACATCGCAAGAATCCAAACATACATCAAGGTTTTGGGAAGCATCAGCATCCCGATTTGCGGATATTTTCGCGAAAAGAAAACCACCGGCAAATAGAACAGGAAACTCATAAGAACCGCGGCCCAAACCGGACCGATCCCGCGAGGATCAGCACGAAAAAGGAAGAACAAAACGGAGACGAGAAGTCCCATCGCGGTAAAGGGAAGATTGCGCCAGATTCCCCACTTCTCGGGAGAGTTCTTCTCTTCCCAACGATTCTGGGGCAGGATGCAGAGGACGATTCGTAACAGAGCAAGACCATATACAACGGCCGTCCACAAGACGACATCGTTGGGTTGATACAAGAGAAGACCAAGGTGCCATAGAATCACATAAAAAAAAGTCATCGTTACAGATGTAATCATTTTGCCTATGCCGAGAGGACGACGAAAGCGCTCTTCATCATGGCCGAAGATCGACAGAATGCGTGGAATCAAATGGAAAGCATCTCCGGCGGCAAGAAGTAAAGCCATACTCCCGGCCAGGGCTCGCACGTTCCATCCACCCGCCGTGACCATAAGAATAATTCCTATCGTAAGAGCCGACGCTAGGTATAAGGCATTGAATATCGCCTCTGCCTTGCCAAACATGCGTTTCATTACAGCTTCTCCCCAATATCCCGTCCGGACTCGCCCGGCTGCAACGTGTCATTCGATCTTGTTGCTGGTTCGATCGATGTTCTCTTCTCTTCCCTGCGACGCATTCGAACAAGATGAAGAGTAACAAGAAGGCCTACGAGTGTCAAAGATGCGACAATCCAGATCTCACGAACAAGAATCATCGAAAGGATCATCATCCCCCACATCCAGACAAGACTGGTGATCAGTGTTTGTCGAGAAAGCCCCCGCCGGTGCTGGTAGCTCTCGATAAACTCGCGAAAAAACCCGATGCGAAGAATATGTTCCCTTACCGTGGGAACCGCCGAAAAACACCCGACGGCCAAAAGGACAAACGGAGTTGTTGGCAGAACAGGTAACAGCACGCCGAGCGCACCAAGTCCGAGAAAGATTAAGCCGAGAACGGCCAGCAGTATCGTCTTCATATAGGACCCTCATAGGGCGGTCGGTACATTGACGAGAATCACAGATGTCCGGAATTCGAATCCAGTTCGGCCTGAAATGATCCGTGTTCACAGATTCATTATGCCATGGAATCCCAATTATTGTAAGCACAGAAGAATTCCGGACAACCGTATGTCCGGATCTCTCACGTATAATGAGAACAGAATTATTTCTGGAGGTGCCTATGAAACGACTCTTCTTATCTTCGATGTTTTCGGGTGTCAGTGATATGCTGCCCGAGTTTGACGGCACGACACGAAGCGGGAAACGCATTACCTTCATCCCGACAGCTGCGCGACCTGAGAAAATCAATTTCTATGTCGCGGACGGTCGCAAGGCCCTCGAGCGCCTGGGCTTTATCGTCGACGAGCTCGACGTGGCGGATGCTTCTGCGGAAGATATCGCCGCGAAGCTCCGCGGGAATGACGCGATCTACATCAGCGGTGGAAATACCTTCTTCCTTCTTCAGGAGATGAAGAGATCCGGCGCGGATCGAATCCTCGCCGAAGAGATCGAGGCCGGCAAACTTTATATCGGCGAATCTGCCGGATCCATACTCTTATCCCCGGATATATCTTATGTGAAGCGGATGGATTCCGTAACGGATGCACCTGAACTCACATCCTTCGACTCGATCGGCGCGGTCAAGTTCTCCCCTTTGCCACATCATACGAACTTCCCATTCAAGAGCGCTGTCGCAAGGATTCTCAAAGAGGAGGGTGATAAGCACACTCTCGTTCCCTTCCGCAATGATCAGGTCATCCTCTCTGACGGAGATACCTATGAAATCCGAACGAAGAGTACGTGATACCGAACCGATGCCAATGACGAGTGCAATGCCCGCGACAATTCCCGTGATCCCCGAAATCTCACCTGTCTTCGCAACTCCGGCGGTACCGGATGTCGGTGTTAGCGTCGCAGTCGGCGTTGGGGTAGGTGTCGGCGTCGGGGTAGGTTTCGGTGTCGGTGTCGGCGCTAATGGATAATTTTGTCATCTATCTGTAATTTTCCGCGTGTTAGAATAGATTATCGAAAGGATGTGATATGAATGGCCTTTTCCCAGAAGACACTGGACTTCCTGGAGACAAATTTCTCGAACAATTCCCGGGAATGGTATAAGGAACACAAGAAGGATTATCAAGAGTATGTGGCGGAGCCCTTCTCTTCTTTTATAACCGCGCTCACTCCGACAATTCACAAGATCGACGACAAAATACTGATTGATCCGCGACGGATCTCCCGGCTTCATCGTGATATGCGTTTTGCCGCGGGCGGTCCGATTTTTCGCGATAATGTATGGTGTGCCTTTATGCGCGAGCAGGATCTTCATACAGAGTTGCCGGGGTTCTACTTCGACCTGTCTCCGAGAGGCATCGAGTATGGATTTGGATTCTACAACGCGCCGGCCAAGACGATGGATGCTTTGCGCGAGATGATTTTGGATGGCAATCGAATCTACCTTGAAGCGCGCAAGGCCTATGAGTCGCAGAAGATTTTCACGATGGGCGGGGATCGCTTTAAGAAACCGCGCTACCAAGATGCCCCCGCAGCGGATATTGATTGGCTCAATATGCGCTCCATGTATTTTTTTGCACGTGAAGATGTTTCCGAAGCGATTTTTCAAGAAGACCTAGCCGCCAAGGTCGCAGAGGCATACCTCGTGTTAGAACCCATCTATCGATTATTCACGCGAGTGATTGAAGACTGATCACCGAGATAGTCTATGATTTCTTGCCGCGCAATAGATCTTTGAGAACGCCTCTGGGATCGCGAAAAAGCACAATCGCCAGCCAGATAACGCATGCAAAAGCCACGGCCGAAAGGCCGAGAAACATGTCGTTGATCATGATTTCCAGGGTTGGCGCGAAGAAATTGGCTCCGCTCTCAATATACGCGAAGATCGCGTCGACGAGCCACATCAGAGAGGCTCCCCAGAACATGGCACACAGAAAACCGAGCTTCATCTCGTCCTTGGGCGCGTTCTTATACCAGAGAACGGTTGTGATAATCGCTGCAAATACAGCAATGAGGAGAGTCATGCGTTCGCCTCGACGATATCCGAGGGAAGCGACAGCGCCTGGCGCTTCTCCATCTTCGTGACCACCAGAAGTATGACAGACCATACCAGCGTAACAAGCGCAGCCATCGCAACCCCGGCCGTCGCCATCTCACGCAGCATCGCAGCCATTGCATCGGGATTCCCGGCCGCCGTGATGAACGGGAACCACGGAGTGATTTCGCCATGCCAGACGTGTTCAAAAGCAAGAAGTGCAGAACCGCCCCACAACAAGTTTGACAGCCACTTCATCTTACGGGACAGAGGAATCTTGAACTCCCCCTTCTCGTCCGCATCCGTATGTGGTACCGCATCTGTAAGCTCCCGTGAGCGAATCGCCCGCATTACCAGTGAAACCACAATCGCCTCCGCAGCCGGAACCAGTAAACAACACATATCTTCATCCCCCTTAGGTAAATATACATTTACTTCTATTATTCGCGTACAAACGAATCATCGTTAAGGCGCGAAAAAAGGCACACCGTTTCTTCAACAAAGAAACATGTATACCCTCTTGTATACAATGCAACGAGTGGTCTGCAGTGATGCGTCAAGACGTATAGCGTCAGACCGTTGTCAACATCATCAAGTTATAGACCTGCGCACACCGCTTGTCAAGACTTCTCCGACGCGTCTCCCCACAATTCTATCGTTTTTCGCGCAATACGCTCCCCGAAGATTCTGGCGCGTTCCTGCTGCCAATCGTCTCCAGCCTTGATTGCCACCGCTCCGAGATGGGTATAAGGCTGTCCCTCAGCGGCTCCGGCTGAATAGACCAGCATTCCTCGAACCAGCATGGCCGTGATCATCGTAAGTTCGCCAACCGTTCCCCCACCACCGAGATGATTTGCTGTCGCAAAGACACAGCCTAGCTTCCCAGCCAAAGGAAGGTTTGTCGTGTCGAAGAACTTCTTCATCTGCCAAGACAAGGATCCTGCATAGATCGGACATCCGAACACAACGGCCTTTGCGTCGCGAACAAAATCATCATCGATCTCATCAATCGACATTGCTTTAACTTCGACGTTATCTATTCTCGTCATCCCCGACCGAATATTCTCCGCGACTGATCTCGTATTCCCGCTTACACTGTGATAAATGATTGCAATCTTCATACGGGTTCCTCCAAAGAAATATTTACCGATAGAGTCGAATAGTCATTATCCGAAGCTCATCGTTGTCGTCTGCATTCCCGAATTATTCCGATACAAATCGATGTGCAGAATCGCAGTGCTCTTATTGTTTCCGTAAGCTCGTTCGACAACCGCGTCATTCTGAAGCTCCTGAATCAAGGAGTTGAATTCCTGCGTCTTGACTCGAGTACGGTAATTCCTAAGGAAAGAGTAGATCTCGTCCGCGGTTGAGAGCTGGGCGGCCTGTGAGAGCAACGATTGAATCTCCGGGTTCGTGAGGATTGTTCGCTCGATCTTCTCCTCATGATCCGGCTGCAAAATGCTCTGCGTCTTAATCTTTTCGGTTGTCTTCTTGGGTTGAATTTCTTCGATATTTACTTCAATAGGCTTAATAAGATCATTGCTCTCCTTCTTCAGATCGACCTGTATCTTCCCGTCCATCTCGTTCGCGAATAGCTCCGGTGACCAGATCGGCAAAGGTTCGGGTTGAGTCCAGGTCGGTAGCGTTTCCGGTTGGATCCAGGCATGTGTCTCTTCAACGTCAGCCGACTCCATCGGCTTTTCCGGCACATCGGAATGGACTTTGCTTTTTTCACGAGATTGGAGAACATTTTCCATTGTATTAACGAATCTCGCCCGTTCCTCAGACAAAATTTCGATGGAAACACCCGGTTTATCCGATTTATTCTCAACCGGCTTCGATTCCTCTTCTTCAAGCGGAATTTTACCAATAACACCAGATTGCGCAAACCGTTGACGACTCTCGAACTCTTCGAACACAGCTTCCTTTGTCCGTCCGCACGCACACGTTCCGGTGTAGGAAGGATTCTGACGTCCGCAAATGCAATTCCAGGAGGCACTGTTCCTTGGTTGTCCGGCTCGATTTACAAGATCGATGTACTTCTCAATTGCTTCTTCCGGCTTACTCTTAGCGGATTGTGCGGCAGGTTTCTGAGCAAGAGCGATTAAGATCGCGAGGATCTGAAAGAAGAATCCCCACCAGAACCATGACTTGACATACCCTTTATCTTTGCGAATCTTGTCCGTAATAAACCCGCAGATTACGCCGAAAACAATATAAGGAATGATCTGTCCTTCGTTCATACTACGCTCCACATAATTACTGCGCAGGCCAACATATTCTCGCCATGCCCTGGGTCTCTTATGTAACCACTTCTATCATCCGCGAAAAGTTCCACTTCGGCAAGAGAATCTTTCATTTCTTATCCCCTTCACAATACAAAAAGATCCTGTCTTTTTTCGAGAGAAAAAGAAAATAATGGTAATTCTGAACAATGCAACTCGAAATTGACACGGTTTTTCCCAAACGCAACATGAGCTTTCTTTTCCGGAGACAGAGCGCAACCGCATACTGTGACTACAGAAGCGCTTCTGACAAACGAGATTCCAAGTGATACAATATCGAAAGGATGGCAAGAAGTATGAATGAGAAATTTAGCACCAACCTCCAGTTCTATCGTAGGAGGATGGATCTGACACAAGAGCAGCTCGCCGAGCGGCTGGACGTGTCGCGTCAATCAATCTCCAAATGGGAGGCCGGCGCGGCGTTCCCCGAGATGGATAAACTGCTTCGGATGTGTGAGATGTTCGCGTGCCCCATGGATACTCTCCTCCGGGGCGATGCCGAGGTCGAGACAGCAGGTGACGCACACGATTACGACCGTCATATGCGGCAATTTGCCTTTATCATGTCTGCCGGCACCGGCCTCATGTTTGTGAGTGCGGCGGTTCTTCTGACCCTTCTCAGCCTCAGTGTTCACACCGCGATCTCTGTCGTCTCGATGCTTGCTTTCGTGATCGCGGGCATTATGGTTATGATCTGTTCCGGCATGGGTGACGAGGAATTTCATAAG
>JACCEE010658370.1_pt1 | contig 15426 bp, 8 predicted proteins | sample 7449931 | NCBI WGS metagenome assembly JACCEE01 (sample SAMN15323457, study PRJNA562643) | freshwater metagenome | isolation source: river surface water | place: USA:Blue River Watershed | collected 2017-08-19 | reverse complement strand
GGAAAAGCACTTTCAGGCGGCATCATGCCCGTTTCGGCGGTGCTCGCCTCCCACGAAATTCTCCTCTGCATTCACCCCGGCGAGCACGGAAGCACCTTTGGTGGAAACCCACTTGCTTGCGCAGTCGCTACATCAGCCCTAAACGTTGTCGAAGACGAAGAACTCGCCCAAAAAGCGAAAAAACGTGGAGTTTACTTCCGTCAACGCATGGAAAAATTGATGTCCGATTTCCCCAAACTTTTTTCGTTGGTTCGTGGAAAGGGACTATTGAATGCCGTGGTCATTCGCGATGAAGAATCGTCGAAAACCGCATGGAATTTCTGTGTCATGATGATGCAAAACGGTGTTCTCGCCAAGCCAACACACGGAAACATCATCCGTTTTGCACCGCCCTTGGTCATTTCTGAAATTGAAATGACTCAAGCTTGCGACATCATCGAAAAAACGACCCAAGAATTTGTTCAAGCTTATCCTCAATTCCAATGAGCGAGCGTTTTTTAGACGGAGAAGAGCATCACCTTTCCCCCGGTGAGAAAGAAATAGAAAGCCAATTGAGGCCACAAAGTTTCGACGATTTTACGGGCCAAGAAAAGATCCTCGAAAATCTGATGATTTTCACCCGAGCCGCCACCCAACGAGGTGAAAGTTTGGATCACGTTTTATTGCACGGTCCCCCGGGATTAGGAAAAACCACCCTCGCCCACATTGTAGCCAATGAAATGGGCGCGTCGGTTAAACTCACCAGCGGACCTGTTTTGGAAAAACCCGCCGATCTAGCTTGTCTGTTAACCAACTTAGAGCCTGGCGATTTTCTTTTCATTGATGAAATTCACCGATTAAGTCCGGTCGTGGAAGAATACTTGTATTCGGCCATGGAAGATTTTAAAATTGATATCATGATCGATACCGGTCCGAATGCCCGAAGCGTTCAAATCGGACTAAACCCGTTCACCCTCGTAGGCGCGACGACTCGAAGCGGATTGTTAACGGCACCGTTGCGCGCCCGATTTGGAATTACGTGTCGTTTGGAGTATTACGACGCCAAGAAACTAACCGATATCGTAACCCGAAGTTCAGGGATTTTGGGGGTACCGATCCAGGAAAGTGGCGCCTACGAAATTGCTCGCAGATCACGCGGAACGCCACGAATTGCGAATGCATTATTACGCCGAACGCGCGATTTCGCTCAAGTAAAAGGCAACGGCACCATCGATCTCGAAATTTCCAAAATTGCGCTTTCTGCCCTGCACGTTGACGAACACGGCTTAGATGAAATGGATAACCGAATTCTTCTCAACATCATCGATAAATTCAAAGGTGGACCGGTTGGATTAACGACCATTGCAACCGCCGTTGGAGAAGATGCTGGCACCATTGAGGAGGTTTACGAACCCTTTCTAATTCAAGAAGGCTTCCTCAAACGAACCCCTCGAGGCCGGGAAGTTACCGAAAAAGCATTCAAACATTTAGGGAAATTACCTCCTTCCCATACCGGCTCTTTATTTTAATATCAATTTTTTATTTATCTTTAAGGCATGAAGATTTTTCTCCTTGCCTTTCTGCTACTTTTCGCTGTTGGCGTTTCGCATGCCCAAAAGCAAAATGGATTTCATATTCCGCTTGAATCCTCGTACGGGGATCCCAGCGATTTAACCCTTCCCTATTGGGTTCGGTTGATGTACCAAGAGCCGGTGAATGTTCGTTTGGTTCTTCAAGAATACGAAAAGTATTATGCTGAAAACCCGTTCATCAAAAATCAACACACGCAGTATTTTAAACGATTGCTCAAAACAAGTGGTCCATTTTTAAATCGGACCGGTGTTTTTGAAGAACCCGATTGGAATACATGGAGAAGGGAATCTAAGGAGGCAGAAGACCGCGCGAATCAAAGCCAATTGGTGGAGGGCTTATCCAATTGGAATGGAATAGGCCCCTTCGATTTCGATAAGGATGCCTACGGCCGTTCGCACGCTCCCGGGGCCGCTCACGTATTCGTTACCCGTCAATCCTTGTCCTCCCCAAACATTCTTTTTGCCGGTACAGCCTCATCGGGCATTTGGAAAACGGTGGATTCCGGTGCGAATTGGGTTTTGGTAAGTAAATCGCTTTTCATTAGCCAAGTACGCGCCATCGCCATCCATCCTACCAATCCCGACACCGTATTTTTCGGTGGAAATGGAAGTATTTATCGCTCCACCGACGGCGGTAGCACTTGGACTGTCGTTGGGTCAACTCCATTTACATCCTCTTCCCATACGGTTTACGATTTGGTGATTCATCCCAATCGAACCAACATCGTTTACGCAGCGACAAACAACGGGCTATATCGTTCTACCAATTCTGGAATCAGCTTCACCCAAATTTTATCGGCTTCTACATCCAAAGATTATTTTGATGAAATTGAAATTCATCCCACCAACGAAAACATCGTTTATGCCATAAAGAATGCGGTTAACGACCTATTTACCGAGTTTTACAAATCAACAGATTTTGGGCAAAACTTCACCAATAAAACATCTTGGCCAAGTAATGCCACCCTCATTGTAACTCCCAACAACCAAAAAAGAGCTGAAATTTCAGTTACTCCGGCTTCCCCCAATTTGATTTACGCTCTTTTAGCGGGAGAATACGGTGGAGGAACGGGGTTATACGGATTCTACAAATCTTTGGATGCGGGGGAAACATGGACCCATACCTGCTGTGGAACAGGGCCCGGTGGAACGGCCTCGACCTCCAACGCAAATATTTTAGGTTACAATTCTACTGGTGCCGATAATGGAGGTCAGTATTATTACGATTTGGCGCTTCAAGCCGACCCTACCAACCCGAATAAAGTTCATGCCGCTGGAGTAATGCACTGGATTTCTCTCAATGGCGGCCAAACGTTTACCAATACAGCCAGTTGGTCGGATGCCGCCAACGTGAAATACGTTCATGCCGATATTCACGACATTTTCATCCGCAATAACCAAGTCTGGATTTCGTGTGATGGCGGAATTTTCCTCTCGGTGGATAGTGGAAAACTATCGTTCAACCGCCGACAGTACGGCATTCAAGGCACTGAATTTTGGGGCTTTGGAATGGGACACAAAGATGCCGATGTGATGTTGGGCGGAACTTATCACAATTCCCATTTGATGAAGAACGGAAACGTTTACCAAAATGGATGGATTTCCTACACGGGCAGTGCCGATGGCTACCGTGGATTTGTAAATCCAGGAAAACCAAAAACGGTGTACAATGATAGCGGAAAAGACCAATTGGTGCAAAGCAGAACGCTTCCATTCACCCGAACCTCCTACGACAAACGTCCGAACGCGGGGTATTTCCCCGGTGAATCGTGTCCGTTGCGTTGGGATCCGCGCTCGTACAACCACTTCTATTCCGGAGTTGATTCTACCCTTTGGAAAACCGAAGACGATGGTGCGTCGTGGACGGCGATCAAAACGTTTGCCAGCGGCAAAATTATCGATATTGAAGTTGCGTGGTCGAATCCCAATGTGATTTATGTGGTTTTTGCACCAACCGACTTTTATGCCAATAAGTTCATTTGGAAAACCACCGATGCAGGAAAGACATGGACCAATATCTCCCTTAGTTCCGCCGTTACCAATAACAACAGTTCATTGGCCATGGATTTAACGGTGAGTGATTCTTCGGAAAACGACATTTGGGTTGGATTGATCCACCCTTACAATTGGACCAATGCCGATGGAAATAAAATCTTCTACTCCAGCAATGGTGGACTTACTTACACCAACTGGTCCACTACCTTATTGAATGGGGAAGGGATCACCAACATTGAATTCTACCGAGGAAGTTCGGGCGGAATTTATGTTGGTTCAAGAAAATCAGTTTTTTACCGAGACAAAACGATGAGCAACTGGGTAACGTTTGGCACCGGAATGCCGATTCCTACCTCTTCTGTTAAAATTCTTCCATGGTATTTGGAAGGAAAAATGCGGAACGCCTCCAACCGTGGCGTTTATGAATCTCCGGTTTATTCCCTTCAAAAACCATCGGTTCAAATTTCTGCCGATAAATTGAAGAGCGCCTGCGTAAGAGACACCTTGTTTTTGGTTGACTATTCTGCTCACTATAAAACAGGAGCAACATTTTTCTGGACCATCACGCCCAGTCCTTCTTACATCAGTTCTCGATCCGTTGAAAACCCTAAAGTGGTTTTTGGATCTGCAGGAAGCTACACCGTTTCCTTGGTGGTAAGCGATAGTTTAGGAACCGATTCTCAAACGATTTATGCTTTTTATTCCGTAACAGAAGGTTGCAACATCGATCCGATTCCGGGAAGTGCTTTGCAAATTTCTGCCGATGGGCAGCGAGCACTTACCGCAACTTTGAATATTACCAGCAATACCGTAACGATCACAGCGTGGGTAAAACCATCGCAAATTCAAAGTGATTATTCAGGAATTGTGATGAATTATGCTGGAACGGCTAATACTGGTGGTTTAAATGTTCGACAAAATAACGAATTGGGATACCACTGGCCTGGCGGTTCGTGGAGTTGGAGCAGTGGATTGACCCTTACGCCGGGAGAATGGGCACATGTGGCTTTGGTCATTACTCCAACTTCGGCTACAATTTACAAAAATGGAGTTGGCAGAACCCATACAATAGCCCTATCACCTTGTGAGTTCCGTGAACTTGCCATTGGAAGCTATCGTGACTGGACCAATCGAACTTTCAAAGGTTTGATTGATGAAGTTTGTTTTTACAATCGTTCCCTTAATCAGGCCGAAATTCGAGAGAGCATGCACCTCACCAAAAGCGGAATTTTTGCCGATAATTTGATAGCGTATTATCAATTCAATGAAAATGAAGGACTCGTTCAAGATAAAATGGGAATTGATCACGCATCTCTTGTTGCCGGTGCTGCTCGAAGCAGCAGTTCTGTTCCCGTTGCCGGTGGTGTGAGCGACCGATTAACCATTAACTCTTCCAACGCTACCACTTTTCCCAATACCCAAGTAACGATGAAATTCTCGAGTACAGGATCAAATCCAAATGGAGAACTGGTCGTTTCCAGACTTAATTATCAACCCGATGTGGTTCCAAATTCGCAAGACTCCATGAGTAGATACTATTGGGTCATCAACAACTTTGGAAGCAATGCCTCGTTTTCACCCATGCAAGAATTGTGGTTCAAAGGAATTGGTTATTTATCTCCTCAGCAAGGGGCTTCGCCTTCGAAATTCAGTTTATTCAAACGCCGCTCCATCGACGATGGTGCGACATGGCAAGCGTTTGGAGCGGCCGACTCAGCCACATCAGGAAGTCAAGGACAAGTACGATTTGGATTGAACAACAACATCACCAGTTTTAGTCAGTTTGTCTTTACCAAAGGCACGCCTACTCCCCTCCCCGTTTCATGGCTTTGGTTCAAAGCCACTCCCGATTTCCCGGATCGTGTAAAATTGGATTGGGCTACAGCAACGGAATTCAATAGCCTTCGATTTGTGGTTGAACGTAGTTCCGATGGACAACATTTCGATTCTTTGGGAGAGGTTTCTGCAGCTGGATTTTCGCAAGTTCCATCCTACTATCGATATTTTGATTCCATGCCCATCCACGGAACAGCCTATTACCGCATCAAAGAAGTAGATGTAGATGGTTCCATATCGTATTCCAATATCGAAGTAATCACCTATAAAAAGCCCGCCTCTTCATTTACGTTTTTCCCCAATCCATCCAAAGGCGGGAATGGTTTATCCATCGATCACTCTTATGAAAGTTTATCCATTCGCATCGTAGATGCCCAAGGTAGAATCGTGTTTCAAGAAAAAGTTGGAGCAGGAAATCGAAGATTAGCTACAGAAAACTTAGCAGCAGGAAGTTACTTTATTGTGATCGATGATGAAAAGGGAACACGTAAAATGTATCCTTGGATTATTCATTAAAACCACCGCTTTTTGCGGAAGAATAAAATGGTTGCGAGTACCATTCCCACCGAAATACCGATAATGGCAAAAAATGCCTTTTCGGAATCTTGCCCTGGAAGGGAAATGTTCATCCCGTAAAAGCTGGAAATCAAAGTTGGTAAGCTAATGCAAATGGTCACCAAAGTAAGGAACTTGATGACGTTATTCATGTTATTATTGATGATGGAACTGTAGGCTTCGGTCATCTGAGCCAAAATGTTTTGAGAGATGTTGGTCATTTCAATGGCCTGAAGATTTTCAATCAAAACATCTTCCAATAACTCCATGTCTTCTTCGTAGGCTCGAAAAATGAGCATGCGTTTCAAGCGCTCCATCATGGCCTCGTTGCTCTTCAGAGCGGTGGTATAGTAAATGAGCGCTTTTTCATACTTCAACAAAGCCATAATTTCTTTGTTCTGAAGTGAATTCTCGAGCTCATCTTCCAGTTCTTCTACAATTTTATTGATGTTTCGCAGGTGCAATAAATAGCGATTCGCAGTTTTTAATAGCAGAAGCAACAAAAAACGATTGCGCTTTACCGTTGCGGCTCCTTTAACACGGCCTTTTACAAATTCAGAAATGATAACACTCTCTTCGGTACAGGCCGTGATAATCAATTCCTCGGTAAGGATGATTACCAAGGGAATGGTCACAAATGGCTTGTCGGAATCGACACCGGTAAAATGAGGAATACGAAGAATGATAGTTAGGTAATCGTCTTCTTTTTCAACACGCGACATTTCATCCACGTCTTGGAAGTCGATCAACGATTCGGAAATTTCGCCAAGATTTTGTTCAATCCACTCTCGATCAGACGGATCAGATCCGGTGATGTTGATCCAACAACCCACTTCCGGATGTTGCAACTCTTGGAGTTGCCCTTCTAAGTTTTTGTATATCCGGATCATCTTCCATGGAGATGGGGTTTGGTGGAACGATTGTTAACGTTGGCGAAGTTACGACAATTTTTTACTTTTTGAAGTTCGGTGCGACCACCAATTCTTTTCCGCCGTGGCTATAGTCGTAAAATCCTTTGCCCGATTTCACTCCTAAGTTTTTAGCCATCACCATGTTAACCAACAACGGACATGGAGCGTACTTCGGATTTCCGAATCCGTCGTGCAAAACATGAAGAATAGCCAAACAAACATCCAAACCGATAAAATCGGCCAATTGCAACGGGCCCATGGGGTGTGCCATGCCCAATTTCATCACGGTATCGATTTCTTCAACTCCTCCTACTCCTTCAAACAAGGTATAAATGGCTTCGTTGATCATCGGCATTAAAATACGGTTAGCTACAAATCCGGGATAATCGTTCACTTCGACAGGTACTTTACCCAAATTTCTAGAAAGCTCCATGATTTGGGAACAAACCTCGTTGGAGGTTGAATATCCACGAATCACCTCAACCAATTTCATCACGGGAACGGGATTCATGAAATGCATTCCAATAACTTGTTCTGGACGATTGGTTACTACCGCAATTTTGGTGATGGAAATGGAAGATGTATTGGTTGCCAAGATGCAGTGAGCAGGTGCCAAAGCATCCATTTGACGGAAAATACTCAATTTGATTTCAACGTTCTCGGTAGCCGCTTCAACGATCAAATCGGAAGTTGGAGCGCAAGATTCGATGGAGGTTGTGGGATGAAGATTGGCCAAAGTTTCGGATTTCTTTGCTTCATCAATTCCGCCTTTGGCCACCATTCGATCCAGGTTTTTGGTAATGGTTGCCAAGGCTTTCTCCAAAGAAGTAGGATTCATATCCACCAAATTAACGTGGAATCCATTCATGGCAAAAACGTGAGCAATTCCATTTCCCATGGTTCCAGCTCCAATAACGGTAATGTTTTTCATATCAAATTTTCTTTTCAATTAAATCCATAATCATCCCATCTTTCAATCCAAGATACGATGCTAAAATGCGTTCAACCTTAGCCCAATGCATGACTTTCTGATAAATCTTCAATCCGGGAACAATGACATCGGCACGGTCGGGATTGAACCGTAAACGTTCCAAACGCTCTTGATAGGAAAGTTTTTCAATTTCACGGATCGACTTTTCCAACCGAGCTAAAGAAACGGTATCAGTTTCTTTTCTACCGAGGTAACCGACTAATTTTCGAATATTTCCTCCTGAACCTACCGCTAAATCGATGTTATGATCTGCAATTTCATCCAGAATATAATCCTCCAATTCTACCCATTCGGCAGGATCAACTTTGTTTTCCAAAATTCGAACAGCGCCTACTTTGAAGGAACGAGATGTTTTCACTTTTCCATCTTCGAATAACGTCAATTCTGTACTTCCTCCACCTACGTCGATGAAGAGTAGGTTTTTGGTTGATTTTAAGATTTGCTCATGCGCTTTGAAGATCAATCTCGCTTCTTCATCTCCATCGATCACCTCCAAATTGATCCCATTTTCAATCAATTTTTGACGAACGGCTTCTCCATTTTCGGCTTCCCGAAAGGCAGAAGTTGCACAAGCGCGGTAGGTATCTACTTCAAAAATCTCCATCAAATTGCGGAATGCTACCGCCATTTTCATGAGTTTTTCTTCCGTTTCTAAGGTAATTTCTCCATGATCGAACACATCGGTACCCAAACGAATGGGCACCCGAACCAATTCCAATAGCTTGGGCTCTACATTCCTACCCAAAACATGGTATATCGCCATTCGAATGGCATTGGTTCCAATATCGATGCTCGCGAGGTTCACGGCGCAAAGGTAAGTTTGGGATTACAAATTGGTGAACAACCACTGACTAATTTTAGAGAAAAGTTGATAGCGGGTCTTTCCTCCATAAATGCCGTGATCTTTATCCGGATACGCCTCAAAATCAAAAGCAATACCTTGGTCCACCATGGCTTTTACCATCATCATGCTGTTTTGGAAATGCACATTATCATCGGCCGTACCGTGAATCAATAAATAATTTCCTTTGACTTTATGAGCAAAGGTAGATGGACTGTTTTGGTCGTAACCTTCGGCATTTTCTTGAGGCGTTTGCATGTAACGCTCGGTGTAAATATTATCGTAATAACGCCAATTGATCACCGGAGCAACTGCCACAGCCGATTTGAAAACATCGGCACCTTTGGTAATGGCCAAGGACGACATATAACCACCGAAACTCCAACCGTACATACCAATTCTTCTCGCATCGATGTAGTTCATTTTTCCAAGCATTTTGGCCACCTCGATTTGATCTTCAATTTCGTATTTACCGAGTTGCTTGTACGTTGCATTTTTATAAGCTACACCGCGCATACCGGTTCCACGGCCGTCGAAACTTACCACAATATATCCCTTAGCACACAGACTTTGATGCCAGAAATAATCGTTTCCGCCCCAACGATTCACTACGGTTTGACTTCCAGGACCGCCGTAAACAAACATCAATACAGGATATTTTTGGGTTGAATCGAAATTCAGAGGTTTCATCATCCAGCCATTCACCTCGAGTCCGTTGGGCAATTTAAACATGAGGAATTCCTTTGATGTAAGTTGAAAGTCTTCCAACTTCTTTCTCAATTTTGCATTGTCTTCCAAGGTTCGCAAAACTTTACCATCGGAGGTACAAAGGGTTACCGTTGTTGGCGAATTGGCATCGGAATGGTAGTTCAAGAAATAGGTACACGCTTCGTTGAAAGCCCCGGAGTTGACTCCATTTTTCCCCGAAACCAAAAGGGGCTTTTTTCCATCGATGCCTACACTCCAAATTTGTTGATTGGCAGGAGTTGGAACGGCGGCTTGGTAGAATACCCGATTCTTGGCATCCACACCGTAATATCCGGTGATATCAAATTGGCCTGAAGTGATCGGGGTTAACGATTTTTTTTGAAGTTCGAAAAAGTACAAATGATTGAATCCACTGCGTTCGGATGACCAAATAAATCCGTTTTTCTTCGGTAAAAAAGTGAGGTAATCGTGCACATCTACCCAGGTATTCGATTTTTCCTGAATGATGTTTTCAACCACCTGGGTTTGCGGATGTACAAAAATCAAATCCAATTGATTTTGATGACGATTCAACAATTGCATCCAAATTTTCCCATCGGGAGTCCAATCCATGCGTGCTACGTATTCATAGGCAGGAAGTCTTTTGATTTCAGTAATTTGATTCTGTTGTATGTTTATCAAATGAGCTGTTACCTTGGAATTAACCTCTCCTGCTTTGGGGTATTTGAACGTGTAATTCTCGGGATAAAGGCCGTTGTATTTCGGCATGGTAAATTCTGGAACCTGAGATTCGTCGAAACGGAGGAAGGCGATATTTTTAGAATCGGGCGACCAAAAGAAAGCGCGAACGTATTCCAATTCTTCCTCGTACACCCAATCGGTTGTTCCGTTAATGATGGAATTTTTCTTTCCATCCGAGGTCATTTGAGTTTCTTTCATGGTCGTTAAATCCACCACAAAAAGGTTGTTATCTCGAGCGAAGGCCACTTTTGAGCCATCGGGCGAAAACGTGGCTTCGCGTTGTTTTCCACCTTTGGAAAGCGGAGTAATTGCTCCAGATTTCAGGTCGAGGATGTAATAATTGGAAAGCGCTGAACGGCGATAAATTCCTTCGGATTCGGTTTCGAGTAGCGCTTTGGATTCATCGGCCGAAAATTGATAATCGGACCAATTTAAGGGTTTGCCGTTGAATTGAATTTTCTTCCCATGAAAAAGGGTATCGGAAACTTTCCCTGTTGCGTATTGGTATTTGAGGAGATGCACCAACTTTTGTTCTGGATCGAAAGAGGTGGCGGCATAGTGTTGTCCATCATTGAGGCTACGGAAGCCGCCAACGGAACGGGCTGAAAAGGAATTTTTCAACCACACATCCTCCAAGGTAACGACCTTTTTTTCTTGAGAAAATGCAAAAGCCGATAGCGCCATGGCGCCAAAGAAAATGATATTTTTCATGATGGGAATTTGATTCAAAAATAAGGGAAAAATGGAAGGAATAGAAACAAAAAACCCTCGAAGAATCGAGGGTTTTTTGTTGGTTTATCGAGCAGCGCCTTTATTCGCTTTGGCCGCATCAATTTCCTTTTTCAAGGCCGATGCTTTGTCCATCATGTTGAGCTTTACGTAAATTTTTCGCAAAGCGTCCATACCATCGATGTCACCTGCCTTGGAGGCAATCGCAGCTTCCAAATAAGGAATAGCAGTTTTCAGTTTGTCGTTTACTTTCACAACGGCAGCCTCGTATTCCTTGGTTTTACTTGTAGGAATTTTATTGGCATCATCCATCATTTTGGCCGCATCGGTAACTATTATGGCTCCCATATTGTAGTTGGAGAAATAGGATTTTGGATCGGTTGCTAATGCTTCTTGGTAATATTTGATGGCATTGGGCATGTCCTTCGCCTTTTCATAAGCATTGGCCAAAACTTCCGTAATGGCTACATTTTTAGGATTTAGATCGTGAGCCTTCAACAACTTGGTGATGGCATCAGGAAGTTTGTTCATTTCAATGTAGGCATTGATTTCTTCCACCATTAAATCGTAATTCCCAGGAAATTTAGCGATTCCGGCTTCCAAGGTTTTTAGATAAGCATCGTTTTTCTTTTGCTCCTTGTAGATGTTTGCCAAATCCCCGAAGTGATACGGTTTTACGGAATCGGTTTGGGTCATTTGGGTGTAGTACAATTCGGCTTTGTCGTAGATTTTACCTAAGCGAGCGTAATAAGCAGCATTGTCAACCAAACGGATGTGATTGTTTTTCACTTGTTCGTACTCGTATTTCATAGCACCTTCGAAACCGGCAACCGCTGCAGGATAATCTTTTTTCTCGCTCGCACGAATGGCCATGTCGATCATGGAGCCATAAACTCCTGCTAAGCCTTGGGCTATTTCATCCACATACTTTCCCTTTTTGTCCAATTCCCGGCATTTCAGGAAGCTTTCACCGGCAATATCCAACGCATTGGGAGATTTTGCTTTAAGTTCTGCATCGGCATTAACTTTCGCATAAACCTGTCCGCGGTACAAATAGGTTTTATCCCAGTTTTGGGTTTCAGGATGAACCGTTGCCTGATCAATGTATTCTTTGGCTAAAGCCAATGAACCATTACGTAATTCATTGAAAGCACTAATTACGTTAGCTTTTTGAGCTTGGGTGGTGAAGGCGGTGCCCAAAGCGAGGGCAACGAGCCAAGATTTTTTAAGCATCATGTTGGGTTTCGTTATTTTCGTCTGTTGAAGGAACATCAGGGTTATCGGTTTGGTTTGCTTCAGCAGCAGCTTCTGCAGCGGCTTCAGCCATTTCGCGTTCGTAATCTTCTTGGGTTCGGGCGATTTTTGCAACGGATGCAATGGACGCGCCTTCTTCCAATCGGATCACTTTAACGCCTTGGGTGGCGCGGCCCATCACTCGAAATTCCATCATTCCAATGCGAATGGCTACACCGTCTTTGCGAATAACGATCAAATCGTCGAAATCGGATACTTCCTGAATGGACACTAATCTTCCGGTTTTCTCGGTTACTTGCATGGCTTTCACTCCTTTACCTCCACGATTGGTAATGCGGTACTCGTCCAATTCCGAACGTTTTCCGTAACCATTCTCAGAGAGAACGAAGATGGTCGCCTGCGGGTTGTTTACACAAATCATGCCAACCACTTCATCTTTTTCATCATCCAATTCAATACCAATCACCCCGGTAGCTGTTCGGCCCATGGCTCGAACTTTACTTTCAGGGAAGCGGATGGAGCGACCAGAGCGAATGGCGATAAGTACTTCACTGGAACCGGTGGTGAGATTAACTGCCAATAATTCATCGCCTTCACGAATTCCCAAGGCAATAATGCCATTAGCGCGCGGACGGCTGAAATCTTCCAAAGTAGTTTTCTTGATAATACCGTTTTTGGTACAGAAAAGGATGTTGGTGTTTTCGATGTATTCTTTGTCGGATAAGCTCTTTACCGGAAGATAGGCCATCACTTTGTCTTCGGGTGGAAGTTGAATGATGTTTTGAATGGCGCGTCCTTTTGAAACTTTTCCAGTTTCGGGAATATTGAATACGCGCAACCAGAAACAACGACCTAACTTGGTGAATACCAGAAGGTAATTATGATTACTTGCCACCAAAACGTGTTCTACGAAATCTTCATCCTTGGTAGAAGACCCCTTCACTCCCCGTCCACCACGACCTTGTTTGCGGTATTCCAACAATGCGGTACGCTTGATGTAACCCTGGTGAGAAATGGTAACAACCACTTCTTCGTCGGCGATCAAATCTTCCATGTTCATGTCGCCACCGGCAAAATCGATTTCGGAGCGACGTTCATCACCGTATTTTTCTTTGATGAGAAGTTGTTCGTCTTTGATGATTTGGTAACGACGAGGTTCATTGGCAAGGATATCTTCCAAATCGGCGATGGTTTTCATGAGTTCATTGTACTCATCGCGAATTTTATCGCGTTCCAGGCCAGTAAGACGCTGCAAACGCATGTCGAGAATTGCTCGGGCCTGGATTTCGCTGAGCCCGAATTTTTCCATCAAACCGGCTCTTGCTTCGTCGGGATTCTGGCTATTTCGAATTAAGGCAATTACTTCATCGAGGTGATCAAGAGCAATGAGCAATCCTTCGAGGATGTGCGCGCGTTTTTGAGCTTCTTTTAAATCGAATTGTGTACGACGTACAATCACTTCATGGCGGTGTTCAACGAAATGTTCAATCATATCGCGAACATTCAGCGCCATAGGGCGTCCTTTTACCAGAGCGATGTTATTGATGGAAAAGGAAGTCTGTAAATTGGAGTATTTGTACAAAGAATTGAGGATCACGTTAGCAGAAGCATCGCGTTTGACTTCAATAACAATACGCATTCCTTCTCTTTTGGAGGATTCATCACGCACATCAGAAATACCTTCAATTTTCTTTTCGTTGACCAATTCTCCGATTCGAACGAGAAGATCAGATTTATTAACTTGGTAAGGGATTTCGGTGATGATAATTCTTTCCCGGTTATTAATTTCTTCAATTTCTGATTTGGAACGGATTACCACACGTCCGCGACCGGTTAACATGGCATCGCGAACACCTTCATAGCCATAAATAATCCCACCTGTAGGAAAATCGGGGGCTTTGATGTGTTGAAGCAAATCTTCGGAAGTGATTTCGCGGTTATCGATGTAAGCGCAAATACCGTTAATGACTTCGGTTAGGTTGTGGGGGGCCATGTTGGTAGCCATCCCTACGGCGATTCCTGCTGCTCCATTTACGAGAAGGTTGGGGAAACGGGGAGGAAGAACACGTGGTTCTTCGAGGGTATCGTCGAAATTCAGTTGCATGTCCACGGTATCTTTTTCGATATCGGACAGCATTTCTTCGGCGATTCGGGTCATACGCGCTTCGGTGTAACGCATAGCGGCTGGAGGGTCACCATCGACGGAGCCGTAGTTACCTTGTCCATCGACGAGGCAATAGCGGAGGGACCAGTCTTGGGCCATACGCACCATGGTATCGTACACGGAGGAATCACCGTGGGGGTGATATTTACCGAGTACTTCTCCGACGATACGAGCGGATTTTTTGTAGGGGCGTGTTGGGCCCATTCCGAGTTCGTGCATTCCGAAAAGAACGCGACGGTGTACGGGTTTCATTCCATCTCTCACATCGGGTAATGCACGTGAAACGATGACCGACATCGAGTAATCGATGTAAGCGGTTTTCATTTCGTTTTCGATATTGATATCGATAATTTTTCCCTCTTCAGCCATGCTATTGGTACAGTTTTATACTACGTAAAAATACGGATAAAAGGTTGAAGATTGGGATGAAAAGGGGGCTATGGGTTAGGGTATTTTTCCCCAAGAATTCAACTATAATTGGGGATAAAAAAAAACACCCTTGGTTGGAGTACCAAGGGTGGTGATAAAAACCGGCGGCGACCTACTCTCCCACATTTTATTGCAGTACCATCGGCGCTGTGGGGCTTAACTTCTCTGTTCGGAATGGGAAGAGGTGTACACCCACGCAATAGCCACCGTGAAGCTTTTACAGTTCAACGGTTGTTGTACGTATTTGACAAAAATTGGGAAGGTAAAGCAAAGGGTATGAAGAACTGATGAAGCTTTCGGGTAATTAGTACTGCTCGACTTTGCCATTACTGACTTTACATCTGCAGCCTATCAACGTGGTAGTCTCCCACGGCCCTATAAGGAAACCTCATCTCGAGGTGGGCTTCGCACTTAGATGCTTTCAGCGCTTATCCCGTCCCAACATAGCTACTCTGCAATGCAGCTGGCGCCACAACAGATACACCAGAGGTTAGTCCAACTCGGTCCTCTCGTACTAAAGTCAGTTCCTCTCAAGTTTCCAACGCCCACAGTAGATAGAGACCGAACTGTCTCGCGACGTTCTGAACCCAGCTCGCGTGCCACTTTAATGGGCGAACAGCCCAACCCTTGGGACCTTCTCCAGCCCCAGGATGTGACGAGCCGACATCGAGGTGCCAAACCTCCCCGTCGATGTGAGCTCT
>JACCEE010768853.1_pt1 | contig 15427 bp, 6 predicted proteins | sample 7449931 | NCBI WGS metagenome assembly JACCEE01 (sample SAMN15323457, study PRJNA562643) | freshwater metagenome | isolation source: river surface water | place: USA:Blue River Watershed | collected 2017-08-19 | reverse complement strand
TCAATTAATTCTTTTCGAAGTCAATACGTCATTTTTTTTCGTTTTTCAAAAAACACAATGCAATTTTCTACTAAATTGCATGCAACTTTTTAAAGAGATGTGGAGTCTCGTAAAGTGAATGGGTTCACCTTATTAACTATAGTTATTTTTAATTTATTAACTTCTTGTTGTATGTGTAAAAAATACATTATACTACCGTTTTTTGCTTTTATATTATTACTTATATCGCAAACTATATTTGCACAGGTTACTCCCAACATCAATTCGGGTAATCCGAGCTTCCCTTTTCCTCAATTTCTTGACTATGGAACAAATAAAAAAACCTTAGCAAGCGTCAATGCACCAGGTGTGACTCACGCTGAAATGGAACAAAGAATAAGAGATGCTTGGCAAATGATTTGCAATGATGTATCGCCCTATCCATCGACAATTGTAGGAGGTGTGCAATATTTATATCCTTCTGCACCCAACCACTGTACCTGTGTTGAAGGTGATGGATATTACTTAATGGGAGCAGCTGTAATGGCCGACAAAACGTTTTTTGACGGCTACTATATGTGGGCACACGACAGAGCGTTTCATGGCACACAACGATTTGTTGATGGCGTATACAACACACCTAATTATGGCTATGCAAAAGGTCTTTCGGGTGCAGGTAGTTTAGGAGCAGGAACAGCGGTAAATGGTGGTGGCATTAACGGAAACTCAGCTACCGATGGCGATGTTGACGTAGCTTTGGCTTTATTGATTGCATACAAACAATGGGGCGAACATTCCGGAATTTTCATACCCGCACTTGGTAATAAGGAATTGAATTACAAAGAAGAAGCGATAAAATATATCAGAGCAATGGTTGATACGGCAATATTTCCGCTTGCCTTACCAATGATAAAATACACTTCAGGCGATGTAGGCTTTGATGGATATTTAAAAGGTGGTGATTCACAAGGAGAACTAACAGACTGGGCAAATGCAGGATATATGGGTATGCAGAAAGAAGTTGGTCAACAAAACTATTACTACGACTATTCAGCTCCTGCATGGTTTAGAGAATACAGAATGTTACTCGAAGCAGAAAACGATAATCCTTTTTACATTAGTCAATATAAACGAGTTGAAGCTTCGTGCGACTGGCTCATGGGATTACATTATTCAAAAAACGTTAAAAACATTCCATATTTAGGTAAAGTATCATATAATGGCGGTGGTCCTACCGATTTTTCGTTTTCAAATTATATCCCCGATGGTGAAGATTTTCGTGCGTCATGGCGAACAATCATGAATTATGTATGGCACGATAATCCAACATTTACATGGGATCCTGTAACACATCAAGCAGTTGACGGAAAACCCAATTCGTACGAGCGAGATATGGGGATTCGTTATGCCAAATTTTTGAAAGAGCCACAAAGTTCGCCATGGAACAATCCTTGCCGAAACATTGGCGACCTTAAACCCAAAATATTATTCAAAGGTCCGTACACCTTAGTCAATGGCTATACTCCCGATGGGACAGCTACCGGAGGATTTCCATTAAACTGGATACATGGAACGGGAGCAGCAAGCGCCGTTGTCGGTCAGGATTTTGAATTAATGGGCGAAATGTTTCGACATTGCATTATTGCATGGGATGGTAATGGATACCTGAATTCAAAACCGACATACTTTCATGAGTGGTTTAAAATGTTGGGTTTGATAACCTTATCGGGAAATTTCCATGCTCCAAGCCAAATGATTGCTCAACCCAACATTAAAGTATATCACAAAATTGACAAAACCTATGCATTTACCGGCGACCAAATTACATATACTGTTACATATAGAAATTATGGCTCCGTTGACGGAACAGGTACTGTTGTAAAATTTGGTATTCCAAGCGGATTTTCACTTATAAGTACAACCAAAGGAAGTTTAGTAGGAGACTCGATAGTATGGAATGTTGGCACTGCAAAAGGTTTTAAAACCGGAGGTCTTGCAGCAACAATCGATTCAATGAAAATTGTGTTGAAAATCGGACCTACGGCTAGTGGACGTTATTGCACGAATGCAAGAGTTTCATGTACCAACGGTTTGGGATGGACCTCAAATGAATACCCCAACAATATAACAGCAGTAATGGAGCGTAACTGTATTGATGTGGTTAAAAGAGCTTTACAAATTTCAAAAACATCAGACCGATTAAATTACAACCCCGGACAAGATGTGAAATACAAAATTGTATTTGAAAACTCAAGCGATGCCGGTTGGATTAACGGAGGACGTCCGGGAGTGAGAATTGCATTTGCCCATAAAGTATTCACAACACCCACAGCCGATGCAAGTAACGAATTGAAATACCGTATTTTTCATGATGCTGCCGAAGCTTATATCAATTTTGGAAACTATCGGGTTTCTTATTTTATCAATGATCCGAGCATTAAAGGAATGAAATCGGCAACATATCCGAGCGGTTGGGATATGCCAAATTCAATGCTTGAAGGCGGAGTAGCTGCAAATGTGAAAGTTTTCCAAGAGAACATCGTACCCGGTTCAGATGCAAACGGCACATGGAATCAGCGCGTTGTTCTTCAGTTTGCAGACCAACTAGCAACCATAACACAGCACCTTCAACAATATACCGGTTCACCGGGAATGGTTCACGAAGGAGGTATGGCATCATTGCGCGGAGTTTGGTTTTTAAACACAGGAAACTGGTCGACAGTAGACTGGACCGATGACTGGAGCTGGGATGCAACCAAAGGCGATTTAGATGCCGGCATTTATTATCCGGTAGGAGATGATTATACCGATCCGAATAATCTAGGCGTTCCGGTTGATAGCTGGCATAAAAGTGCCTGTACAACAACAAACAATATCATGAAAAAGATATTAGTTGAAGAATGGGACGGTTATACATGGCGTCGTATATACGGAAACGGGCCTTCACCAGGACGTGATGTTGATAGTGTTACCGTAACCGACACTCTACCTACAGGTGTTTCATTTAAGAACTTCATCAAACAAAATGCGTTTGGAATCAGCGCAACAACCATAACTGCATCGGGAAAAACCATAATTAAATGGACAATACCAAAAATGCAAGTAAACATGAAAGACTCTTTGATGTTTACAGCAACTATTGATGGAGCTTGTCCCCTTGCCGATAAACAAATTGTAAACAGAGCATGGATTCAAGGAAAGACCGAATCGGCAATTTTTAAACCAGACACGATAAATGTTACCTGCACTCCAATAACCATTTGTCCCGAGGCCACAACATTTACCAAGACATCAGACAAAGCAACATACACCGTGGGTCAAACGGTTAAATATTCAATGAATTTCACTCAAACAGTTGGAAGCATTGCAAATCCAAGTTTAAGTTCTGCTACCGACTGGACAACACAAGTAGGCTCAGGAGCAGCAACATTTGCAGGCAATAAGTTAACTGTTGGACAACTCAATTCGGGTGATTTTATCATAACTCACGATTATTCTTATGGAACCAATACCCTAGGCGATGGCATTCAAGGTACCATTCAAATCACCAATTATGCAAAAGCCGCTATTGTTTTACGACACAAAGGAGGAGCGCTTGCCAACGGTGCATATATCGTAATAAAACCGGGATATCCTACAGCAATTCAAGTTTTTAATGGAACAACACTTCTCGGTTCGTACACGATACCTGATCAAAATCCGGCATCGCTCGACTTTCAAATAAAACTAACCGGATCGAAATTAGAATTATGGATTGGTGTAACCCCAACATCATTCTCGGGCGCAGCAGCAATAACGGTGACAGGTCTCCCCATCCAAGCCGGTTGGTTTGGTATAGCCAGAGGAAATACGTTTGGAGATGCAAGCGGTTCTGCCGTTTTAACATCATGGAGTACTCACCTCGATGCAGCGTTTAATGTAACGATTACCGATCCGGTTCCAACCGGAATTATTAATCCAACAGGCATAACAACATCATTAGGAACAGCATCAAATGTATCGAATGTTATTACCTATAATCTTGTAACAGGAAAAACGCCTATGTTGTATAACGCAACCGCTACACTTGGATGGAATGGCACATACAATGTTTGTAAAAAAATCACAAATGTAGCTTATGTCAATGCAATGGGACTGAACAACAATCAATATGGCATTTGCTATGATGTAAACTGCAATAATGTACCAACATGTTCAGCACCTACAAGTGTTTCGTTGAGCGCGAACCCCGTTGGCACAGTTTGTTTTGGCAATACCGTTACACTAACAGCAACAGTAGCACCAACAGGAACATGGACATACGCATTCAAAAAAGCAACAACACTCGTACAAACATCAACGACAGCAACAACTTATAATGCCAATACATCGGGTTCATATACTGTAACAGCATATGATATTGCGGACTCTGCAACTTGCAGTAAAGTTTCGGCACCAGTTACAGTTACAATCAATCCACTCCCCAAACTTACCGTTACTGCTACACCTGCAGCCATTTGTAAAGGAGAAACAACAACACTCAAAGTATCGGGAGCAGATACATACCTATGGAGTAATAATTTAGGTACAACTGCAAGTGTTACCGTGGCACCTACAAGCACTCAAATGTACTATGTTACCGGAACCGATGCTAATGGATGTGTAAATAATGATTCGATAGCTGTAACCATAAATCCATTAGCAACCGTTACTGCAATAGCTTCGCCAGCAAGCGTTTGCCTCGGTTCATCAACAAGCTTAACGGCCTCTGGAGCTTCAACCTATACTTGGAGTAACAATTTGGGAAATACGGCAACAATTACGGCAACACCATCATTAACAACAACATATACTGTAACCGGAACAGACATAAATGGTTGTACCGGAACGGCCAATGTAACTGTTACAACAACAACCCCATCATTAGCATTAGCATCAGATACCACAATTACAATAGGAGCTGCTGTACCAACGCTTACAGCTACAGGAACTACAATAAAATGGTACGATGCAAATAAGACGAATTTATTATTTACCGGAACATCTTATACACCAACCATTTCAACAGCAACAAATGCAACATACAATTTTTATGTAACCAATACTGAAAATGGTTGTGAAAGTGGATTTATAAAAGTTTCGATAATTGTAAACGGATGTACAACAAAAGCACCAACATTAAGTTCGTCGACAGTAAACACATGTCAAGGATTGGTTTTCCCAAGCGTTACTGCAACCGGAAGTAATATTACTTGGTACGACAATACAAGTACTCCAATTGCCACAGGAGCAACATTTACACCTCCTGCAGCGGGCGATTATTATGCAACTCAAACAATTATATGTGAAGGTCCGAAAGTAAAATTAACAGCGGCAGAAAACCCTTTACCAATTGTTTCAGCCATAGCATCGCCAGCAACAATATGTAATGGAGAAACAACAACACTTACAGCTACAGGTGGTAATACATATCTTTGGAGTAATACAATTGCCAGTGCAAGCCAAACAGTTACACCGTCTACAACAACAACATATACCGTTACTGCAATCGATGCGAATTCATGCATCAACACATCATCGGTAAAAGTAACCGTAACACCCTTACCTACCGTTACAATTAATCCGGTAACGATAGATATTTGTCCGGGGAAATCGCAAACACTTACAGCAACTGGTGCTACAACATACAAATGGAGTACAACAGAAACAACGGCATCGATTATCGTAACACCGGCATCATCGAAAACATACTCAGTAACGGGTAGTACCAATAGTTGTTCGTCGACAGCTTCGTCGACGGTAAATATATATCCGCTTACAACAACGACTGTGAGTGCTGACAAAAATCCAATTTGTGTTGGCGATAAAGTGCAACTAACCGCAAGTGGTGGCAATACGTATGTTTGGAGTAGCGGTGGATTACTTGCAACAGAAACACTAAATCCGGCAGCAACAAATTCATATACTGTAACCGGAACCGACATTAACGGCTGTAATTCATTTGCTTCAATTACCGTTACGGTACATCCGCTCCCCACAATTACAGCCACGGCAACCAATAGTTCGGTATGCTTAGGAAATAGCACAAACTTAACAGCGAGTGGAGCATTAACATACAATTGGGATAACAATTTAGGAAATACTGCAACGGTAAGTATTACACCTTCAACAACAAGTACATATACCGTAACAGGCACAAACACCAATGGTTGTGTTAATACGGCAACAGTAACTGTAAACACATTAGCACTGCCAACAGTATCATTAACAGGAGGCGGCAGTTATTGCACAACATTGCCGGCAGTTACAGTATCTGTTTCAGGAGGAAAAGCAAATTACAATGTTACATACACCAGAAATGGAACAAATCCTTTTGTTTTATCAAACATAACAGGAACAGCAAATTTACCAATAACAGCTGATGGCGACTATGAAATAACACAAGTAGAAGATGCCAATAATTGTATAGCAAGCACTTATCCACCCAAAGTTACGGTTTCGAAAAATGGAACAGCAACGTATACAATTTCGGGAGGAGCAGAATATTGTAAAGGACAAAAAAGAAATCCGGTATCGATAGATATCACAAGTAATGATGGACCTTGGACATTAGTTTATAACGATGGGAAATCAGATTTCACCCAATCGATAGCCATTGGAGCACTCCCCTTTGAAATACTCAATCCGAACGAAGGTATATATACCGTTAAGCAAATAACCAATAAAGATAACTGTGTGGCAATGGGCGATGCAACAAAATCGACAACGGTTACCATTCACAACACTACTATTGCTACAATTACAGGGTTACCAGCTACATTATGTGATAACGGTAAACCAATTAATCTGGCATTTACCCCAGCATTAGCAGCAGGCGAAACAGCAACAATCAGTAGCACAACGGGCGGTGTATCGGGCACACAATTCAATCCATCGCAAGCAGGAGGAGCCGGAATAAAAACATTAGTCATCACATATACAAATGCAAACAGTTGTGTTAGCCAAAATAAAGCAACGGTATCGATACTGTCATCGCCGGTTGCAAGTATTGCCGGTACACCGGGATTTGGAGTATGCTTTGGTACCGATCAAGTTATTGACGCAAGTCATACCAATACAACAACACCATATACATTTGGTTGGTATTTGTCAAATACCTTACTTACTGCCGATAATATCGAAGACCCAACATTTAAGGCAGGTGCAGCTATTGGTACCTATCCACTTGAATATATTGTTACCGATGGCAATGGTTGTAAAGATACCGCAGACATTAACATCGAAGTAAAAAACAAAACAAAACCAAAATGGTTGGCTACCCTGCCCCAATTATGCAGTAATGGAAATAGTATTGATTTAAAAAATTATGTTACCCCTTACGATGCAAACGGATCGTTCAGTTTCGACGGAACACCATCGGCAAGTACGATATTCGATCCTAAAATCATGTCGGTAACAACTCATGGATTACGATACACGTATGCAATGGGAAGCTGTGTCGACAATGCAGATACAACAATAACGATCAATCAAACACCAAATATCAATTTGGGAACCTATCAAAATGAATTCTGCGATTATGGTAATACATATACTTTCACCAGTTTATCGCCAACCCAAGGTGGTGTTTTGAGTGGAACCGGTGTAAGTGCCATGACGTTTGACCCTAAACTTGCAACAACAAAAGATGTCGCGTTTGACTTAACATACACGGTAACCCAAAACGGATGTACCGATATTAAAACGATACCAATCACCGTTTGGTCGGCACCCAAAGTTACCTTTAATTTACCATCAACAGCTTGTGCTAAAGATGCAGGAATCGATTTGAATTCGATAACATCACCACAAGGTGGCATAATTAGTATGGCAGATGGTATTTCGGGCAATTATTTTTATCCCAAAAAAGTAACTGGTTATGGTACTCCTATAACAATCTCATATACCGCAAGTTCACATGGTTGTATAACGAAAGTTGATAAAACCATTACGGTTAATAAAACCAATGTTCCTACGGTTACCGATGCTAGTGCAATTGTTCCGGTAACAACAGTTCCACCGGTTACAGCATCGGGCAATGGATTGAAACTTTATTCATCAACGTACACGGTGATAGACGGCAATTGGAATGGTTCATATGCAAATCAGGCAAATACAACTCCACAAGTATATACTTATTGGGTTACACAAACAGAAAATGGTTGCGAGAGCGATTCCGTACCGGTGAAATTAACAATAACGAATTGTACAGCAAAAACTCCGGGAGGCGTATCTACCAGTCAATGTTATGGCGATACTCCGGGAGTATTAACAGCAACAGGACTTTCGCAAACAGGAATGATATATCGTTGGTTTGACAAAGACGACAAATTTACCGGCAACGAAAATGCTACATTAGCTATGAATACAGGACTTGCTGTTGGAAAATATACATATTATGTAAAAATTTACGATACGGTAAATGCTTGTTATGGAGCAGCATCGCAACCAATAATCTATGAAGTAAAAGCTCTACCAAACATCACGTTTGCACCCGATACGGTGATGTGCGAAAACAATGCGATTCAGGATTTATCGAAAAAGACCTTACCTTCAACAGCAACATTCTGGCTTGGAGGTACGCAAATCGCGAATTTTAATCCAATGGGTAAAGTTGGTATTAATAAAATAGAAGTTCGCTACACCGACGCCAGCACAACATGTAAAAATACTGTTTTCGATACCATCAGAGTAAAATCTCTGCCATCATTATCGTTCAGCTTACCACAATCAGCTTGTACGAATGGTTCGGTAATACAAATGACAGCGACACCGGTTGGTGGTGTGTATTTTGGCGGTCCGTTACAATCTGACGGGAAATCAATATTACCCAAAAACTTAACGATAAACACCAAAACGACATACAATTACACCTATACCGATGCGCAAGGTTGTAGTGATACGGTTTCAGCCGACATTATCATTTACGATTCAACAAAAGTTAAAATTCAACTTCCGGGAGGAAAAACCAATCTTTGTGAAAAAGGTTCGGCAATAAATCTGGGAGCAGACATAACCGGTGGAACATTTACGATAAATGGAACTCCCAATGCCGGAATTTTCACACCAACAATACCTTCGACCTACAAAGTTGTTTACACATATACCAACGCAAATGGATGTACCTCAACCGATCAAACAACATTAACGGTAAATGCATTGCCCGCGATAAGCAATACAATAGCTGCGTCAGACAAAAATGTGTGTAGCAACGGAAGTCTGGTTTCGCTAACTGGTACTCCATCGGGTTTAATCTTTAACGGAGCATCGGTAAATACAACAATTACCGGTTATACATTTAATCCCAAAACAGCTTCAATTGGAGCCAATAAAATATATTATTCATTTACCAATACAACGACAGGTTGCAGTAATAAAGACAGTTTGACGATAACGGTAAAAGATATAAAACCACCGGTTGTGCAAGATCAAAGTTTCTATTCGTTCAACTATCCGAAAACGATTGTAGCAACAGGTACAGACTTAAAATGGTATGGCAATAAAGGCGACAAATCAGATTTTATACAATCATCGCAACAGCTGACAAATGTCGATTTAAAAACAAAAAATTATACCGACAGTCTTAATAAAGCAGGCTTGTACACATTCTTTGTAACCCAAACAATCGACAACTGCGAGAGCGATGTAGCCAAAACAATAATAACGATAAACAATTGTTCTACGCAACCTCCGGTATTGAATACAATGAGCCCGGCATCGTGCTATGGAATGCCATATACAACAATAACGGTTAATTCACACACCAAAGGCGATGAAACCCATTGGTACAATGCTAATAAAAAGTATTTGGGCAAAGGCGACAGTTTCACACCCCAAGCATCAGATTTGGCAAACCCAACAGGTCCAAGCTTCTTATATGCTGCCGATAGTTTACTCAATGAAGGTTGCCGAAGCAATTTAATGCAAATTGTATATACCGTACATTTTGTTGATGTACCTCAAATAACGGTACCGGTTGCATCGTGCGAAGACAACATCAATGGTAAATTAACCGCAAGTGGCAATGGCGGAACAATCAAGTGGATATACAATTCACAAATATTCACCGGTAATGAATTATCGCTAAAAAATGCAGGTATTAACAAAGGACAAAGTACACCATATGTTTTCAAAACCATCCAAACAATAAATGGCTGTAACAGCGATACGGTTTTAAGCAATGTAACTGTCAGCAAATTGCCGTTGAAACCAACTGTTCCTGCACTCTTTAAAGAATGTTTTAACAAAAGTTTTGCAGATATTACAGCACAAGCATCGGGAACTGTAACATGGTACAGCGATGCTTTGAAAACAAACAAAGTATCGAGCAATGCCATACTTCCTGCAACAATAATGGATAAAACAACAGGTCCGCACACATACTATGCTGTTAATTACGACGGAGCATGTTATAGCGATACAACAGCATATACATACATTATAAAGACAATTCCGGCTGCGCCTAAGGGCAAGAACAAATACGTCTGCGAATTATCAACGGTGCTCCCCACACTGTCGGTAGTTCCGCAGTCGGGAGCTATTGGTGTATGGTATACCGATGAAGCACTCACACAAGGAAAAACCGAAAGTAATACCTACACCCCATCGAAAGCTGAAGTATACGTTTATGCCGTAGCCAGCCTTGACGGATGTGAAGGACCTGCCATAAAATTGAAAGACACCGTATTTAAAGTTACACCACCAACCATCTCGGCTACACAAACCAACTTATGTAACGGTGAGCAAACTGTTCTAACGGCTAAGGGTACCGATATTAAATGGTACGATGACAGTAAAACATTCCTTCAACAACAAGCTTCGTATACCTATACGGGCAAAGCAGCAGGAACCTTTACATTTTATGCTACAACACGAGCTACAGCTCCCGATCTCACATCTTGTTACAGCAATTATTCGCAAGGAAAAACAATACAAGTTTATCCGGTACCACAAACACCAGTCGTCACAAATATTCAAGCATGTTTTAACGACCCTGTTACGCCATTAACGATATCATATAACGGTTCTGGTGAAGTAATTTGGCAAGATCCTCAAGGTGTTAATCATTTTGAAAATATCTATACGCCTTCGAGAAATCTTCTTAAAGGTGGAGCCGAAAATGATTTTACAGTACAAATAAAAGAAAATGGATGTTTAGGAAATCCTGCAATATTAAAATACAATGTAGCTCCGAAAATCAAAACTCCGGAAATCATTCAATCGCCAATGAAATATTGTATCAATAGCGATCAAACATTGCATCTTTTTGTTTCAAGTACCAATCTGAACTATTGGATCGATGAAAATAAAACGATTGTCACTATCGATACGGTATTGAACCGAGCACAAAAAGCCGGAGTGTACTCCTATCAAACATTTAATGCAGATAAAGGCTGCTATAGCGATACAATAACATACGTTTTACCGGTTTATGAAACACCAACACCAACAATAATCGGGAACGACAAAGTATGTGAAAATTCGCTCAGAGTTTTATATACCGTTGATAATAGTTCGCTTAATGATAATTACGATTGGAAAGTAACCGGAAATGCCCAATTGTATAACATCGATTCTAAGCATCCGAATGCACGATTTATTGACTGGAATGCTTCGGGTGTGCAATCGGTTATTGTAAAACAAACAACTGCCGAAGGATGTGTTGGACACGATACCTTAACGGTAAAAATTGCAGCAGCACCAAACACCAATTTCGAATACGACAGCCCTGGTTTGGAGGGATACATCAATTTCATCAATACCAGTGAACAAGAGCCAATTAAAAATGGCAACACAAAAGAAAACATCGGATTTACATCGTTGTGGAACTTTGGCAATGAAGAAGCTGACCAAAAAATAAATATTGACTCTTTAGGAACTCATGATAAACCGATTGTTAAATATTACAATTATGGATATTATACCGTGACCTTAAAAAACAAAAACGAGTTTGGTTGCGAAAGTTCTATCGAGAAAAACATATTTGTAAATATCAGTACCGGATTTTATGTTCCTAACTCGTTTGTACCAGAAAGCGAATCGCCCAAGCTACGGGTATTTAAGCCGGTTGGGTTTAACCTTGAGACATACCAAATCTGGATTTACGACACATGGGGAAATTTACTCTGGTACAGCAACAAACTTGTAGATGGAAGTCCGGTTGAAGCTTGGGATGGAACCTACGATGGTCAACCGCTTAAACAAGATAGTTATGTATGGAAAATAGAAGCTACCTTTAAAGACGGAAAATCATGGCGAGGGAAAAAATTTGGTAACGTACTCTTAATTCGATAAACAAAAAAGCCGGAGCATTTCCGGCTTTTTTGTTTCTAAGATTAGTCGCTCCTTAAGAAATCAAACCAATGTTATGTTCTTAAAACAAAAATAGACACAACATAATTCTCGCTAAATTTTTATATTTGTATTAACCAATCTTCCGAAACTATGAGCTACAACAACAATTACAATATTAAAATCAGCTACTTTCGGCTCAGTGCTTATTTTATTCCATATCAAACTACCACTTTTTACGGGCATTGATGTTTATGAAATATATAATTAACATACTACTTATTGTTTTTATAGGTAGTTGCAACGCTAAACGGAATAATCAGTCAGAAAAAGTATTATCAGGAGTATGTGATACGGTTAAAGATAATATTGATACAACCGTAGGTGTAATATCTTTACCTGAAAGTACAGAAAAAGAGTACTTTCTCATCATTCATAATGACACATCTGACTTTTCTTTGTTTGTTAATTCAAATTCAAAAGGCAATACTGTCGCTACATATAGGCTTGGTTCGCAGAAAAACAATTCATATGCAGTTTTAGCAGATTCAAGTGCTGTTGTGGAAGATATAAATAAAGTAAAAAAAAAATATAAACCCGTCTATTTTCAAAATATACGGGAGCTGCAACTAACACTCATTAGTGCAGCTGAAGAGTTTGAATTGAAAAAATTAGAAGCACTAAGAATTTCAATGTCAGACATTTCAGGCTTTTCAGAAAATATTACAAAGCAATATAATAAACAATATGGTGAAAAAATCAAGTCAAATAGTAATTATGAAGTCGCAGATTTAATAAAAAAGTCTGAGTATGTAACTGATTTGAATAATATTTTATCAATCCATAAAATAGTGATTGATAAAGTATTTCTTGATGGCTTAGTTTACTATAAGCGAAGCAACTCTACTTTAAATTCTTTGGATGGGATGGTAATATTTACTATGAAGCTAATGGATTAATACTTAGCGCAGACTTGCAGTCCGTGCTAAGTATTATTCACTTCGTTTCGGTTATATTGCGTCTAAGTATAATTGAATTAAATTTAATTTTATAATAATGAAAACTTTTAGCTTTGCACGGACTACAAGTCCGAGCTAGCGGTGAATTAATATTCCAGACGATTACGAATTTTTGAATGAAGAACTTATAGAAATGCTATTTGACAGAATTAACGACACACTGAAAATTGTTTACAAGGTTTAAAAAATGGAGAACAAGAACAACGATTGGAGACTTCAAGGACAGGAAAAATATCTTTTGGGTAAGACTTTAGTTCATAAAAAATATGCCGACACAACAACAACAGACCACGACCATTGTGAATTTTGCTTAGATAAATTTTCAGAATCTATTCCTGGCAGCCTGACTGAAGGATATACAACGACAGACGATTATCATTGGATTTGTGAAAATTGTTATCTTGACTTTAAGAATGATTTTGAATGGACAATTATCAAAAAATAGAAAAAAGAGAAACTGGTGCTAACCGGGGTTACGCCCAATGTGGGGGCTGATTGTAGGGTTTTCGTGGTGATTCGCTTGCAAAGTTTATTTGTACCGTGACTTGATACGTTACACGAAATTCCACACAGGGCATAGCCGCAAACCGTTAGCTTTTAGTGTTAGAAAATGACAAATGACAACGTATCGGTAAATTTATTAGCTTTGTAAAAAAATAAAGAATGAAGTTTCCAAAATACTCATATAGCTCTGAAGACCTGTTGCTGTATTACGAATTTACAAGTATTGGTCCCAAAGGGAACATTAAAAAGATTGTGGAATATTCACCGACATCGATTGAAAATGTTTACAATTTAGCATTTGGTGATTATGATGAGTCTATTGAAGGAATAAATGACAAATCTGTCACTAATAATGGTGACAGCCAGAAAGTTTTAGCAACGGTAGCTTCAACTGTTTATGCTTTCACTGGAAAATACCCCAATGCATGGATTCATGCAACAGGTAGTACGAACGTGAGAACTCGACTTTACCGAATGGGAATTACAAATAATTTGACTGAAATTGCAACAGACTTTCTTATTTATGGTTTGAAAGACGATGCATGGGAAAAATTTATTGTCGGTGAAGATTACGAAGCATTTTTAATAACTCGAAAGACTAATAAAATTTAATTATAGAAGTTATGAATCTAAAATCAATCAACGAGAACAAAATTCCAATTGTAAAAATTGATAAGAAATTGGAGCGTTTTAGAGGAAAAACTCTTTTCCCTGAAAAACTACAAAAAGCAAACGAGATTCTTGCTCGTGTTGGACTACCTAAAGGAGTATAAAAAACATCGAAAAGCTAACAAGCTGTCAGCAATCAGGCTGGAGTTCTTGGTTCTGCAAGGTTTGTTCTCTGTTAAGCTGAGGCAATAATCGAAGCAGGTGCGGCGTGCGGCTGTGCCGCCGTCGGAGGACAACATGTCCGAGCTAGCGGTGCCTGTTGTTGCATTTACCCCCTCAGGATACCGGGGGGGGTACTCCCGAGGCCCCCCCCCGTACCCTAAAACCTAACTAACGGGCTGTTTTACCTAACCAGTTAGCAAAAAGAACTAACAAGTTAGCCGAAACAACTAATCGATGAGGTAAAAAAGCTAAACGGTTTACAAAAAGAACTAACCGTTTAGCTTTTTTTGCTAACCGACGAGCATTTTTTGACAATCGTTTAGTTCTTTTTGCCCGTTAGTTAGTTGTTTTTGCTCGTTAGTTAGTTCTTTGGGCCAATCGGTTAGTATTTCGGGTAGCTTCACTATGTCAATTACCCTATCAGTTGCTTAAATCGGTTGATGTATCTTCCCAAATTACGTAGTCGCAACTTAAGAACGTAAAATCAAACTAATTTACTTTTTTGCTACCACCCCAAAAAGTAACAAAAAAAGTCACCGCTGTCGAGAAAATGCGGAATAAGCGTTGTCTTAAGAGATAACGCAAAAGATGATGGTTTAAACGACAGCCCAACAAAAATGCGTGCAACGAGAGAGGTGTTTGCACAATGGTATCACAAGCGTTTATCAATAGTATTTATTATTTTATTGGAATTGATGAGCTCGCTTTGCTCGGTTTTTTGTCTTGATTTTTTGTTCCTTTTTCATTAAGGAAAAAGGAAGAAGACGAGAATATAATCCTCGTTA
>JACCEE010316859.1_pt1 | contig 15433 bp, 13 predicted proteins | sample 7449931 | NCBI WGS metagenome assembly JACCEE01 (sample SAMN15323457, study PRJNA562643) | freshwater metagenome | isolation source: river surface water | place: USA:Blue River Watershed | collected 2017-08-19 | reverse complement strand
GCGGCAACCAGGTGATCGAGCTCAAGGAGATGCAGAAGATGGACGGCGAGCCGGTCAGCGTCGCGCCGGGCAGCCCGCTGCATGTGCGCATTCCGCTGCCCGAGCAGTACAACGGCGCGCTGCTGGCGCGGCTGATTCCGGCCGAAGCGGCCTGAACCCGGCCTGATGCGATTGCCGCGCCGGCGCCGGCCCGACTTCGAGGCCGACGGCTACAAGATCCTGTGCCGGCCGCTGCTGACCGGATCGGCCGAGATCCTGCCGTTGTGAAAGACAGGAGGCCAAGCGGGCCCGAGCCGGATCAGGTCACCGGTGCCGGATTGAAGAGCACCAGCGCGTTATGCAGCTTCCAGTGCTCGGCCCAGGTCTTCTTGCGGCCACTGGCGACATCCAGCAGGAACTGGAACAGCTCGCGTCCGACCGATTCGATCGTGGCCTCGCCATCGGCGATGCGACCGGCGTTGATGTCCATCAGGTCATGCCAGCGCCGCGCCAGGTCGCTGCGGGTCGCCACCTTCACCACCGGGCAGGCTGCCAGGCCATAGGGCGTCCCGCGGCCGGTGGTGAACACATGCAGGTTCATGCCGGCGGCCAGCTGCAGCGTGCCACAGATGAAGTCGCTCGCCGGCGTGGCAGCGAACACCAGGCCTTTCTGCTCGCGCCCCAGCTTCTCGCCCGGCGCCAGCACATGCGAAATAGGTGCCGAGCCGCTCTTGACGATCGAGCCCATGGCCTTCTCGACGATGTTCGACAGGCCGCCGGCCTTGTTGCCGGGCGTGGTGTTGGCGGCGCGGTCAACTCGGCCGCGATCCAGGTAATGGTCATACCAGCCGAGCTCGCGCACGATGGCCTGCCCCACCTCGGGCGTGGCGGCTCGCGCCGTGAGCTGATCGACCGCGTCGCGCACCTCGGTGTTCTCGCTGAACATCACGGTGGCACCGGCACGCACCAGCAAGTCGGCGGCATAGCCCACGGCCGGGTTGGCCGTGACGCCACTGAAAGCGTCGCTGCCGCCGCACTGGACGCCGACCACGAGCTCGCTGGCGGGCACGGTTTCGCGCCGGCGCGCATTGAGTCGCTCCAAGTGCGGCCGCGCCCGCTGCACGATGTCGTCGAGCATGGACATGAAGCCGACATGGGCGGCATCCTGCAGGCAGACGGTGTCGGGGCCCGAATCGGGCTGGCGTTGATCGACAATGGGAAAGCTGCCCGGCGGCAACAGGCGCTGCGGCTGCAGCTTCTCGCAGCCCAGGCTGACCACCAGCAACTCGCCGCCGAAGTTCGGGTTCAGGCTGATGTGGCGCAGCGTGCGGATCGGGATTTCGGCTCCTGGCGCGTCGATCGCGACCCCGCAGCCATAGCTGTGCTCGAGTCCGATCACGTCATCGACGTTCGGGTACAGCGGCAACAGTTCGGCCTTGATGCGCTGCACCGCCAGCTCGACCACGCCCGCCACGCATTGCACCGTGGTGGTCACCGCCAGCAGATTGCGCGTACCGACCGAACCGTCAGCATTGCGATAGCCCTCGAAGGTGCAGGCCTCCAGCGGCGGCAACTCAGGCGCGCCCAGGCTGGCCATCGGCAGGCCTCCGAGCTCGCGCGCCACCGGCATCTGCAGCAGGCGCTCATGCACCCACTGCCCGGCCCAGATCGGCTGCAGCGCGTAGCCTATCGGCACGTTGTAGCGCCGCACCGCAGCACCTGCTGCCATATCCTGCAAAGCGACCTTGTGACCCTGGGGCACATGATCGAGCAGTTGCAAGCCAGCGCCAGGCACGTCGGCAGGCAAGCGGGTTCCGGCAGCCAGGCCACCGTCATTGGCCACGATGGCCACGTTGTCGGCCGGGTGCATCTGCAAGGTCAAGGGCGGACGGGCATTCGAGAAATTGGACATAAGGAAGACAGCCGGTTAGTCTGAAATGAGGCCACGACCTCTTGTTGTACGATGTCCTATATTTATACAGCTTGGCTCTGCTGTCAATAGGGGAATAACCGGCCGATAAGCTCCATACCAAATGAGATACGCTTGGATTTTGTTGTACGACAACCTACAATAAACACACACAATTCCTTGTACAGGGCATACCCGCCCGCACCTTGACCGATCCATCATGAGCAACTTGCAATCCTTCGATGCCCGCACCGGGCTGGCACTGGGCGAACCGCTGCCCGCGCACACCGCCGCACAGATCGACGCCTGCGTCGAGGCTGCCGCACAGGCTTTCCCGGCCTGGGCCGCCAGCTCCGGCGCCCAGCGCGCTACCCTGCTGCGCGGTCTGGCCGATGCGCTCGAAGCCGACCGCGAGGGCCTGGTCGCCCTGGCCGACCAGGAAAGCGGCCTCGGTGCCAGCCGCCTCAACGGTGAACTCGACCGCACCAGCTTCCAGCTGCGCCGCTTTGCCGACCTGGCCGAACGCGGCGTCGCCTTCGCATACACCGACGACCCGGCCGTGGCCGGCGCGCCGCCCGCCGGCCACCCGGCCATGGTGCGCCAGCGCGTGCCGCTGGGTCCGGTCGCGATGTTCTCGGCCAGCAACTTCCCCTTCGCCTTCTCGGTGCTGGGTGGCGACACCGCCTCGGCCCTAGCCGCTGGTTGCAGCGTCGTGGTCAAGGCGCACAACGGCCACCTGCTGCTGTCGAATCGCATCTTCAACATCATCCAAAGCGTGCTGTGCTCGCTGAACCTGCCGGCTGGCCTGATCGGCCTGGTCCAGGGCGCCGGCAATGAAGTCGGCGTGCAGCTGATCCGCCATCCGTCCATCGCCGCCGGCGCCTTCACCGGCTCGACCCGCGGCGGCGCCGCCCTGCAGGCGGAGGCCAACGCCCGCCCGCGCCCGATTCCCTTCTATGGCGAACTCGGCTCGATCAACCCGGTCGTCGCCCTGCCCGCCGTGCTCGAAGCCAAGGGCGCCGAGCTCGCGACCACGCTGGCCAGCTCGATCACTCAGGGTTGCGGCCAGTTCTGCACCAACCCGGGCCTGATCGTTCTGATCGACAGCCCGGCCAGCGATGCCTTCGTGCAGCAGCTGACCGCGGGCGTCGTGGCGCAGAACCCACACGGCATGCTGACCGCCGGCCTGCGCAGCGCCTTCGACAACGGCGTGCAGCACCTGCTGCAAGCCGGCGTGCAGCCGCTGGTGCACGAAGTCGGCACGGCCGCCGCGCCGCGCCCCTTCCTGGCCCAGATCGACGCCGCCACCTTCATCGCCAAGTCCGAGCTGCACGAGGAAGTGTTCGGCCCGTCCAGCCTGATCGTGCGCGCCCGGTCGGTGCAGCAGGTGCTCGAAGTCCTGCAGGCAGTCGCCGGCAGCCTGACCGTGACGCTGTGGGGAGTCGAGCAGGACAATGCCGACAGCCGCGCGCTGGTGCGCCGCGCCATGTCGGTTGCCGGCCGCGTGCTGTTCAGCGGCGTGCCGACCGGCGTGGCAGTCAGCGCGGGCCAGCAGCATGGCGGCCCGTGGCCCGCCTCCACCCAGCCGATGAGCACCTCGGTTGGTGATGCAGCGCTCGACCGCTTCCTGCGTCCGGTCTGCCTGCAGGACGCGCCGGCCTGGCTGCTGGTGCGCCAGGGCCAGCCGGTCTGACATGCAGCAAGGACTCCCTTAAAGGCGTCCTGAACGAAACAAGGGGCAGCACTGGCTGCCCCTTTTTGATTGGCTGGCATCGCTCGCTGAGCTTGAGGCCAAAGCCAGGGCGCACAAAACGGTCCGCCTCAGCAACACGGCGCGCGACACCCAGCAGGGTAAACGCGGTGTCGGCCACACAGTCGTTGAGTACATCAGGGATACAGCCCGCTGCAATCCCAGGCTCGCGGGCCGTGGGATGCGGTACTTCACATGCCCGATGGCGTCCTGGTGGAGTCTGCTGCAGCCAGCAGGGGCTTACTGCGGACCCAGCTTGGCGATCAGCGCAGCCAGTTCTTCGCATTCGGCCGGGGTCAGGTCCGACAGCGGCGCGCGCACCGGGCCGGCATCATGGCCGACGATGCGGGCACCGGCCTTGATCATGGACACGCCATAGCCCTCGACGCGGTTGCGCAGCTTGAGCAGCGGGTGGAAGAACTCGCGCAGCAGATGGTGCTGGGTGGCGAGGTCGTCGGTGCGCACGGCCTCGTAGAACTCCATCGCGGTCCTCGGGATGAAGTTGAACACAGCCGACGAATACACCGGGGTGCCCAGCGCCTTGTAGGCGGCGGCGTAGACCTCGGCGGTCGGCAGGCCGCCGAGGTAGGAGAAGCGATCGCCCATCTTCATGTAGATGGCGCTCATCAGCTCGATGTTGCCCACCCCGTCCTTGAAACCGATCAGGTTGGGGCAACGGTCAGCCAGGATGACCAGCGACTCGGGCGTGAACTTGCTGACCGCCCGGTTATAGACGATGACGCCGAACTTGACGCTCTTGCAGACCTGTTCGACATGGCTGATCAGGCCTTCCTGGCTGGCTTCGGTCAGGTAGTGCGGCAGCAGCAGGATGCCGTGCGCGCCCGCGCGCTCGGCATCCTGGGCACACTGGATCGCAAAGCGGGTGTTGCCGCCGGCGCCGGCAATGATCGGCACCTTGCCCTTGCAGGTATCGACCGCGGTCTTGATGATCTCGGGGTATTCCTGCGCATCAAGCGAGAAGAACTCGCCGGTGCCGCCAGCGGCGAACAGCGCGCTGGCGCCGTAGGGTGCCAGCCACTCGAGGCGCTCGGCGTAGCCCTTGGCGTTGAAACTGTGGTCGGCGTTGAAGTCCGTCACGGGGAAGGACAGCAGGCCGCTGGACATGATTTGCTTGAGATCTTGCGGATTCATGGTGTGATTTCCTTGATGCGGATTTGTTCGGAAGGAGAATTACTTCAGCAGGCTGGGCAACCAGAGCGAGAAGGCGGGCACATAAGTCACGGCAAGCAAGGTCGCGCCGAGCGCGCCGTAGAAGGGACCGATGGTGCGCATGACCTGGCCGACCGAGATCTGGCCAATGGCGCAACCGACGAACTGCACCGAGCCGACCGGCGGAGTGTTGAGGCCAAGCGCGCAGTTGATCAACATCACGATACCGAACTGGGTCGGATCCATGCCGAACTGCATAGCGATCGGCAGGAAGATCGGGGTACAGATCAGGATCGTGGCCGCCATGTCCAGGAAGGTACCCAACACGAACAGCAGGATGTTGATCATCAGGAAGATGACCCAGGGGTTGCTGGAAACCGACTGCATCAGTTCGCCAGTCAGTTGCGGCACCTCGTAGAGAGCCATGAAATAGCCGAAGGCGTTCGAGATACCGATCAGCAACAGCACCACGCCGGTGGTTTTGCAGGCCTTGACGCAGGCATGCAGGAAGTTATTCCAGGTCATCGAGCGGTAGACGAACACCGTCACCAACAGCGCCCAGGCCACGGCGATGGAGGCTGACTCGGTTGCAGTGAAAGCACCCGACAGGATGCCGCCCAGGATGATGACGACCACGAACAGGCCCGGCAGCGCGGCCATGAAGGCGCTCAGCACGGCGACCCAGCCCGGGAACTTGCCGCTGATCGGATAGCCGCGCTTGCGGGCGACCCAGTAGGCGGCCGCCAGGTTGCACAGCGTCAGGATGATCGCGGGCACCAGGCCGGCCAGGATCAGGCTGAGCACGCTGACCGAGGCGATGCCGGCGGTGGCGAGCGTGAAGATGATCATGTTGTGCGAGGTCGGCATGATCGCGCCCACCAACGCCGCATGCGTGGTCACGTTGACTGCGTAATCGGCGTCATAGCCCTGCTTCTTCATCAGCGGGATCATGACGGAGCCGATCGCCGACACATCGGCCAGCGGCGAGCCGGCAACGCCACCGAAGATGGTGCAGCCCAGCACATTGGACATGCCCAATCCGCCGCGCACATGGCCAACCAGGCTGTTGGCAAAGCGCACGATGCGGTCGGCGATGCCGCCGTAGAGCATCAGCTCGCCCGCGAAGATGAAGAAGGGGATCGCCAGGAAGGAGAACACCTGCATGCCGCCGACCATCTTCTGGAACACGACGGCAATCGGCAAACCGGCCGCAACGATGGTGGCGACCGAAGACAGGCCGATCGCGAAGGCCACCGGTACACCCAGCAGCAAGAAAGCGGTGAAACTCACCGCCAGGATGGTCAGTTCCATGCCGGCTCCACTTTTTCGCCGCGCAACAGTGCGACGATATGTTCAATCGAAAACAGGACGATCAGCGCGCCAGCGATGATCACGGGCACATAGTCGATGCCGTCGGGTACCGGCACCATGGGCTTTTTCTCATCCCACTTGGCAGCGGCCCAGAGCCAGCCGCCCTGCACCATCAGACAGCCGAAGTAGGCAACCAGGGCATGGATCAGGATCTCGATGCGGTGCTGCCATTTCTCGGGCAGCAGGCCGACCAGCGACTCCAGACCGATGTGGCCGGCATCGCGCACGCCGACGGCCAGGCCGAAGGAGGTCACGAAGAGCACCAGCAGCATGGCCAGGGCTTCGGCCCAGGTGGGCGAGTCGTTGAAGATATAGCGGCCGATGACCTGCCACTGCACGCACAGCACGACCGCGATCAGACCGATCACGGCCAGCACAAGGCAGAGCTTGGACAACGCCGCACAAAATTTGGTGAACATAAAAACTCCGCGGCCAGGGCGATCCGAAACGTCACCCTGTGGATGCAAGGCGCACCCGACCGGGTGCGGCAATTTGGGGGCGGACCTGAATTACTTGGTGTCCTGGGCGGCCTTGACCAGGCGCTTCATGTCAGGGGTCGTCATGAACTTCTCGTAGACCGGCTGCATGACAGCCTGGAAGGACTTCTTGTCCACCTCGACGATCTCGGCACCGGCTGCCTTGACATTGGCCAGCGACTTGGCTTCCTGCTCATCCCACTTCTGGCGCTGGAACTTGACCGAAGCCTTGGCAGCGGCGTGGATCATGTCCTGTTCGGCCTTGGGCAGCTTGTCGAACACGACCTTGGACATCACCAGAATCTCGGGAGCCATCGAGTGCTCGGTCTTGGAGTAGTACTTGACGGCTTCGGCATGACGCGCGGTGTCAAACGATGGGATGTTGTTTTCTGCCGCATCGATCAGGCCGGTCTTGAGGCCAGTGTAGACCTCACCATATGGCATCGGGGTGGCGTTGGCGCCCATGGCGCTGATCAGCGAAACCCACAAATCGGACTGCTGGACACGCACCTTCATGCCCTTGACATCGGCGACAGTCCTGATCGGCTTCTTGGCGTAGATGGAGCGCGCACCGCTGTCGTAGAAGGCCAGGCCGATGAAGCCGGCAGACTCGCAGCTCTTGAGGATCTCGTCGCCGACGGCACCATCCAGGACGTGACGCATGTGATCGACCGAACGGAACAGGAAAGGCATGGTCGGCACCATGGTCATGGGGCAGATCGCATTCATTGGCGCGACGTTGACGCGGGTCAGGTCGAGGGCGCCAATCTTGACCTGGTCGATCGTTTCCTTCTCCTCGCCCAGAGCCTTCTTGTTGAAAACCTTGATCTTGTGCTTGCCGCCGCTGAGCTTGCTGAGCTCCTCGCTCATGAACCGCACCGCTGCAACGGTCGGATAGTCGTCGGCGTTATGGGTGTCGGCCGAGCGGAACTCGACGGCCTGGGCGGCCATTGCAACGGCGCCAGCGGCCAAGGCGATCAGGGTGTGCTTGAGTTTCATGTTGTCTCCGTATGGATCAAGATTGCAAGGGTGGTGGAGTGAAGCGGTCCGCGGTCAGGCGGATTGAGGGAAACGGTTGAAATGCGGCTCGGGCAGACCGATGACCTCGGGGTCGACCGCCAGCAGGCAGCCGCTCAGACCGCTGTCATCCTGCACGGGTTCTGCGGGCTGAATCGAAGTCACGAACAGTTGGGCCAGACCGGCGCCGCCGAAAGCGCACATGGACGGCTTGGGAAACGGCACCGCGAGCGAGCGCTGCAGGGAACCGTCAGGCGCGAAGCAGTGGAGCAGGCCGGCGTCATTGCCACAGATCCAGTAGTTGCCGACGGCGTCGACTGCAGCACCATCCGGGCGCCCCGGCAGTGATGCCATATCGACAAACAGCCGGCGGTTCGACAAGATGCCGCTCGCGAGATCGAAGTCGAAAGCCCAGATCTGCTGCCGCTGCGGGTGTGAGTCCGACAGGTAAAGCGTCTTGTGGTCCGGACTGAAACCCAGGCCATTGGGCGTGATCAGCTCGCTCACATAGGGACCGGTCAGGCCACGCTCGTCCAGGCAGTAGAGACCGCCCTGGGGCGAGGCCAGCGCGATGTCCATCACCATGGTGCCGACCCAGAGCCGGCCGCGCGCATCGCAGCGCCCATCGTTGAAGCGCATGTTGGCCGCAGGGTGTTCGATGCGAGCCAGCCAGTCGAGCTGCACCGAGCCCGACTCGCCCAGCGCCACGGCGGCGATGCCGGACTCCAGCGCAGCGATCACACGACCGTCTTCGGACAATGCGACGCAGCCGACGCGCTCGGGCAGGATCCAAGTCTGGGCAACTGAGCCAGGCCGGCAGCGACGGATCTTGCGGCCCTCGATATCGACCCAGTACAAGGCATGCTCGGCCATGCTCCATACCGGCGACTCGCCGACGCGGTCACGTTCTTCGCAGATTACCTTGCACGCCATCATGAGTTTTACACCAGAACACGGACTATCTGATACATTGACAACAGAGCCGACGTAAGTCATCAGTTGTCATACAAGTTGACGCATTATCATACAAATCGCATGCAACACCGCCAGGGTTTTCCCTATGAATCTATCCAGCCCCCCACGCCGCAAGTACCGTAGCCTGACAGCAGAACTGGTCGAACGACTCACGTCCGAGATCCGCGAGGGCCGACTCGCCGAAGGCGAAAAACTGCCCACCGAAGCCGCCATCATGGAAGCCTTCGGCGTCAGCCGCACCGTGGTGCGCGAGGCCATCTCGCGCCTGCAGGCAGCAGGGCTGGTCGAGACCCGGCACGGCGTGGGCACCTTCGTGCTGGCGCAAAGCGACACTCCCACGTTTCGCATCAGCCCCGATCAACTCGGCACGCTGCGCGACGTGATCGCCCTGCTGGAACTGCGCATCAGCGTCGAGACCGAAGCAGCCGCACTGGCAGCAGTGCGCCGCAGCGAAGACAACCTGCTGCAGATGGAACAGGCCCTGAAGGCTTTCAACGACGCCATCGAGTCGGGCCGCGATGCGGTGGCGGCCGATGTCGACTTCCATCAGGAAATTGCACGCTCGACCCAGAACCCCCATTTCGCCGAACTGATGAAGTCGCTGGGCGCGGGCGTGATCCCGCGCAGCCGGCTGGAGAATCCGATCCCGGTCGAACCCGAGCGGCTCGCCTACCTGCGACGAATCAACCAGGAGCACGAAAGCATCTTCCGCGCCATCGCCGCCCAAGACGTCGATGCAGCGCGCGCGGCGATGCGAACCCACCTGTCGAACAGCCGGGAACGCCATCGGCGCGGCGAAAGCGGTCACCGCTGAAGGCAACCCCAGCCCTTGCAGCGATACCTGGCAAGGGTTTTCCCTAGCCAATCACACTCCATTTAGTTGTACGATGTCTGTTGACTGAACTTGTTTTAGCGAATCGATGCAAGCCCATACTCACACACCCGTCGTCACCCGGATGCAAGTGATCCCCGTCGCCGGCCACGACAGCATGCTGATGAACCTCAGCGGCGCCCACGGCCCCTTCTTCACCCGCAACCTGGTCATCATCACCGACTCCAGCGGCCACACCGGCGTGGGCGAGGTGCCCGGTGGCGAGAAGATCCGCCAGACGCTGGAAGACGCGCGCGCGCTGGTCGAAGGTCAGACCATCGGGGACTACAACCGCATCCTGAACAACATGCGCGGCCAGTTCGCTGAGCGCGACGCGGGCGGTCGCGGCCTGCAGACCTTCGACCTGCGCATCACGATCCACGCTGTCACCGCGGTGGAAAGCGCGCTGCTCGACCTGCTGGGCCAGCACCTCGAAGTGCCGGTCGCCGCCCTGCTCGGCGAAGGCCAGCAGCGCGACAAGGTGCTGATGCTGGGCTATCTGTTCTACATCGCCGACCGCAACAAGACCGACCTGGCCTACCGCAGCGAGCCCGATGCCGACAACGCCTGGTTCCGCCTGCGCCACGAGGAAGCCATGACGCCCGAGGCCGTGGTGCGCCTGGCCGAGGCCGCGCAGGAGCGCTACGGCTTCCAGGACTTCAAGCTCAAGGGCGGCGTGCTGCGTGGCGAAGAGGAAGTCGAGGCCGTCAAGGCGCTGCACGAACACTTCCCCGAGGCCCGCATCACGCTCGATCCCAACGGCGGCTGGCTGCTCAAGGACGCGGTGCGGCTGATGCGCGACATGCACAACGTGGTCGCCTACGCCGAAGACCCCTGCGGCGCCGAAGGCGTGTTCTCGGGCCGCGAGGTGATGGCCGAATTCCGCCGCGCCACCGGCCTGCCGACCGCGACCAACATGATCGCCACTGACTGGCGCGAGATGTCGCACAGCATCCAGCTGCAGTCGGTCGACATCCCGCTGGCCGACCCGCATTTCTGGACGCTGCAGGGCTCGGTGCGCGTGGCGCAGCTGTGCCAGATGTACGACCTGACCTGGGGCTCGCACTCGAACAACCACTTCGATGTCTCGCTGGCCATGTTCACGCATTGTGCGGCCGCAGCGCCGGGCAAGGTCACCGCGATCGACACGCACTGGATCTGGCAGGACGGCCAGTTCCTGACCAAGGAGCCGCCGCAGATCATCGGCGGCTATGTCGAGGTGCCGAACAAGCCCGGCCTGGGCATCGAGCTCGACATGGACGCGGTGCAGAAGGCGCATCAGCTCTACCTGCAGCATGGCCTGGGCGCGCGCAACGACGCGGTCGCGATGCAGTACCTGATTCCAGGCTGGAAGTTCAACAACAAGATGCCGGCGCTGGTGCGCTGATCAACCGGAGCAAAATATCATGCTGGAAAAACCCGCCACCGCCCTGCGCTTCGGCCGCCTGCTGCTGACCGGCGCCGCCGGCAACCTCGGCCAGGAACTGCGCCCGCGCCTGAAGGCCTACTGCGACACGCTGCGCCTGAGCCACCGGCGCGACATCGGCCCGGCAGCCGAAGGCGAGGAGATCGTGATCGCCTCGCTGGAAAACGCCGAGGACATGCTCAAGCTGCTCGACGGCGTCGACGCCGTCGTGCACATGGGCGGCGTCTCGACCGAGCAACCCTGGGAGCCGATCCTGGCCGGCAACATCGTCGGCATGGTCAACCTCTACGAAGCCGCGCGCAAGCAGGGCGTCAAGCGCGTCATCTTCGCGAGCTCGAACCACGTCACGGGCTTCTACCGCCAGGACGAGGTGATCGATACCCGCATGCCACCGAAGCCCGACGGCTTCTATGGCCTGTCCAAGGCCTTCGGCGAGGACCTGGCCCAGCTCTACTGGAACCGCTGGGGCATCGAGACCGTGAGCCTGCGCATCGGCTCTTCCTACGCCTACCCGAAGGACCGCCGCATGCTGTCGACCTGGCTGAGCTTCGACGACCTAGAGCGCGCCATCGTCGCCGGCCTGAGCGCGCCGATCGTCGGCCACACCATCATCTACGGCGTTTCCGACAACCAGAGCAGCTGGTGGGACAACCGCCATGCCAACCACATCGGCTTCCGGCCGCAGGACAGCTCGGACCAGTTCCGCGCCGAAGTCGAGGCGCGCCAGCCGGTGATCGATCGCCACGATCAGGTCGCGATCTACCAGGGGGGCGGCTTCGTGACGGTGGCGCCGCACGGCGAATAATCGCCGACCGAGGCGGGCCGATCTCGCGACTGGCCCGGTATTCCAGGAGACGGTGCAGGCACTGAACCAGGCGCTGCAACAACGGGGCTGCCAGTTCATGCTCGGCCAGAGCGGCTATGACGCCGCGAGCGAGGACCAGCGGCTCGACGCCATCATCCACCACCGCCGCGACAGCATAGTGCTGACCGGCACCCGGCACCGGCCCCGAGCGCCGACGACGAGCGCGCCCGGCGCCGCATCGCGGGCTTCCAGCGCGCTGCACGCGAGCTGGGACTGGAGAAGCCGCTCCGACGCGCCAACCAAGGGCAGAACCGCCGATTGGATGACAGCTGACGCGGACAGCGTTCCTGCGTCACAATGGCAGCCATTGACATGACGTGGACCGATCCGGAGGTCAGTCAGATCCGGCAGTTTAGCGCCCGCGCCGCCGGTTTGCCGCCAGCAACGAAATGGAGCCCTTGATGCCTGCAATGCGCAGAACTGTGATGATGGCGATGCTGTGCCTGCCTCTGGGCCGGCTCTGGGCGCTCGACCTCGGGATGCTGAGCCAGTCCGACGCCAGCGGCGGCCTCAAGGAGGCGCTGAACCAGGGCGCTGCCCACGCGGTCGAGGCGCTGGGCCGCGAAGGCGGCTTCCTCGACAACCCGAAGGTCAGGATTGCGCTGCCCGGCTGGCTCGAGAAGGCAGAGCCCCTGCTGCGCATGGCCGGACGCGGCAAGGCGCTCGACCAGCTGGTGCAGACGATGAACCGGGCCGCCGAAGCCGCGGTACCCGAGGCCAAGCCGCTGCTGCTCGGCGCCGTCAGGCAGATGACAGTCAGCGACGCCAGGAACCTCCTGGGCGGTGGCGACGACTCGGTGACACGGTTCTTCCGTGGCAAGACCGAGCAGGAGCTCATCCAGCGCCTGCTGCCGATCGTGCGCCAGCAAACCGACCGGCTGGCGGTCGCCGGCCAGTACAACAAGCTCGCTGGCCAGGCGGCGGCCAGCGGCCTGATCAAGTCCGAGGACGCGCAGATCGAGCACTACGTCACGCAGCGCGCGCTCGACGGCCTCTACCAGATGATCGCCGAACAGGAACAGGCGATCCGGCGCAACCCGATGGAGGCCGCGGGCAGCCTGGCCAGGAAAGTGTTCAGCGCGCTTTGAAGTCCGAGGACCTGTCACCGCTGGCACCGTTCCGCCAGCCACTGTTCCGCATGCTCTGGTCGACCTGGCTGGTCGCCAACCTCTGCATGTGGATGAACGATGTCGCGGCCGCCTGGCTGATGACCTCGCTGACCCACTCGCCGGTCTGGGTCGCGCTGGTGCAGACCGCTGCCACGCTGCCGGTGTTCCTGCTCGGCCTGCCCAGCGGCGCGCTGGCCGATGGCATCGATCGCCGGAAATACTTCCTTTCGACGCAGATCTGGATCGCAGCGGTCGGCTGTGCACTCAGCCTGGTGGTGTTCCTCGATCGGGTGTCGCCGGCCGTGCTGCTGGCGCTGGTATTCTGCAACGGCATCGGGCTGGCGATGCGCTGGCCGGTGTTCGCCGCCATAGTGCCCGAACTGGTGCCGCGGCCGCAACTGCCCGCCGCGCTCGCGCTCAACGCGGTGTCGATGAACGCCTCGCGCATCGCCGGTCCCCTGCTGGCCGGCGCCATCATCGCCGCGCTCGGCAGCGCCTGGGTGTTCGCGCTCAACGCGCTGCTGTCGCTGCTGGCCGCCTTCGTGATCTCGCGCTGGCGGCGCGAGCACCCGCCTCATCCGCTCGGGCGCGAGCCGCTGCTGAGCGCGATGCGCGTCGGCCTGCAGCATGTCGGCCAGTCGCCGCCGCTCAAGGGCGTGCTGCTGCGCATCTGCATCTTCTTCTTCCATTCGACCGGGTTGACGGCGCTGCTGCCGCTGCTGGCGCGGCGCCTCGAAGGCGGCGATGCCGGCAGCTTCACGCTGCTGCTGGCCGCGATGGGCGCCGGCGCCATCGCCGTCACCGGCCTGCTGCCCGCGCTGCGCCAGCGCTACAGCCGCGACGGCCTGGTGCTGCGCGGCGCGCTGCTGCAGGCTGCGGCCATGGCCGTGATGGCCTGGACCGAACAGCTCTGGGTCGCGCTGCCGGCGATGCTGCTGGGCGGCGCGGCCTGGATCACGACCGCCAACACCTTGAGCGTGTCGATCCAGCTGCGGCTGCCCGACTGGGTGCGCGCGCGCGGCATGGCGCTGTACCAGATGGCGATCATGGGCGCGAGCGCGGCCGGAGCCGCACTCTGGGGCCAGGTCGCTGCTCGCAGCAGCCTGTCGGTCAGCGTCGGCCTCGGTGCGGTCACCGGCGCGCTCGCGATGTGGCTGGCCAACCGCCTCATGCCCGACCCGGGCAGGACCGAGGACCAGGCGCCGCAGCGCATCTTCCAGGCGCCAGAACCACCCGCAGAACGGAAGCAGCCATGAAGATCGCCATCATGGGCGCCGGCGCAGTGGGCAGCTACTACGGTGGCCTGCTCGCTCGCGCCGGCCACGAGCTCACCCTGATCGGGCGCGCAGCGCATGTCGAGGCCGTTCGCCGCGACGGCCTGCGCCTGCAGACGCTGTCCTTCGACGAGCGGGTGGCAGCGCGCGCCAGCGTCGATGCGGCAGCGGTGGCCGATGCCGACTGGGTGCTGGTCTGCGTCAAGGCTGGCGACACCGAAGCCACGGCGGCTGCGATCGCGCCCCATCTGCGCGCTGCGCTGGTGCTGAGCCTGCAGAACGGCATCGACAACGCCGAGCGGCTGCAGGCCCTGCTGCCGCGCCAGCGCGTGCAGCCGGTGCTGGTCTATGCGGCGGTCGAGCTCGCCGGCCCCGGCCATGTGCGGCACCACGGCCGCGGCGAGCTGGTGATCGGCGCCGGTCCCGACAGCAAGGAAATGGCAGCGGTCTTCAGAGCTGCAGGCGTGCCGGTCGAGATCCGGCCCGAAGTTCGCGCAGCGCTTTGGTCCAAGCTGCTCGTCAACTGCGCCTACAACGCGCTGTCGGCGATCTCGCGCCTGCCCTACGGCCGCATGATCCAGGGGCCAGGCGTCGAGCAGGTGATGCACGATGCGGTCGCCGAATGCCTGGCGGTCGCGCGCGCCGAAGGGGTAGAGCTGCCCGCCGACAGCTGGCAGCGGGTGCGCGCGCTCGCCGATGCCATGCCGACGCAGCAGTCCTCCACCGCGCAGGACCTCGCGCGCGGCCGGCGCAGCGAGATCGACCACCTCAACGGCTACATCGTACGCCGCGGCGAGGCGCTCGGCGTGCCGACGCCGGTGAACCGCACGCTGCATGCGCTGGTGCGCCTGCTGGAGCCGGCCCCCGCTCCCTGAACCTGGCGCAAAGCCCTGACAGAAGGACAGGCCGTGACTCCGCTGCCGCGCCGCATCGCCCACCTCGACATGGACGCCTTCTTCGCGTCGGTCGAGCTGCTGCGCTACCCGCAGCTCAAGGGCCTGCCGCTGGTCATCGGCGGACGGCGGCAGGCGGACGCCAGGCTTGCCGCGCATGCCGGCCTGGCGCTGTCGGAGATCCCGGTCGCCGACTTCCCGCGCCTGAAGGACTACAGCGGCCGCGGCGTCATCACCACCGCGACCTATGCCGCGCGCCAGTTCGGCATCGGCTCGGCGATGGGGCTGATGAAGGCGGCCAGGCTATGCCCCGACGCCATCCTGCTGCCGGTCGATTTCGACGAGATC
>JACCEE010055440.1_pt1 | contig 15444 bp, 16 predicted proteins | sample 7449931 | NCBI WGS metagenome assembly JACCEE01 (sample SAMN15323457, study PRJNA562643) | freshwater metagenome | isolation source: river surface water | place: USA:Blue River Watershed | collected 2017-08-19 | reverse complement strand
CAACGCCGTTTCTATCTCCTCAGGATGGATAAACTGTTCTATGATAAAAATAGTTAAATTTTAAGCTGTGTCCCATAATGACGAGGAAAACAGGATGAAAAAACGATGGCCCACTGGGCAGATTGTCTTACTCATTGTTGCTTCTTTGATGACACTGGTAGCGTCGTTCTACTTTGATATGATCGTGAAAGCGATTGATGACCATTTTGAATATGTCACTTGGGTCAAAGCCGGCATCTTGGCCGGTAGTGCCATCCTTCTTTTTTTCTTTGAAAAAGGAAAGAAACCGATCACCAAATACCTGGTCATTCTTTTCTCTATTTCGCTTTCGACGATTCTCAACGAATATCTGGTGACAATCCATTGGGAATACGAGGGGCTAAATTCTTTCTTAAGAGTGAATGGCCGAAATGTTCTTTTGAAACTCCTTAGTGCCGAAATCATTACGATCTTCCTGTTGGCTCTATTTTGGCATCCGGAAGAGGTTTATCTAACTCCCGGAAATCTGAAAGTCAAAGCCGAACCAATTCGATTTTTAGGCATTTCCAAAAATTGGGTTTCCTGGGGAAAACTCTCGTGGGTTTCGGGATTGTTGATTTCCGTGGTTCCGGTGGGGCTGGTGCTCTTGAACACCATCGGGTTCCGTGTGAGCTGGGATTTCGATTTGCTTTTGAGTTCATTGCCCTATATTTTCGTCATGGCGATCTTCAATTCCCTGAGCGAAGGCGTGATGTGCCGGAATGCAGTGCTGGGACCTTTGGGCAAAACCTTTCCAAAAGAAGCGGTAATGATCATATCGGGCTTGTACTTCGGATCCTTCCATTACTACGGGTTCCCGGGAGGGCCACTAGGCGTCTTGGCCAGTTCGCTTTTAGGATGGTATATGGCACGCTCGATGTACGAAACCAAAGGTTTCTTGGCGCCTTGGATCATCCACGCCATCCAAGACCTATTTATTTTTATGACATTGGCCGTTTTGGGGGCCAACTACGTATAATCATTCGGGTTTGATTGAATAAATAATGTCTTACGGTGTCTAAAATACAGACGGTTTCTATCTTATAATAAAAAAAGAGGTAACCCTGATGAACCACCGATTGACCGCTATGACCTTCAATTTACGTGTTGCCGTCGAAGTCGACGGAAATAACTTTTGGCCTTTTCGGTTACAAAGCGTTTTGACGATGATCAACAAACATCATCCTGATTTTTTGGCCACTCAAGAAGTCACCGACGGAATGCTTCAAGATTTGGAAAGCCCGCTACAGGATTTTAAGTCCTGCGGTGATGGACGCAATGCCGACCGCCATGGCGAACGGTGCACGATTTTTGTTCGTAAAACAAACTGGAAAATCGAGCATAGCGAGACCGTGTGGCTATCCGATACCCCCGAAGTCCCCGGAAGCTTTGATCCCGAAGAAGGGTTTCCGCGCATCTGTACGATGGCGGTGGCATCCTCGCTTCACGATGAATCCAAACTGCTCGTGGCCAATGTGCATTTGTCTTACCGAAGTGCGCGTGCGCTCGACCAAAATATTACGACGCTCATAGCCTATTTAGCCAAGTGGCACGTTCAATATCCCTATCCAGTAATTCTTTTGGGCGATTTTAATGCCGACCCATCGCATCCGCTGCATCAACGCATCAAAGCGCTTGGTTTCATTTCGCCGTTAGACAATCGCATGAGTACGGCCAAAAATACCTTCCACGACTTTTTAGGCGGAAAAGGGATTGAAATCATCGACTATATTTATCATTCGCCGGAACTGGCGATGCTTTCCTATTTCGTCGACCAAGAAAAAATCGGGAGCCGGTATCCTTCTGACCACTTCCCGGTCATCGCCGACTTTGCCATCAAGTAAAAGGAGCATCATGGACTATTTACAATGGCTCTTGATGAGTGACCCCGCGGTGTCGAGCATGACCCAGCGTCATTTGTTGAACCAAAAAGTCCCGTATGCCACCGAAGGGTGGATTCATCGTCTTTTTGCGTTGTATCAACCCGAACTCCATGGCTGGGGCAAAGGAACCTATGCCCACAAATGGATTTCTGATCACTATACGCTTTTAGAACTTCTTGAACTGGAAGCGGATGGCCATGATCCGCGTTATGTCGATAGCATTTCTCATCTCATCTCAGTTCTATGGCATACCGAACCCTTACCCAAGAAAACACGTGGTCTCGATATGTGTATCGCGGCGATGCTACTTCGTATGGGGTGTTACGCCAAGCTCAAAGACGAACGTCTCAATCAGATTGTTGACTACATTCTCAAACATCCAATGAGTGATGGCGGATGGAACTGTTGCTGGGACGCCAAACCCGAATGCGCCCATAAGAGTTCGTTGCATACCACGCTTTCCGTCTTAGAGGCCATCCATATGTATCATAAAAACGGTTATCGTTACCGGTTGGATGAACTTTTGGTGGATGTCCCTGAGGCTGAAGAGTTTATTTTGAAGAAATATTTGTTCCGCAGCGTCCATGATGGCGAAATCATCAACGAACGGATGATTGAGATGCATTTCCCGGTGCGGTGGTTCTATGATGCCTATCGCGCTTTACTCTATTTCATTGATACGGAACGCCCGTACGATCCGCGGATGCAAGAAGCGATTGACCGCTTGAAAATGGCCTTCGAAAAAGGCCCGCTTCCCAAAGGCGGCATCCACACCGGCATGCAACATTTCAAGGTTGACGTCGACGTGTATCGGGCGATGAATACGTTAAGAGGTTTACGCATTCTCAAAGCTTACGATTTTGAGACTTACCAGACGCTGATTCATCAAGAAATCGAATGAGAACCCCACCGGGTTCTTTTCTTTTTTCCCCCATTTTGAAAAAGTTGGCTCAAGCCAAAAAATATTTTAATATTGTTTTATTGACAATAGTGTATGGCGCACACTATAATGATGCCGAGGTGATACGAATGGATGAAACGATTTTGAACAATCTGGTCGGTGAACTCAAACGCGGGACCCAAGTATTAGCGGTCCTGGCGCATCTGCATCGCGGCCAATACGGATACTCCTTACTTCAAGACTTGTCGTCGCAAGGCGTGAACATTGAAGCGGGGACTTTATATCCGTTACTCCGACGCCTTGAAAGCCAAGGCTTATTGAAAAGCGACTGGGACACCAGCGAAACCCGTCCGCGCAAATACTACACGCTGAGCCCCGATGGAGAGGCCACCTTCGAAGCGCTGAAAAAGCAGTGGCAAATGTTGACCGATGATATCAATGCGGTCCTAAAGGAGAATGAACATGGAAAATAAATATATTGAACGTTATGTCTACGCGGTAACCAAGCGGTTGCCTTTGAAAATGCAAGAGGATGTCGCCAAAGAATTACGGGCGAACATCGACGATATGCTCGGAACGGACAACCCAACGGACGAACAAGTCAAAGATGTCCTTCATAAACTGGGGCATCCCCGCAAATTAGCGGCCTCTTACTTAGGCGAAGGCCATTATGTGGTCGCTCCTGAATATTACGCCGATTACATTTCCACGCTGAAGTTGGTCGGAATCATCTTCTTGATCGTCTCACTGGTCGCCGGATTTATCTCGGCGGTGACGATGGCGGCCGATCAATCCATCTGGGAAGCATTTAAAATCTTAGTGGATGAACTCTTCTCCGACTTATGGACCAAAGCCTTACTCGCGTTTGCCTTGGTGACCATCGGTTTCTGGATTTATGGCGAAGTATCCAAAAAACATCAACCCAAAGAATGGGAACTCAAAGACCTTCCCGAATTACCCAAACCCAATACCCTTAAGATCAAAAAAGGCGGAACGATTGCAGAACTCATCGTCGGTGTCTCGTTAGGGCTCATCTTCGTGGCGATCCTTCAAATCGGTCTACCTTACTTTGATCAAAGCGTCATCAACAACTTCGTTCCCTTTTTCTATTTCAGCATCGCGCTGGATATCGCCGTTGGCACGCTTCAACTCATCTATGGCGAGTGGCGGTGGCCGGTGGTCGGCGTTTATACCTTCAACAAACTCTACAGTGCGTTCGTTGCTTACTTCTTCCTATACAGCCACTTCCTCAGTTCGACCTGGATTGGCGAATCCGCCGTTGCGGCCGGCATCTCCTTCGATGAACTCAACGCCGGAATCGAAACCGGATTGCATGTTCTCTTCGCAATCATCGCCGTGGCCACGATCATTGATTTGGTGCAACTCTATGTCCGTGTCTTAAAAGCTCAATTCGCAGGAAAATAGTCACAGAATCAATCTAACTTACAACCCTCTACTTCTATGGGGCTCGAAAGAGCCCTTTTCTTTTTCCAGACTTGTGTCTAGTTTTCCTTGAGCATCAAAAGCGCGGCTTATCCGCTTAAAAAGGCGTTTTTTGCGTTTTCCGACACAAAAGCCACTTTTTGTTGGATATGTCTTAAATGAGGATGGTGTTTTTCGCTCATTTTTGTGTGCTAGAATGGACAAGTCATAACCGTATAAGGTTTGAGTTAAATCCCGAAAAAAAGAAAAGGAAAACGCCATGGATATTTTTAAAAAATGCTTCGACTTCAAAACCGTTGAAACCGCCAAAGAAATGGGCATCTATCCTTATTTCCACGCCCTTGAAACCAAACAAGGACCGGAGGTCATGATGGAAGGACATCGCGAAATCATGATTGGTTCCAATTCGTATTTGGGCCTCACCGGCGATCCGCGCGTCATTGCTGCGGGCGTCAAAGCCATTCAAGAATTCGGTACCGGCGTTTCCGGTTCTCGTTTCCTTAACGGCACGACCACGCTCCACATCCAACTCGAAAAGGAATTGGCGGCATTCCTTCAAAAGGAAGCCGTGGCAACTTTCTCGACGGGCTTTCAAACCAACTTAGGCATTCTTTCCGGCATTGCCGGTCATGACGATATCATCTTCTGCGACCGCGAAAATCACGCGTCCATCTATGATGGGGCGAAACTTTCCTACGCCACGATGGTCCGCTACAATCATAACGATATGGCAGGGCTTGAAGAACTTCTGCAAAACGCCAATCCCAACAAAGGACGCCTCATTGTCACCGATGGTGTGTTCTCCATGAGTGGGGATATCTGCAACCTTCCCGAGATTGTCCGTTTAGCCAAGAAATACAACGCTCGGTTGATGGTGGATGACGCTCATGCTTTGGGTGTTTTAGGCGCTCACGGACGAGGGACCGCCGAATACTTCGGTCTTGAAAAAGAAGTCGATATCATCATGGGGACTTTCTCCAAGTCGTTAGCTTCCATCGGCGGCTATATGGCCGCTGATGCGAAAGTCATCGAATACATCCGTCATAAATCTAGACCCTTCATTTTCAGTGCCGCGTTAACTCCGGCCAATGCCGCTTGTGCACTGGAATCCTTGCATATCCTTCAACAAGAACCCGAACGGATTAAAAACCTTTTATCGATTGCCGAATATGCCCGTCAACGCTTTGAGGCCAATGGCTTAGAAATCATCCACAAGTCCATCGTCCCGATCATTCCCATTTATACCTATTCCGAACTTCGTACCTTGGTGGCGTGCAAACTCCTTTTCAAAAAAGGCGTTTACGTCAACTCCGTCTTACCTCCGGCCGCACCCGAAGGTCAATGCCTTATCCGGACTTCCTATATGGCCACGCACAACAAGGCCCTCATTGACGAGGCGGTGGGCATCATCGCCGAAGTCTTAAAGACTTTACCCCAAGATGATGAAGCCATCAAGGCAATGCTTCCGAGTCTCCATGAATAAAATCGTCGTCATTTCCGGAGCATCCTCCGGGATTGGGCTCGAAACTGCCCGATATTTAGTCGCTAAAGGCTATACCGTCTATGGGTTGGCACGCCACAAACCACAAGCCGTGCTCCCGTTTTCGTTTATTCCCACCGACATCAGCGATCCCACTTCGATTCAAGCCACCGTCAATTCCTTGCTTGAAAAAGAAACCCATATCGACGCCTTAATCAATTGCGCCGGGATGGGCATCAGTGGTGCCATACAACACACTTCCCTTCAAGACGTCCAAAAGATGTTCGATGTGAACCTCTTTGGCGCATTTTCGTTAACCAAAGCCTTGATTCCCGCTTTGCGGGAAACCAAAGGCATGGTCATCAATATATCCTCCGTTGCCGGTGTACTGACCGTTCCGTTTCAAACCTTCTATTCGATGAGCAAATCCGCGCTCAATACTTTTTCTGAAGGCTTACGCATGGAAGTCAAACCGTTAGGCATTCGCGTGGTCTCGGTTTTACCGGGAGACACGAAGACCGGTTTTACCGCCGCCAGAGAAAAAACACTCTCCAATGATCCTGCGTATCAGAAACGGTTGGAAAAATCGTTGGCCCGTATGGAAAAAGACGAGCAAAACGGAAAAAGCCCCCTGACTGTCGCCAAAGCGGTGGCCCGTTTACTCAAACGAAAGCACCCTCCTGTCAAAATGACCGTGGGATTTGAATACAAGCTCTTCATCTTCTTAAAAAAGATTCTTCCGTCACGGTTTGTGAACTGGATTTTGTTCTTGATGTACGCCCGATAAAGGGGCTTGGTGATATCGTTAATCAAGACTTCTGGGGAAAGAGATTTCTTTTTCGATTTTGAAAACTCTTTTCAATTTTTTGTTATAATGTGAGCCGACATTAAAACAAGAAAGGCTCATCCATGATCATTAAAAAAACACCTTTGTTTCAAGCTTTGGGTTTTGCAGGATTGGCAGGCTCCAATGCCATTTTGACGTCGTATATTGCGGAGTTGGATACCGAGATTTTATTCCGTAAGCGGAAATCGATTCTCATCTTACCTGGCGGTGGTTACGACTATTGCTCCAAACGTGAAGGCGAACCGGTCGCTCAATATTTCTTATCCAAAGGCTATAACGCCTATGTTTTGGAATACTCGACCGCGCAACATAGCAAGAATACCCGCTTCCCGATTCAACTTTTGGAAGCGATGGCAGCCCTTCATTTCATCAAACAAAATGTCCAAGATGACTTCGGAGATGCCACGGATGTTTCGGTGATTGGTTTCTCGGCCGGCGGTCATTTGGCGGGTTCCCTGGCCTTCATGGGAAACCTCGAAAAATTCAAAAAACTTTTGGGTATTCCTACGGAAAGTGATCTTTCTCTCAAAGCCTTGGTGCTCGGTTATCCGGTAGTCAGCGCGTTAGTGCCCACCCATGGCGGAAGCTTTAATAATCTTGAATCTAAAGACTATCCTCGTAGCGAGCTTTCTTTGGAACGCTACATTACCAAAGATGCTCCGCCATTGTTTGTCTTTGCCTCAAGCGATGACAATACCGTTCCCATTCAAAATACGTTTGTTCTTTGTGAAGCATATACCGCCCTTAAAAAGCCGTTTGAGTTACACATCTACGAAAAAGGACCCCACGGATTTTCGTTGGCCAATGATTTGGTGTATGAAGATGCCCGTGCTCAAGCGATTGAGAAAAACATTCCCCATTGGATTGACCTAGCGAATGATTTTATCAAACGGCAGTAATTAATCGAGAACACTGTCGGTGATGGCATTGCCCTCGTCAAACTTGGGACCAAGTATGTCGTTGTCGACTTCACTATCACATGCATATTGCTTATAAAAAACTCCAAAGAGGTATTCCTATGAAACAAAACTTAAGCATCTTTAAAGAGGGAATTGCGGAGATTTCCAAAGAATTCAGCATTTCCGAAGAACAATTAACCCGAGCGGCCGAAACGATGTGTTTGAAGAAACCAAAACTCTTATCTGATGGCAAAAATGTTGAATTCTTCCATCAGTTATTTGTTTCTTATAACCTCCCAACCTCCCAACTCCCCACGGCAAGGTACTCGTGTGTGGAAGACTTGGCGTATATGATTGACTGTTCGCGGAATGCGGTTCCAAAAGTTTTAACCATCAAAAAATTTATCCGTCAATTGGCGGTTTTGGGTTATAACACGCTGATGCTCTACTTGGAGGACACCTTCGAAGTTGACCAAGAACCTTACTTTGGTTATCTTCGGGGACGTTTTTCTAAAGAAGAACTCAAAGAAATCGCTCGTTACGCAGATGTTTTTGGAATGGAAGTCGTTCCTTGTGTTCAAACACTCGCCCACTATAATCAACTCATCCGGTGGTATGAAAACCTTAATGTCTTTGATATCGCGGATGTGCTCTTGGTCGGCTCACCCCGTGTCCGGGAATTACTGGATCACGTTTTTAAAACATTAAGGGATTGCTTCACAACGAATCGCCTGAATGTCGGAATGGATGAAGCCTATTTTATCGGACGTGGAAAATACTTGGACCAGCACGGCCAAGTCGACCGTTTCAACATAATGAAAGAACAACTTGATCTAGTGAATGAGCTCTGCCAGAAATATGGCTTTAAACCCATGATGTGGTCCGACATGTTTTTCCGATTAGCCTACGATAAATACTACGAAACAAAGGCGGAATTGCCGACAAAAATCATTGATTTAGTCAAAGGCCGATTCGACGTTGTGTATTGGGATTATTACCATGTCGACACCAACCATTACGACCAAATGCTAAAGATTCATAAGCTCTTGAATACGAATGTTTATTTTGCCGCCGGGGTTTGGAAATGGTCTGGTTTTACTCCGGACAACCGTTTTGGAATTCGCACCATGACCGCGGGCATTGAAGCCTGCAAGAAAAACGATATTCCGTTAGTCATCATGACGGGCTGGGGTGATAACGGCGCAGAAACTTCTTTGTTTTCGATCCTTCCTGGTGTCGTGTATGCCAGTTTGGCACGTCTCGATGGAATCGATATTGCTTTCGAAGCCGATCTCCTCTTGAAGGCGCTTTCCAATGGTTTGTCTATGGAAGAGTTCATGAAAGTGGACTCGGCTAACCGAGCCCTGATTCAAGACTTCCCGGATTTGACCAATGCGACCAATAAATCCATGACATTCAACGATCCGCTTCTCGGGGTAATGGATTCTATGGCTACGTTTCTCAAACCCGAGATGTTCGACCAATTCGCGGCTGTACTCAACGCAAAAAAATACCAGCAATCTAAGTACGCTTATGTCTTTGAGACTCAACGACGACTCCTTTCATTCCTTGCCCTTAAAACGGATTTGGGTTTGAAATTACGTCAAGCTTACCAAAGCAAGAATTCGGCCGATCTGAAAAAAATCGCAGATACTATTCCGGAAATCCTCACCCGATTGGACCAATTTTATGAAGCATTCCGTTTTCAATGGCACCTTGAAAACAAACCTCATGGGTTCGATGTTCAAGATTTGCGTATCGGTGGCCTTCGTCAACGGCTTCTTTCGACCAAGCGCAAACTTGACGAGTATCTTGACGGACGCCTTGAAAAGGTGGATGAACTTGAAGAAGCAATTCTCGACTACAGTGGCAATGGGAAGGAATATACATTTGATCCGCGGAGCTTTGAACATCGTCTCCAACGTGTCTCCAGCGTGAATGTCAATGACTGATGATTTTCAAACACACGGACTCGAAAGTTTCTTCCTAAAAAAATATCCAAAGGTCCGTTTGCTTTGATTTCACGTCATCGGTCCTTTTGCTTTTTTTGTCGAAAAAAAGCTGTTAAACAATACGACGGCGTCGCACCTTGTTATAATTGAAAAGGTGATTAAAATGAACGGGTTCAAAAATGCCAACATTTACGTTGAAGGTAGAGGCGTCATTAAGACTTCTTTAACTTTTGACAAAGGGATCATTCAATCGATAGGTCCTTCTAAAGAAAAAGGTTTGATTGAGTTACCGGAGAACACCATTGTCGTTCCGGGATTCATTGACGAGCACATCCATGGATGCCATGGACACGATGTCATGGATGCTTCAAGTTCTGCTCTGGTGGACATTTCCAATCAACTCCTTCAAGAAGGCGTAACCTATTTTTGTCCGACCACAATGTCAATGAGCCTTTCCGACATCAAAAAGGCTCTGGCCACGATTAACCAAGTCAAAGACAGCCAAATGTCCGGAGCCGAAATCATCGGTGTGCACTTGGAAGGGCCATTTTTATCTGAAAAATTTTGCGGCGCTCAAGACCCGCGTCGTCTTCTTGACTGCGATGAAAAAACACTCGCGGATCTCATAAAAACTTCACATTCCTCGATTCGGATCGTGACCTTTGCCACCGAACGAAACGGAATGTCGATTCTACCCACGCTTAAAAAGGAACATATTACGCCTTCGCTCGGCCATTCGGATGCAACAGGCGAGCAAGCCCATTTGGCCATCGAGGCAGGTGCTAGATGTGCGACCCATTGCTATAACGCCATGCGGGGTATCCATCATCGCGATGTTGGTTTACTCGGTGCGGTGATGCTGGATGATCGCGTCATGTGCGAGCTGATTGCCGATTTAAAACACGTTTCTCCCGACGCGATTCGCCTATTGTTTAAAAACAAAGGAAAAGACCGTATCATTCTTGTCAGCGATTCGATGGAAGCCAAGTACCTTCCCGAAGGAGAATATGCCCTCGGCGGGCAAAAAGTCTTCGTCAAAGATTCGGCCGCCCGTCTCGCCAGTGGCGTTCTTGCCGGAAGCGTCCTTCGATTGGATGATGCGTTAAAAAACATCAGCAAAACCCTCCCGGAATTAACATTTACTGACTTAATTGACCTTGTGACCAAAAACCCCGCAACCAACCTCGGAATGACGGATATCGGATCCATCAAAGTGGGCAATCGCGCTAGGTTCACCATCGTCGATAAAGACTTCAACGTCCTTCAAACAATTTTCTAACCCAAAAACGATTCACTGCAAAATTATCCCAAGTGCAGGATTGTTTTCGATTTCACAAAAATGACGTAATCAAAAGGACTTTTGATATTTTTTTCGTTTATTTAGTGTCTTGCAAAAACGGTTTCGGTTCAAAGTTCATGCCGAGCGTATCGGTGACCTTCATGGAGAAACAAATGCCATGAGCGTCCGTAGACGGACCATATTGGGCATTGATCGCTTTCATGATGTTGGCGCGATTTTCTTCTAAGCACACGATCATCAAAAGGTCTTTTTCGGGGTTGATGGTAATGCCGAAAAAGGACTGTTTTCCTTGTTCCAAGGAACTACGTCCGTGGATTAAGGTTCCTCCGGAGGCGCCCGCTTTGCGCGCTTCGATCATGGCGTCCGTGCCAAATCCGTAGTTACAAATGAAGATGATGACTTCCTTATTGGTTTCCATGATTCTTTTCCTCCTTGAGTTCGTGATGCAGTAATTGATAAGCGTATTTGGAAATGCTGGTGAGTTCGACGGCGTAGGCGATGCCTTTATGGCCGTGGGTGAAGTCGAATTGTTCGTCGAGCCGTTTGAAGATGGCCGGTAAATCGGAGTCCTCAATCAAATTGAAGATGACGTCTTTGTCGGTTTTACCGAGCGAGAGGTATTCCAACATGGCGTTGGGCGCGGTGCCCACTCCCATGAGCGTCGTTTGGTAGTCGACGATGAGATTCTTGCTGATGGCCTTGGCCACTTTTTTGCTCATCTCACGCGGGACAATGGTGACGAGTAATTTCATACGCCCACCTCCTGTAATTCCATGATTTCGTTATCATCGACGGGCATGCGTGTCTTGACGGTCTTGGCTTGATAAATCAAACCGGTAATTTGAATGGTGATCAAGGGGGCCATGGCCACAAAGGCAACAAGGCCAAAGGCATCCGCTAAAATATCGGCGCCCAAAGCTGCGGAAGCTCCTAGGGCATATGGCATCAGGAATGCGGAAGTCATCGCTCCGGAAACCGCGCCTCCCGAGTCAAAGGCAATGGCGGAGAATATCTTGGGACTGAAGTAGGTCAATACAATGGCCAACGTATATCCGGGAATCAAAATCCACCAGATGCTGATGCCGGTCACAACTCGTAAGCAGGCCAGCCCGATGGCGATAGCGACACCGGAAGAAAGGGAAATCATCATGAATTTGCGCGAGATGGTTCCGGCGCTGACATATTCGACTTGACGGTTGAGAGCAATGACGGAAGGCTCGGCGGCAACCACGGTAAAGCCAAAGACAACACCCAAAAGCACAAAAATCCACTTTTGTTCAATGGTGCCGAAGTACTCACCGATCATCGTTCCGATATTGACCAAACCCGCATTGGCGCCGGTTAAAAACAGAACCAAACCGATATAGGTGTAAATAAAAGCGATAACGACTTTAATGACGCGCCGTTTATTCATCTTGAACGCAAGGATTTGGAACAGGGCAAAGAAGAACACAAATGGGAGAATGGCAATGGCCATTTGAAAGACGTTTTGAATGAAATATTCCCCTAAGGTGGTGGTGGTATCGCTCACCGGTACGCTTGCGGGAACGAAAAACCCAAGAATCAACACGGAAAGAATGGGCCCGATCGAGGCAATGCCGATAAGACCAAAGCTGTTTTCTTCGGCGTTTTTCTCGCCACGGGCTTTGGAAATACCAAGACCCAATGACATGATAAAGGGAACGGCCATCGGTCCGGTGGTGACGCCCCCCGAGTCAAACGCCACAGGGATAAAATCGGGGTTCACCATGGACACGATTCCGGCAAAGATAAAAAGGGCAATATAACTGACCACAAAAAGGGTCGTTAACTTGATTTTGGTCAATAAGCGAAGAAGACCGATGACGACGAAAAAGCCAACGCCTCCGGCCACCGCCAAAATCAGAATTGGGGCAGTGACCACACTTTTGAACTGATCTGCCAAAACCCACAATGCCGGTTCAGCCACGGTAATCATGAAACCGACGGCAAAAGCGACCAAAATAAACACGGGAAGATTTCTCTTCTTTAAGATATAACCGCCGATGTTTTCGGCAATTTCAACCGTGGATTCGGTCGAACCTAAGGTAAAAAAAGCGAGTCCCACTACCAAGAGGAGATCGCCAATGACGAAACCGATGATAAAGCGCGTTTCCACGCCGATGATGAAGCTTAGGGCAAGAATGATCAACGAGATTGGAAGAACGGCTTTCAAGGATTCAAAGATTTTTTTAAAAATGATTTTTATGCCCACGCGTATCAATCCTTAACCTTCCATCATAGTATTTTTATATTACGACAATAGGATTATGTTTTCAAATGATACGGGTGCAAAAAAACACGAAAAATTTTCGTCTTTTTTAACCACTGTTTAAACCGCTTTATCACTTTGCTGGCGCCGGCAATCGAAGGATTGTTATACTGGGGGCGACGGAGGACCTTCTTGTGAAAGAAATCGATTTTGACCAAACCATCCATCAACTCGCTCAAGCGTATCCCGAACTTCCCGCCATTCTGCATGACCTCGGGTTCACCGAAATCACCAAACCGGGCATGATCCATACTGCGGGCCGTTTTGTGACGTTGAGACAAGGGTGTTCCATGCGGAAAATCGATCGCGAACTTGTCAAAAAAAGACTTCAGGATGAAGGATTCGTCATTAAGGAGGATTAACGATGAGCGAAATCATTAATAACAACGCCAAAAAGCGCCAAGAAATGCTCAAATCCATTATCAAGGGATTGCACTCAGGAGTGTCTTTGGAAGACGCCAAAGCGGAATTCAAAAAGCATTTCAGTTCAATTACCACCGAAGAAATCACGGCCATGGAACAAGCCTTAATCAAAGAAGGCATGAACGTCACCGAAATCCAAAAACTATGTGACGTCCACGCAGCTGTCTTTGATGGCTCGATCTCCGACATCCATCCTGGAAAGAAAGACTTTACACAAGCATTGGGGCACCCGGTCCAAGTGTTCTTGGAAGAAAACCAACGGCTTGAAAAACTTTTAAAAGAAGAAGTTGACCCTTATATCGGACAAGGTGGAAAATCTTCTGCCTTGATGCTCCGCATTGGGTTTGACCGGTTAAAAGAAATCGAAAAGCATTATGCCCGCAAAGAGTACCTCTTTTTCCCGCATCTTGAGAAAAAAGGCATCACCGCTCCGCCCAAAGTGATGTGGGGCGTGGATGATGAAATCCGGGCGCAAATTTCCGAAGTGATCACCATCCTTTCCCAATCTGACTATAACGAACAAGAGCTTTGGCAAAAAGCCACAGCCACCGTCACCAAAGTGCGCGACATGATTTCCAAAGAAAACAACATTCTGATACCACTTTTAAAAGAAAACTTGACGTTCTTCAACTGGATCTCGGTCGACAGTGCGTCTCCCGAAGTCGGGTATTTCCTTGAAAAGCCGAAAGTCACGTGGAAAGACGAACCCACCGAGGATGATGAAATAGAAAAACAAGAAGAAGTAAACTTCGACCGCATTCCTTTAGGCGCCGGAGCGTTAAGCGCTGAAGAACTCCAAGCGATGCTCAACACATTACCCTTGGATATGACATTTGTTGATGCCGAAGGTCATGTGAAATATTTCACACAAGGAAAAGAGCGGATTTTCGTGCGTCCTGAAACCGTCATCGGACGTCATGTCAGCATGTGCCATCCGCCTGCCAGCGTGCATATCGTCGAAGCCATCATCGAAAGTTTCCGTTCGGGTCAAAAAGACCACGAAGACTTCTGGATCAAGATGAAAGACCTCTTCGTTTACATCCGATACTTCGCCGTCCGTAGTCCCGAAGGTAAATTTCTGGGAACCTTGGAGTTGACCCAAAATATCAAACCCATCCAAGCGCTCGAAGGCGAAAAACGGCTCGTTTCCAAATAAACAAAAAGGCTGCCTCGGGTTGAGACAGCCTATTTTTTTACGCTTTTTCGATTTCGTTCAGGAAGGCTTCCATCGGTTGGTTGCCTAAGAGTTCGAATTGATCGTTGATGACGATCTTGGGAACGCTGGAAACGTGATATTTCTTGGAGAGTTCGGGAAAGCTTTGGGCTTCGATCATTTCGGCTTTGATATTGCCGTTTTCCATGGCTAAGCGGTGAGCGGTTTGGACCGCGCCGGGGCAGTGGGGGCAACTCAAGGTCACGAAGACTTTGATATCAATCGGCTTTTTAATCGCTTGAACGCGTTTGGCGAGGTCGCCATCCAAAGGAGACGATGCACCTGACATTTCCATTAACGCCGAGAGATACGAGTTGATTTCGTGTCCGGCGGGAATACCGTTGAACTTGACGCCTTTATAGGCGAGATTTTGATCCAAAATCACAAAACTCGGAACGCGATGGATATCATACTTCCTGGCTTCTTCGGCATCTTTGGTGATGTCGCGGACCAGTAAGTTGATTTTGGAACTTAGCTGTGAAGTTTCCCGTAAGAGTTGTTCGGTTTCTTTGACCGTCGGGCTTTTTCCGTCGGTGAAATAGACCAAGGTGATGGGATTGACCATTTCGGTGAGGATTTCTTTGATTTTGTCGGAGACTTCTTGAGGTAATAGGTTGGCCATAAATTAAATTCCTTTCTGATTCATCCAGAGATTGGCGTAGAGGGCCGCTTTGGCCCCTTCGGCGGCGGAGATGATGACCTGGCGATGAACTTGTTCGGTCACGTCTCCCGCGGCGTATAAGCCTTCTAAGGAGGTTTGTTGATGACTATCAACGATGATTTCGCCTTTTTCAT
>JACCEE011075036.1_pt1 | contig 15458 bp, 14 predicted proteins | sample 7449931 | NCBI WGS metagenome assembly JACCEE01 (sample SAMN15323457, study PRJNA562643) | freshwater metagenome | isolation source: river surface water | place: USA:Blue River Watershed | collected 2017-08-19 | reverse complement strand
TGTACCAGTTGCAATACGATTCGGATTTTGAGGTGGAAGAAATTAACCTGAGCTTCAATTTCAAAGGAACGACCAACGAACCGATCAGTGTGGCTTCGAACCGTGGGTATGTGCAAAAGCTGGTTGATATGTATTCGGGAAGTAAATTGAGTCCCAGCGCCATAAATACCTGGCTCGATTGCAAACTGAAATTCTATTTTAAATACCTCGCCGGAATTAAGGAAAAGGAAGAACTGAAAGAGGAAATTGATGCGGTTTTGTTCGGTAATCTTTTCCATTATGCCATCGAAAAATTATACCAGCCTTTTGTGGGTAAAATGGTGGAAGATCATGCGTTAAAGCTGTTGGCTGCCGACAAACGCAAGATAGAGCTGACGGTGAAAGAGGCCGTTGCCGTCAAGTATTTCCTGATGAATCCTGAAGATGCATCCAAAGTAAAGCTTTCAGGACAAAGCATTTTGATTGCTGCTCACATTCAGGAGTATTTGGTGCAGTTACTCAACAACGACCGGAAATTTACGCCATTCGAAATAGTCGCGCTTGAAAAGGAATACATCGGTGAATACGAAGTACAATCGGGCGAACAAACCTACAAAATAAGGGTAGGAGGGGTTGTCGATCGAATTGACCGAACTGCTGAAGGTTTGCGGATTGTTGATTACAAAACCGGCCGCAATCTGAAACTCGACTTCAAGGAATGGAGCCATTTGATCGATCGGAATTATAAGGAGCGCAGGAAGGAAATTTTCCAGACGCTGATTTATTCGGATATCCTTGTTCGCCAAGGTTACAGTGAATCAATTTTACCGGCTATTTATAAACTCGATGACTTGTTTCAGGAAGAGTTTGTTCCGAATGTAATTTTAAACGGAGAAAAAGTTATTTTTCAAAGAGTTTGCACTGAATTTAGAGACACCATTTCAGAGGTACTATCAGAAATTTTTTCGATAAATACGCAATTTGATCAAACAAAAGAGCCTTTAAAATGTAGTTATTGTCCGTATAATAAGATATGCCAAAAATAACTTCCTTTAAGCCGAATGATTCGTTCGGGTTATTGTATTTGTTGTAGGCAATATAAAATCGACTAACGCAAATAACCAAGAATTATGGAAAACCCGGGAAATTACCAGGAAACTACTTTCAGGGACCGTCCAACCACATTCAGTAAAGAGGGGAAGCGAATCTGGCTATATCCTAAAATGCCACAAGGTAAATTGTATAATATCCGACGCATCATTGCCTGGGTCCTCTTGTTATTTTTTTACGCTGCACCATATTTAAAGCTTAAAGGCGAACCTTTAATCTTTTTAAACTTTTTGGAACGCAAATTTGTGTTGTTTGGAAGCACGTTTTACCCTCAGGATTTCCATTTGCTTGTACTTGCTGTAATTGCATTGGTCGTGTTTATTGTTTTATTTACAGTTATTTATGGTAGGGTGTTTTGCGGATGGGCCTGTCCACAAACCATTTTTATGGAGTTTCTGTACCGGCCAATCGAATACCTGATTGATGGAAATGCCGATAAACAAAAACGCATGGCTCAACAGGAAACCGATGTGATTAAAGTGCTGAAAAGAATACTCAAGCATAGTATTTTTCTGACCATTTCATTTTTTACCATTCTTACTTTTGTTGCATACATTACTGGTTCGGCCCGATTGGGAATTTTACTGGAAGGCTGGCCATCTCAAAATTTTGGAACACTTGCCGTGGTGATTGCATTTTCCGGAGCTCATTATTTTGTGTTTGCCTGGTTTCGCGAACAGGTTTGTACCGTGGTTTGTCCATACGGAAGGCTTCAAGGGGTAATGCTTGATGTAAATACCATTCAGGTGGCATACGACTATAAGCGGGGAGAACCGCGCGGTAAAGGAGGTGATGGAAAGCACGGCGACTGCATCAACTGCCGAAAATGTGTCGCTGTTTGCCCCACCGGAATCGATATTCGAAATGGAACACAATTGGAATGCATCAACTGTACCGCTTGCATTGATGCCTGCAACTCAGTTATGCATGTCATGAACAGGCCATTGGGATTGATTCGTTTTGCATCCGAAAAATCGATTTCTGAAGGTGTAAAAATACGGTTCAATGCGCGTGTAATCGCTTATTCTTCGGTATTGGTGGTGTTGCTCACAGTTATCGTCTACCTTTTTTCGGTACGCGGAAGTGTAGAAACGAACATCATCAGGGCGCAGGGAACCATGTTCCAGGAATATGGTACCGACAGCTATAGCAATTTATACAACCTCGAAATGGTAAATAAAACCAATACGGAGGTAAGTATCGATCTTAAATTGATTTCGCCTGAAGGAACTATAATGATCATGGGCGATCCGCTCACGGCGCAAAAAGACGAAGTAGCTCAGCGAAATCTGCTAATTGTGCTGAAAAAAGCTGAATTAAAATCGTCGAACAATAGCATTGAAATTGGCGTTTATCAGTCGGGAAAATTAATCGATAAGATTTCATCGACATTTGTAGGGCCAAATTCGCTGGATAAACCATAAAAATAATGTTGCGAGTTACGAGTTGCGTGTTCCGGGACGACGAAAACACGCAACCTGTAACCCGTAACCCGTAACAATTTATAACATGAAGATAAAGTTTAACTGGGGAACCGGAATTGTAATTGCCATGATTGTAATGGTAAGCGGGATGATCTTTTTGGTGTCGATTGCCTTACGACAGGATTACGATTTGGTTGAGGATGATTATTACCAGAAATCGGTTGATTATCAGCGACACATCGACGAGGTGAAAAATACGGAATCGTTGGCCGAGAAAATTAAGTTTGAACAGAGCGGCGATTCATTAAAAATGATATTCCCACAATTGGCAGTTGCCCGGGATTATTCAGGTGAAATACATTTTTACAGTCCGGTTGAAGCCGATCTGGACGAAACGATTAAGCTGAATGTGGATGATCGGTTCTGCCAGTCGGTGAGCCTGAAAGGTCTGAAGAGTGGGAGATACACTGTTAAAATCGGCTGGACCGCTGATACAAAATCATATTATCAGGAACAGGAAATTACTGTAGAACAATAACCCGAAATACAAAAATCATGGATTTCATCACTCCTTTAACTATTGGAATCGTCGGAAGCCTGCATTGCATTGGAATGTGTGGTCCTATTGTTGTTGCACTTCCACTTAAGAATCAAAGCCTTTTTACCAAACTAATTGGTGCCATTTTGTACAATTCCGGTCGTGTGGCCACTTACGGATTACTCGGAGTTTTATTTGGTTTGTTGGGCAAAGGCATTCATATGGCTGGTTTTCAGCAGTGGACTTCCATAATTCTGGGAATTTTGATGATCATCGGTGTATTGTTTCCATTCGTTTTTCGTGAAAAAATAACAGTGGGGAATTTACTTGCCGGAATGGCATCCAGGTTAATCATCAGACTTAAAAAATTATTTGCAACCCGATCGTACCGTTCGCTTTTGCTAATTGGCTTGCTAAATGGCTTGTTGCCCTGTGGACTGGTTTATGTTGCAATTGCAGGTGCAATAAATTCGGGTTCAGTAATTTCAGGCTCACTATTCATGGTTTTATTTGGGTTGGGTACTATTCCGTTATTATTATTGGCAAGTCTGGCCAGCGATGCAATTGGCCAGCGTTTACGGTCGAAAATGCAAAAGGCCGTACCATATTTTGTCTTCATGTTGGGCGTACTTTTCATACTCCGTGGTATGTCACTCGGTATCCCATACATTAGTCCAACAACCGAAAAACTTGCACCCAAAGAAATGGTTGAAAAGGGTAGCTGTTGTAAGTAAGATTAACTTATTCATAGTTAGCGTATATTGATCGGGGACATGTTATTTCGGGCAAATGTCTGTTTTTAAAATCAGGATTGAATTAAAAAGTATTTTCCCCGAAACTGTTTACTAAATGTTTTAATACGTTAACCTCGAATAAGACGCTATCAAAGCGTTGTCTTTTACTGTCCATTTTTAGAAAAAATTTACAATTATTTACTTTTTATTAAACATTCCATACGGTTTTGGGTTTCTTAGGACAAACAAGTTTTTTAAACTGAAACCTATTTGCTGAAAACCAAAAATCAAGATGGATAAGAACAGTAATTTTGTGAAAAATAATTCTTGTGATTTGCTTCTGCAATTCAAATTACGCAAGCTTTTCAATCTGCACGTTGGTTTAATAAAGTCGATTCTGGTAATTTCAGGAGTACTGTTTTTTTCTGGTTCAATTTCAGCCCAAAAACCATTCGATGATCAACGTGACGAAACCAAAATAGGCATTGTTGAACACCTCGACGAATTTCTACCTACCGATATTTATTTAATAAACGAAAACAATCAGAAGGTTTGTTTAACCGATTTGATCGATAAACCGACAGTGATCAACTGGGTTTATTATCGTTGTCCGGGAATTTGCAGTCCGCTGATGGAAGGCCTTGCAAAAGTGATGGAGGCCTCGGACATGAAGCCAGGTGTTGACTATCAGGTGTTGACCATAAGCTTTGATCCACGCGAAACCATTGATTTAGGGGTTCGGAAAAAGACTAATTACCTAAATCTGGTTGACAGAAAAGACGAAATTGCTGCCGGTTGGCATTTTTTTGTTTCCGACAGCGCAAGTATTGCCAAAGGAACCAATGCAACAGGCTTTCGCTATATAAAATCGGGAAATGATTTTACGCATGCCGCTTCGATTTGCGTAGTGAGTCCGAAAGGCAAAATTACCCGCTACCTGAATGGTACCAGCTTTTTGCCATTCGACTTTAAAATGGCAATGATTGAGTCGTCCAAAGGAATGTCGGCACCCACAATAAATAAAATAATGCAGTATTGTTTTTCATACGATCCGGTAGGGCAGGCCTATGTTTTAAACGTGACCAAAATTTCCGGAACGCTGATTTTATTTTTTGCCGTTGTTTTCTTCCTGATATTGATTTTCAAACCTAAAAGAAAAAATAAATAGAACAGATTTATGCAAACAGCTCAAATTCCACACGATGTAAATTACCTCGAATACAAGGGTAAATACAAGGGAATATTCAGTTGGATTTTCTCGACCGACCACAAGCGAATTGCGCTTTTGTACATGTACTCGATGATGGCTTTGTTCATTGTTGGCGTGCTGTTGGGATTGGCCATGAAACTCGAACTGATCGCTCCCGGAAAAACCATTATGGGACCTCAAAGTTACAATGCCGTTTTTACGGTTCACGGGGTCATCATGATCTTCATGATTGTAATTCCTGGCCTTCCCGCTGTATTTGGGAATTTCTTCCTTCCCATAATGATTGGGGCCAAGGATGTGGCTTTCCCGCGGGTTAACCTGTTGTCGTGGTATATCTATGTATTGGGAGCGCTGCTGGTAATTGCATCGGTGTTATTTGGAAACGGAGTACCGGATACCGGATGGACCTTTTATGCTCCTTACAGCTTTAAGTCGGGAACTAATTTGTTACCGGCTATATTTGGGGCGTTCGTTTTGGGATTCTCATCTATTCTTACAGGTTTAAATTTTATTGTAACCATTCATCGTATGCGTGCTCCGGGAATGACCTGGTTTAAAATGCCGCTTTTCCCCTGGTCGTTATATGGCACTGCCTGGATTCAGTTGCTGGCAACCCCGGTTGTTGGAATTACGCTGGTTTTGGTTGCATTGGAACGTATTTTTGGTATTGGCGTTTTCGACCCCGCATTAGGTGGTGATCCGGTATTATACCAGCATTTATTTTGGATTTATTCACATCCGGCTGTTTATGTGATGATTTTACCGGCCATGGGTGCGATCTCTGAGATTATTCCAACCTTCTCGCAAAAACATATTTTTGGCTATAAGGCGATAATTGCCTCTACGCTTGCCATAGCCTTTGTAGGCTACTTTGTATGGGGACATCACATGTTTACTTCGGGGATGAGCGGAACCGCTCAATATACGTTCTCGATTCTTACCTTTTTGGTAGCTATTCCAAGTGCCATTAAAGTATTCAACTGGATTTCGACCATGCACAAAGGTTCAATAAATATGGATGTTCCGTTTTACTGGGCAGTCACATTTATATTTGTATTCATGATTGGAGGTTTCTCCGGATTAGTTCTGGGAGCGCTTGCAACCGATGTATATGTGCATGATACCGCATTTGTGGTGGCACATTTTCACTTCATCGTATTTGGAGGAGTGGGATTCTCGTTCTTTGGAGCCATTCATTACTGGTATCCCAAAATGTTCGGGCGGATGTACGATAAAGTTTGGGCTAGAGTTGGCTGGGCATTTTTTACTGTTGGATTCCTAACTTTGTATTCACCAATGTTTTATCTTGGAATGATGGGAATGCCTCGTCGTTATTACGATTATCTTCCGGAGTTTCATGCAGCAAACATACTTTCATCATTGGGATCGTGGGTTATGGCCTTTGGTTTGGCAGTTGTGATCATTAACTTGTTCCGTTCGGCAAAGAACGGCCCGGTTGCCGAAGTAAACCCATGGAATGGAAAGACCCTGGAATGGACGGTTCCATCACCACCCCCTGTTGAAAATTTTGATGAAATACCCGTTTACGGCGAAAAAGACGGACCATACCAATATTAATCACTGGCATCTATGGAAAATGTAACACATCACCCCGATCCGCATTACGATCAGGAAGCGTCGAAACTTGGAATGTGGCTGTTCATCTTTACTGAATTGCTGCTGTTTGGCGGACTTTTTATTGTTTATTCAATTTACCGGTTTCTAAATCCTGAAGCATTTCACCTGGCCGGTCTTGAACTAAACGACACCATTGGAGCTATAAATACAATAGTGCTTCTGGTAAGTAGTATGACCATTGCCATGTCAACTTCAGCGCTTCAGAGAAAAAATAAAGGGCTTGCCGTATTTTTGCTTGAAGTAACGATTATGCTTGCGCTGGTTTTCCTCATCAATAAGTATTTTGAGTGGGGAGTTAAATTTGATCATGGTATCTGGCCCGGATCACAACATTTGTTGAACGACCTGAGTAACGGAGAAGTGCTGTTCTTCGGACTCTATTTTGTAATGACAGGTTTACACGCCCTGCACATTATTGTGGGTTTGGTATTCATTGTAATTACCTTGAATAAGGTTCAAAAGGGCACCGTTCATGCCGATCGGCCGTCGCTTCTCGAAAATGCCGGTTTATACTGGCACCTGGTCGATTTGATCTGGATATTCCTGTTCCCGTTGTTTTATTTAATTCACTAGAAAGCTAAAACCTATGGAAAACGAAAAACATCATATTGTTCCGTACAAAGCCTATTTATATATCCTGATTGCGCTAATTGCATTGACATTCATGTCGATTGGTATTACGCATATAAACCTGGGAAGCTATTCGATTTTAGGCGCGCTGATTTTTGCTACAATTAAATCAGCACTGGTATTGTCCTGGTTTATGCACCTGAAGTTCGATCAGCCATTTCTGCGATTCATGGTTATATTCGTAATCATGGTATTTCTCGCGGTGATTTTTATTACATTCCTTGACTACTATTACAGATAAAAGCTATGTATATCCTATCAAATACAGCCAATGCATCCAATTTCGTGAGCGGCGTCGATCGTGCGTTCATGTTAATTCTTGGAATTTCTTTCCTGTTCCTTATAGGGTTAACTTTTACCATGTTGTACTTCATATACCGGTACAATAAGAAGAAAAACCCGGTAGCTACCCAAATTGAAGGCAGTACAAAGCTTGAAATTATTTGGACCGTAATTCCTACCATTTTGGTACTGGTCATGTTTTATTATGGATGGGTAGCCTGGTCGCCAATGAAAAAAGTTCCAAAGGATACTTTTAATATTAAAGTAATTGCCCGCATGTGGAATTTTACTTTTGAATATGAAAATGGTAAAAGGACTGATACATTATTTGTGCCACTGAATAAAGCGGTTAAACTCGACCTGGTTGCACTTGATGTTATTCACAGTTTATACATTCCATCATTCCGCGTAAAAGAAGATGTTGTGCCGGGACGTGAAAAGTTCGCCTGGTTTATTCCGCAACGTGAAGGTTTGTACGATTTATTCTGTACCGAATATTGTGGGATGAATCACTCCTACATGCTGAACCAGGTAAAAGTAATGAACGAAAAGCAGTTCAGTTCCTGGTATGTCGATACAACCAAACACGTGGCTGCAGTAACCGATTCGCCGGTAGCCAATGGTCAGCGGATCATGAAAAATATCGGCTGTTTTGCCTGCCATACCATTGATGGGAATAAGCTGGTTGGCCCGTCGTTTAAAGGGATGTACGGGCATAAAGTTACCGTTGAAACCGGAGGAACGGAGCGTGAAGTTACCGTTGATGATGAGTACATCAAAAAGTCGATTTATGATCCAAATGCTGATGTTGTAAAAGGATTTAATAAAGGACTGATGTTATCGTATAAAGGGCAGCTTTCTGATGATGATGTGAACCAGATTATCGAATACCTGAAAACCCTGAAATAATTGACTATTCAACCATTTACTATTTACGATTGAATTAAGAATCAATCGTAAATAGTAAATATTCAAATCGTAAATAAAGCCGATGTCTCCCCGAATTAAAATATTAGCTGAATTGGGCAAAATGAGAATCTCGTTGCCCATTGCGTTATCGGCATGTACGGGATATGTGCTGCAAAGGGGACGATTTGATACTGATGCGATAATTTTAATGGCCGGTGTATTTCTGATGTCGTGCAGTTCGGGAGCCATCAATCACATTCAGGAATATAAAACTGATGCACTGATGCCCCGTACTCAAAAACGACCGATCCCATCCGGTAAAATAAGCCTTTGGGGCGCGATAGGTGTGGCTTCAGTATATTTTCTGTTGGGAACATTATTGCTGATTTCTTTCTTTCAACCCATTGTGTTTTTAACCAGCTTTTTGACTTTGCTATCGTACAATGCTATTTATACGCCACTAAAAAAAGTAACGGCTTTTGCTGTTGTGCCGGGCTCTCTGGTTGGTGCTTTGCCTCCGTTTATTGGCTGGTTTGCCGGAGGTGGAATTTTTGCCGATGAACGAATTTTGTGGGTGGCTTTGTTTTTCTTTATTGGGCAAATTCCGCATTTCTGGTTGTTGTTGCTCATGTTTGGAAAAGAGTACGCTTTAGCTGGTTTTCCCAGTCTTAATAAAGTATTCAGCGACGGCCAGATTAAACGGTTAAGTTTTACCTGGATTTTGGCTACCATTGCAACGGCACTTATCGTTGCTTCAACCGTGTTGCATAGCCCGGTAGTTTTAATCTTGCTGTTAGTTTATATTTTCTATCTGCTGTACACATTTACTTCGGGTATAGTGGTGAAAAACGATTTTCAGGTCAGACCATCGTTCCTGAAATTGAATTTGCTCTACCTCATGATGATGATTTTGCTAATTGCCGATAGTCTTCGGTAATCTTTTTTCATAATTTCTGCGGAAAGTTTTTCAGATAAATCCCCACAATTGGGGATTGATAAGCTGTTTGGTGATGGATACTTTTATAAAACCAAACAATCAACTTTTATGCACAGTATTTTATTGAGGAAAGGGGCTCTGATGCTGCTACTTCTGGCTACTTTAAATGGATTTTCGGAACCGGCTGATACGCTCAAACCATCAGCCTGGCAACTTAATGCCAGCTATAAGGGCGATTTTGTTACCAATTTTAGGGGAGGTATTGAAACCGGATCAACCTACCTCGGCTTAGCCGACTTATTTCTCCATTTCGATACCGAAAAGGCTGGATTCTGGAAGGGCGGTGAGTTTTTGGTTCACGGAGCCAACTCGCATGGCGGCGAACCATCGGCCAACCTGATTGGCGATTTTCAGGTTGTTTCCAATATCGAGGCCGGCAATCATACTTTTTTGTACGAATTGTGGTACAAACAGAAGCTCGGCAATGTTACGGCAACAATTGGTCTTCAGGATTTGAACGCCGAGTTTGCTGCCAGCGATGTCGGGTCGCTTTTCCTGAACAGTTCATTTGGAGTCCACTCCATAATTTCTGACAATATTCTGGCCCCGATTTTCCCTTTAACTTCTCCCGGAATAACCTTTTGCTGGGATGCTTCGGAAAAAATTAGCCTTAAAACAGCCGTATACCGCGGATGTCCGATTGATTTTGAGGAAAACCCCTATAATCTTAAATGGGATATGAATCATCTTCAGGGATTGCTTTGGGTAACCGAAGGACAGTATCGTTGGAGCGGAAAACAGGGAAACGATAACGTGTTCAGAACCGGGGTTTTCTTTCATCAGCATTGTCCCGAAAGTGGTGTGATTAACTCAGAAACCGGCGACGAATTGACACACGATTACGGTGCGTACGTTGTTGCCGATCACCAGCTTTGGGCCCGGGATAATTGTAATTTCAGCGTGTTTTATCAACTGGGAGTGTGCCCGCGCAACGACAATTTTGCGTACCTGGGGTGTGGATGCGCCTACACCGGTTTACTCTCCCAAAAAGGAGCCGATGTTTTGGGCCTCGCCATTGCCGACGGAATGCTAACCAAAGAACGTGGACACGACGAAACAACTTTAGAATTGACATACAAAGTACAGATTACTGACCAGATCTATTTGCAACCCGAAATGCAATATGTGATGCATCCGGGCGGAACCGATTTGCAATTGAAAAATGCAACAGTAGGATTAGTGCGGTTGGGACTGGAATTTTAAAAATGAGAAAAATGAACTATCAGGGAAATGATATAAAATCGAAAAGTCTGGCTGATTTAACTGACGGTAACCGGGGGGTGATTGTTCGTGTTCTGGGTCAGGGAGCTTTTCGGAAACGCATCTCCGAGATGGGATTTGTAAAAGGGCAGGTGGTAAAAGTGATTAAAAATGCTCCGATGAAAGATCCTGTTGAATACGAGATTATGGGTTACAAAGTCTCGTTACGACGCAGTGAAGCAGAACTGATAGAGATTGTTTCGCCGGAAGAAGCAAAGGAAATGGCAGTTAATTATGAGGGAACCATCGACGAAAACCGGCAAAAAGTATCTGCTGAGACCAAAAGCAAAACCATATCGATAGCTTTGGTTGGTAATCCGAATTGCGGAAAGACTACCTTGTTTAATTATGCATCCGGCTCAAAGGAGCGGGTTGGCAATTATGCAGGGGTCACCATCGATGCCAAAGAAGCCCGTTTTCACCAGAACGATTACACATTTCTCATTTCCGACCTGCCCGGTACCTATTCAATTACCGAATACTCGCCCGAAGAATTATACGTGCGCAACCATATAGCCGAAAAACGTCCGGATATTGTGGTAAACGTGCTGGATTCATCGAATCTGGAACGCAACCTGTTTCTGACTACTCAATTGATCGACATGAATATAAAGGTGGTAATCGCTTTAAACATGTTCGACGAATTGGAACAAAAAGGTGCCCGGCTCGATTTCAATCATCTTGGCGAGATGATGGGCATTCCGATTGTACCTACAGTAGCATCGAAGGGGATAGGACTGAAAGCATTATTCGATCGCATCATTGAAGTATATGAAGATCGCGACCCAATTGTAAGGCACATTCACATTAATTATGGGGCGGATATTGAGCAATCGATTCAAATCATTCAGGCAGAACTAAAAAAGGATGCCCCACTTAGGAAAAAGTATTCAACGCGTTTTCTGGCCATCAAACTTTTAGAAGGCGATAATCACATCCAGAATATTTTGAAAGGCAGTTTTACGTTTGAACCGGTAATGAAAATTGTAAATGATGAAATTGTACGTCTCGAACGCAAATACGACGAGAATTCGGAAACATTGGTTGCCGATGCCAAATATGGATTTGTTGCCGGGGCTTTGAAAGAAACTTACCGGAATGGGGCACAGGCTCGTCGTGATCAGAGTCGTGAAATCGACCGCATACTGACCCATAAAATTTGGGGCTTCCCGGTTTTTATCTTTTTTATTTTGCTCACCTTTCAGGCTACGTTCACGCTGGGCAGTTACCCGATGGATTGGATTGACAGTTTGGTGGGATGGCTGGGCGATACCGTTGGTTCGCTTATGGCCGATGGAGCTCTCAAAGATTTGCTGGTCGACGGAATCATCGGCGGAGTGGGAGGTGTTATCGTTTTCCTTCCGAATATATTGATCCTGTTCTTTTTCATTTCACTCATGGAAGATTCGGGGTACATGGCCCGCGCCGCATTTATCATGGATAAACTGATGCATAAAATTGGATTACATGGTAAATCGTTCATCCCTTTAATTATGGGATTTGGGTGCAATGTGCCCGCAGTAATGGCTACTCGTACCCTCGATAACCGAAACGACCGTTTGCTCACCATGCTCATTATTCCGTTTATGTCGTGCAGTGCACGTTTGCCGGTATATGTGTTACTTATTTCCGCTTTTTTTGTGAGTTATCAGGGCGCAATTCTATTCCTTATTTACCTGATTGGAATAGTGTTGGCTGTTTTGATGGGTTTATTTTTTAAGAAAACGCTTTTTGCCAAGAAAGAAGTGCCTTTTGTGATGGAACTTCCGCCATATCGTATGCCTACCTTGCGAAATACCACCATTCACATGTGGCACAAAGGCTCGCAATATCTGACCAAAATGGGTACGGTAATCTTAGTTGCGTCTATTCTGATTTGGGCGATGGGTTATTATCCGCGTCATGTCGACTATTCGAAGGATTATGAAGGAATGCTTGCCCAAACTGAAGCCGATGCTACACTGGCCCCCGAACAGAAAACCGTAGCATTGGAACAGATCGAACTGCAAAAGGAAGAAGAGCGTCAGGAAAAATCATACATCGGGCAAATAGGCCATTTCATCGAACCAGTGATTGCTCCTTTAGGTTTCGATTGGAAAATCGGGATGAGCATCATTACCGGTATGGCAGCCAAAGAGATTGTGGTAAGCTCTATGGGCGTACTTTATCAGGCCAGCTTAAATGCTGACGAAAATTCGCAATCATTGAAAGACAAGCTGCAGGAACAAACCTTTAAAAGTGGTCCAAAAGCCGGAAAAAAAGTGTTTTCGCCGCTGGTTGCATTTGGACTGATGGTGTTTGTGCTAATCTATTTTCCCTGCGTGGCGGTGGTAGCAGCCATCCGGAAGGAAGCCAACTGGCGCTGGGCGCTGTTTACAACTTTTTATACAACGGGCATCGCCTGGTTGGCAGCATTTCTGATCTATCAGGTTGGAAGCTGGATATTATAATTTTTAGGTTTTTAACGGGCACTAAATAAATCGTTATGATTCAGACAATAATTGCCTTATCAATAGTGGGACTGGCTGTTGCCAAAACCGTTTATTCGCTGTACAAAGCGATTACTACCAGGGAAAAAAGCCTGTGTGGCGGTTGCGCCAGTTGCGACCTGAAAAATGAATTGAAAAAGAAAGGGAAACTGTTGCCGATAAATTCAAATGAACGAAAGCTCAACCTGGATGCAAAAAATATCAAATATTTGGGTGTAAGTTAAATCATTAATCATTTACAACATTCTTTACTATTCGTTTTTCAGTAAATCAGGACGCAGGCGTTTGGTGCGCTCGTAAGCCTGCTTTTCCTGCCATTCGTTAATCAGCTTATCGTTCCCTGAAAGAAGGATTTCGGGGACTTTCCACCCTTTATAATCGGCCGGACGCGTGTAAACAGGTGGACTCAGCAGGTTGTCCTGGAAAGAGTCGGTCAGGGCAGAGGTTTCGTCAGAAAGAACGCCGGGAATCAGCCGAACGACACTATCCACAATAACTGCCGCAGCCAGTTCGCCACCGGTAAGAACATAATCGCCAATCGAAATTTCCATGGTAACCAAATGTTCACGTATCCGCTGATCAATACCTTTATAATGTCCGCAAAGAATGATAATATTTTTCAGGAGTGACATTTTGTTAGCCTCTTTTTGGGTGAGCTGAATACCGTCGGGACTGGTATAAATAACGGCATCGTATTCGCGTTGCGCTTTCAGAAAATTAATGGCACTTTCAATAGGCTGAATGGTCATAACCATGCCAGCGCCACCACTAAATGCGTAATCGTCGGTACGTCGGTGCTTGTCTTCCGAAAAGTCGCGTATGTTGTGCACATATATTTCTACCAGGCCTTTATCCTGACCACGTTTAATAATCGAATGCCTGAAAGGACTTTCGAGCAATTCCGGAACAACCGTAAGAATATCGATTCGCATTTGCCTTAATATTTCAGGCAAAAGTAATATCCTGAAGCGATGTTGCAAAGAAGGCGTACATATTCCCGTTTAATTTGTATTTATTGTGTGTGCAGGTATACTTAATTTTCTATTTATGCAGCAGTTTCGAAGATTTATTTCCTAAAATCTTTGAGTATTAGCTTGTAATATCTATTTTCGTAGGCTGAACGATGACCTTGTTCTCTGTTAATTACCAATTGTAATGCTATTTTGTTATGGAACCTAAAGATCTAAAAAACTCGGAAGTAGAGTTAAGTGGTGCTCAAATTACGCCAGAAGCTGTTAATGATCAGGAAGTTGCTGAAGTTATTGCTGAAACAACAGAAGTTGCTGAAGTTGAAAATGCTGTTGCCGAAGTTGTACCCGAACCCGAAGCTGAACCAATTACCGAAGAGGTAAAACCTGAAGTTGCTGAAGTTTCAACACAGGAAGTAGAAACCCCGGAAACAGCCGAATTGCCTGCTGCAGAAGAAGTAATTCCATCGATTGAAGAGTTAATCGAAGTTACGGAAGAAGAGCTTTTGACTGAAGAAGATGAAGTTGCAACTGAAAGTACACGTGCTGATAAAATGGCTAGTTATGCCACTTTAACTGAAGTTGAGTTGATTAATGTATTGCGCGAACTGGTTGCTGCAGAAGATGTAGATAGCGTTAAAGATGATATCGATGCTATCAAGATTAACTTCTTCCGCTTGTACCGTGCCAACATTGAAGCTCAAAAAGCGGCGTTTGCCGAAGCTGGTGGTAACCTCGAAGAGTTTAAAGCTGAAGCTGATCCATACGAATTAGATCTTCGTAACCTGTTGAAACATTACCAGGACAAGAAAAGCGAATTAAACAAACGTTCGGAAGAAATTAAAGAAGATAACCTTCGCAAAAAATATGAGATCATCGAAGAAATCAAATCGTTGATCAACAACAAAGAATCGATCAATAAAACATTCCACGATTTCCGTGAACTTCAGAATAAATGGAGAGAAATTGGTTCGGTACCACAAACCAAGCTGAAAGATCTTTGGGATACTTACCATCACCACGTCGAAAATTTCTACGATTTCATTAAAATCAACAAGGAATTGCGCGATTTGGATTTGAAGAAAAATCTCGAAGCCAAAATCGAAATCTGTGAAAAATCAGAAGAGTTATTGGTTGAGCCATCGATCATTAAAGCGTTCAATGTTCTGCAAAAATATCACGAACAATGGCGCGAAGTTGGTCCGGTACCACGCGATAAAAAAGACGAACTTTGGGAACGTTTCAAAGCAGCTACAGCGATCATCAATAAAAAACATCAGGATTATTTTG
>JACCEE012707596.1_pt1 | contig 15466 bp, 12 predicted proteins | sample 7449931 | NCBI WGS metagenome assembly JACCEE01 (sample SAMN15323457, study PRJNA562643) | freshwater metagenome | isolation source: river surface water | place: USA:Blue River Watershed | collected 2017-08-19 | reverse complement strand
GGCGCTGGAAGGATTCAGAATTGGTCGGAGTGAGAGGATTCGAACCTCCGGCTTCTACGTCCCGAACGTAGCACTCTACCAGGCTGAGCTACACTCCGATCCGATCTGAAGGCCTGCAAATCCGGGCTGTTTCCCCGCCTGCGCAAGCCGGGGCGGATGATAGTCGAAAGCAGGTGGGGATTCCAAGAGGGGCAAGTGAATGGGCAAAAAAAACCCCGCCGGGGCGGGGTTTTTCATATTGGCTTCGATCGGCTTAGATGCGATAGCACACCGTGTAAATTGCGTCTTCTGTATATTCAGCGGCCAGCACAGCGCCAGGAGCAGTATTGGCACCAGCCACGCCAAGTGTGGCACGGAAGCGACCGGTAATACCGAGACCATCGTCGAGTTGCGTATCCAAGGCAATCGCTGCTGAGCCAGGTACGTTGCTCATGCATATCTTATTGCCCTGAAGACCGGCGGTAGTTGCGGGCATTACGGCAGCATTCGTCAAACCAATCAGACCACCAAAGGGGTTTTGTGGCAGTGCTGCGGCACCAGTGAGCGCCGGAGAGCCAGGGATGAATCCTGCAGCTCGCAATTGCTGAAACAGAACACCGTTTTCCGCAGCTCCTGTAAATGTGCCTGCTGCAGCCGCATCAACCAGTCCGTTTGTAGAAGTCGCTGGAGCTGTGATACCTGTCCAAGCCGCACCGCGCGCAGTCAGTGTTCCTGTGGGGCCGTCATCGCCTGGCAGACGACCATAACGGTCCAAGTAGGAGAACATCGCGGCTGGGATACCATCAAAATCATTTGCGGCAGCGCGGACGCGGGAGTTTTCGATCAGTTGCTGCCCTTGCAGCACACCGCCAAGCAGCAGGCCGATGATGACCAGCACGATGGCGATTTCGATCAGGGTGAAGCCAGACTGCTGCTTCATGGAAGAATTCATTGTGTTCATTTTGTATCCTCAAAAGTGATTTTGGAGCTGTGTGAACTGCTTTACAGCATGGTACGGGTTGCATTCTAGCCACATTAAGAAAGCGAGCAATATGTAGGTTTTTTCTACACTTTTTTAATTGTGACGCGGATCACGGTCCCGCTCGATGGCCGGGAGCCTGAGAACGAAGCGCAGAGGGGCATTCTGTGGTGCCACTGCATGCAGACTCCCGCCGGCGGCCTGCGCCAACTGTCTGGATTGGTAGAGACCGATCCCTCTGCCACTGCCATGTTCGCTCCAGAAGGGCTCGAAAAGGCGCTCCGGCCACAGACACGGTGCACCGGCAGGATCAGTGATCTCGGCAATGGCCTGGCCAGACGTGGTTTGCAGATCAATCAACAATTCCGGCCCTTTCCCTGAGCGGCGCGCTTGCTGCGCGTAGTTGCCCAGCAAGTTGTCGACAATGCTGTGCAGAGACTCGCCGGGAACTGTCACTTCTGCGCCTCCCTTCACTTGAGCTGACAGCTCGTGAATCGCCGCAGAACTGCGAAAGACGTCTGCCAGATTCACCGTGATACGCTTGCCTGGAACCGGATTGTTGACCAGGGCCTTCAGCATGTGATCGGCGCGATCCCGCATGGACGGCAGCGCACCGCGAAGACTGGCAAGCAGTTTCTCTTCCTTGCCCGGTGTCACATACTCAATCTGATCTGCCGCCAGCGTAATGAGTTGAAGAAGGTTTTTCATGTCATGCTGCAGAAAGACTGTGAGCTTGGCAGTCTGATCGAAGGTTCCCCGAACAGTCCCGAGCTTGATCCACATGTCCATTCGTACCAGTAGAAAGAAGTTCTGCGCCAGTACACTGCTGAAATAGCGCTGCTCCCAGCCTCGGCGGCCCTGAAACAACTGAATTTCCAACTCAATTTCCTGAACCTTGAACTTTTCATACAGCACGCGCTCGGTTTCGACGCCAGAAGCCCCGCGCACCGATGCGCCATACCAGTCCAGCTGCCAGCGCAGACCAGCGAAGCCGCCAGCCTGCAACGCCGGCCAGCATTGCCGCAGAAAATCCGGAAGATCGAAACTGAGATGTTCGTTGAGTTGAATCAGTGCCTGACTGCGCTGTGTCTGGGCACGGGCCTGATGGAGCAGCCACGCCGTTGCTGCCAGGATGGAACCGCCGATCAGAATTAGATAAGGGTAGAGATTAAAGCTCGTCACGAGTGATCTCGAACTTCTTCAGGAAGTAATAAATGCTTTCACGCTTCACTCCCAATTTCGCCGCACTCTGATAAATATTGAACCCTGTGTCCTTGAGCACCTGGCGCACCAGCTTTTCTTCCGCTTCTTCACGCACGGCCTTGAGCCCGTCGGCGACAATTGCGTTGAGCTGCAGACGAGTCATTCCTTCGGCGGAAAGCGCCTTCTCCTTGCGATAGAACAGTAAGGCGCGCTTAACAGCCTGCAGAATGTCTTCCACGCGCGCGGGCTTGGCCAGAAAGTCAAAGGCTCCTTCACGTATGGCATCCAGTGCCGACTGCTCCTCATCCTGCCCAGTCAACACCAGGATCTTTGCAGGATGCATCTGAGCGCTCGCCGCGCGGATGACTGCCAAACCTTCCTCCGGCGTGTGCTCTGCCGGCGGCATGCCGAGATCAAGCAAAAGCACCTCAATCTCGGGATGTGCAGCCAATGCCTCAAGTGCAGATCGGCGACAATCGGCCTCAAGGATCTGGTAGTCATGCATCTCCAGGATATACTTCAGGCTCTCGCGCAGTGCCTTGTCGTCATCAACCAGCAACACAGTCGATACGTCCGTAGCAGATTCTGGCGCTGCTGCCGAGCCCTGAGCATTCACGGCAACTTGCCAGCCGTAATCATGCGCGCAAACAGCAGATTGGGGGACAGATACATCATCATGTCGTCGAAATTGTCCTCCGAGTAGCCTTGATTGACGAATTCATTGTCTGAGGGCACGACAAATGTCCCCAGTAATCCGCCTGCATTTTCCTGCTCAGCTGCACTTGAACCGGCTCCATACTGCCTGCCATTGCCCCCCATGGAAAGCACCAGTGCCGGTACAGTATTGGCAGCAACAACTCCCAGACACCCTGGCATGTCTGAAACACAGATCAGATTTGCAGATGCAGTCAGAGCAGCTCCACTTGCAAACAGGGCTCTCAATCCTGCAACAGAAGTAAATGACCGATTTAACCCAGTGGTATGCAACGCGACAGAGTAACGAAGGGGCAATTGCCAGGGATCGACCATCAGGCCGCCGTTACTAGGCGCAATTTGCAGCCCCAAAGTGATGTAAGGGACGAAACCATGGGCTTGCGTACAATTTCCCCCGCCAACAGGATCCTCTACTCCTGCAGAAATATCAGTGGCTGGGCAAGGCAACCGCCCGTAAGTCTGAGCAAATCCATATAGTGCATCTTCCAGGCGTGTCAACTGCGCCGTCGCATCAGTTCTACGCTTGCTTTCTGTGCTTTGCCCCAACGAAACGAACAGTCCGCTGAGCATCATTCCTACTATCAGCATTACCACGGCCAGCTCAATCAGCGTGAAACCGTGTTCGTGATCGCCGCCACTGTTATTCGCTCTATTCATGTTCTGACTCTCAACAACTGCTCTGATCGCGCGTTAACCCAGGTGTACCGAATGTCGATGTGTAAGTTATGCCACAGTTCGAAAACTTGACACTGAAGCTGGTCGCACTTATCCGGGTGTAGTTTTCCAGTGCGCCGGCCCAATCGTCGTCGGTGAACCAACCAACTACGCCCGCCAAGGCGAGGGTCAGGTCACCGGACACAGGATAACTACTCCCATTACCTGGGTAGTAAGCATCAAGCTGTATCTTGATCTGCTGCGCGGCCCTTGCAGTTGCAAGAGTCATTACTTCGCCGAATCGAATGGCAAGCACGCGGTCATTGAAATTGGCAGGTGTTACGTTGTCTTGACTGAAGAATGTCGGAACATCTGCATTCCCGCCCTCCAGGTAATTGATCGCGGTGGTATAAGGCGGCCGCACCTGATTGGACACAATGTCTCCCGGTATGATGAGAATTGCCACAACATCTGCTGCTCCGCCATCCAGAGTGAACGTAGTGGTCGTCTCTGAATTCAAAATTGTCGTAGCTGAACGCCAGAAGTTTGGGTGAACTGCATACCAGAATTGCTGATCTGTTGAGACTCCCAATGAACTGAGCTCCAACGAGCCTGTCGGATTGTACTGTACTGATCGGGGGAGGCGCCCAAGACCAGTACCAGTACAATTCTCAAGACCGTCGTTGTCCGTGTCCGGGCACGGCAGTCTCCCAGGCCCGTAGCCCGCGGGCTGCCCCGCGTAGTTCTGTGGAAACATGGCAGAATACGCGAGCAGATTGTCTTTCACTTGCTGCATTTCCTTTTGAAGCTCCAACGCTCTGCTCAATTGCGGATTTCTGTTGTTCAATGCCGCAAGTACAACCGTCGCTCCAGAGAGAAACAAAGCCATGAAAAAGAGAATCAGGACAGCTCCACGCTGCCGAGAAATTGCAGACTGGACAGTGCGCTGCGGGGATTTAGCGCTCATTGTGCTGCCCCCTGAGCATCCTGCAAAGCCTGCACTTCCTGAAGAATTCGCAGGCCTTCTATCACGGATTGCACCATGGCTTCGTCCTGGGATACCGAATTTTCTTCCTGAGGCTCGTTGTCACTATCTGGGACTGCTCTGTTGATTCGTTGAGAAGACTGAAGCCTGATTCTTTCCGCCCTGGCCTCTACCTCCATTCGAATGGCTTCGGACTGCTCCGGGGTAACGTCAAAAGATTCCCTAACCAGACCACTTGCAGCGTCCAGACTTTGTCCAGGTTTCAGCGTATAGAAATTACCCTTGATCAGAAATAGCAGCACAGCAGAGCCATCCTGATACGCAAGTTTTACATCAGTTGGCAATTCTGACTCGTCAATCGGCACATTGTTGAGCCAGATTGTATGTTGCCCGTCAACGCGACGCACGATTCCTGCCAGTTGCACATAGCCCAGTTCAGCAGGCGCATCTGTGACTACCGCAGGTTCTTCAGGGACGCGCAATTCTTCAATTGCCAGTTCTTCAAAAAGCGAGGTTCGTTGCCGCTCCAGCGCAATTCTCTGTGCCGGCGTGGTAAACAAGCGTCCAAGCGATTGCGCATCTGCCTGTACGGGAACTGCAAACAGGAGTGATAAGCTCACAATTGACAGGTACTTGCTATTCAACATTTACAGTTACCGGAGGGTTAACCAGAAAAGTCAGCCAGTACATTCGACACTCTGCTGCCAGGTTGTCAGCAACGTCAACATAGCCCTGCTGCCCCACTGTTGAGCGCAACATGCAAAGGTACGGGATAAAGTGTCCGCGACTGGCCAGCAATTCCTTCATCAGTCCCGCGAAATCGTCCTCGTGCAGCAGCGGGAGACTTATACGAGTGTGACTTAACAACAGATTGACAGGCTCGCCCGGTGTAATTTCCTCAGGAGCGTAAGTCAACGGGTGCACAGTTTGTTGGGAAATCTCGATATCGACAGGAAACAGTCGAAGCTCTCGTCTGATGAATTGAACTCGTTCCAGAAGGGCCAGCCGGTCTTCTTCTTCAAACAGCGCGTCATCCACCATCTCACGGTAGCGATCAATGTACTCGACTATCGTTGCCTCTTCCTGAGCTATCTGCTGAATTGAAGTCTGCACCTGATCATATTGACTCTGCGCAAGATTGTTGGCGTCTCTGGCGGAGGAGTTCAGATATCCAGCCAAAAGATAAATGACTACCGCAAATGTCAGACTGGCCAAGGCGACCATGACTGGCTTGCGCAGTAATACCATGTCTTCCTTGCTGAATACCGTTGCACTCACTCAACAGGCTCCTCTGCGTTCCGATACTGAATCTGAAGAGTAAAGTCTTCCGTGACTGAACCGTCGTCCACTGTAGTCGTGACGGCGGTATCCGCGCGGACATCAATTGGCATGACGACCGGCACGACCTTCAACTGAGGGTGCTGCTCAAGCAAATCTATGAACTGCAGAACTTCCTGTCGAGCTTCTCGAAAGCTGCTGGCACCGTGCACTTCGCCCGTGATTGTAACGATCAGCGTCGTCTGCCCTTGCAGCAAGCGTGCTCTGAAGCGTTCTTCGGCATTCTCTGGTTCAACGATACCCAAGGCAATTTCTTCTTCGCTCATGGCATTGCCGATCAACTGCCAGTCAAATGTCTGAATCTGCAGATCTGGCACCTGCTGGAAAGCGTCACCAAGCCATTCCAGCATGTTTACAGGATTTGCTGTTTGACTTCGAAGCTCATCATAGGTGCTGACAATCAGCTCCATGGTGCTGGACGAAATAGGAGTCTCCGGGAAACTACTGCGGAGTTCCTCGTAGTGGAGTAACAGTGGTCGAGTGAGTGTAACGGCTCTTCTTTCCATCTCCCACGAACTGAAAGTATCCAGGATGGTTGGCGATACGAAGAGCATGCCGGCGAGAATAGTTGCTACCGATGCCGTGTAGAGTGCATTGGACATCTGCTTGATCAGGTAAAAACGACGGACCAGCGATGTTGCATACACACTTTTCAGCATCCTGCCACGCAGCGCCTGAACCAGCGATACTGCAATTGCGCCCGCATGAAAATCACGTAATTCAAGAGTTGTGGCTGGCACCAGATCTACTGCGCGCTGAGAACTGAAATCAATCAGTTTATCTTCTTCCATTGCAGGAAGTTCGATTTCAAAACCGTCAGAATACAACACATGCAAATTCAGACGAGTATCGTAGGGTAGTTGCTTGATTCTTTCCAAATACTTCCTAGTTTGAACTGCCTGTTCTAGCAAAAAAGAAGAAAGACCAGAGTCTTGTTGATCTTTTATCGAAGTGAGGCGACTAAAAATAACTCGCCCCTTTTGCAAGTAAGTCTGACGAAGGCCACTTCCGGATTCAAAATTGGCCAATAGCAGATGAGGTTTGTTTTTTAAACCAGTTGTTGCTGCCAGCAACTCCATCATGAAAGCAGCTGATGTAATGGTTTGTACCGGAAGCTTCTCCTTGAGAATTCTGCTTAACCACGGCTCAATCAATTCTGTTTTGGTCAATGCCGTCATCAAGACTCTATCGTCTTTTCGACCTTCCAATTCTCGACCAACAACACGAGCGATCTTATAAGGAGTATGGCGATATGCAAAGCTGAGTTTGCGCTCCAACATGGCAGCACGATCTCGACCTGTAACGTGCGCCACACTTTCAATTCGAAAGTCTTCTTCAATACAATCCATGACCAGAATGAAAGGCACACGCGCTTCAAGATGAATTAATTGCTCAAACCTTTGAAAATCGCCGGCATGTGGTTTGAATTGAGAAAAAAGCCGCAGAGCCCCCCGCTGCCAGCGAAAAAGGGTGACGCTCCCCGCTTCAATCAACAAGACACGGGCTCTGGATTGAGCGAAGAAATTCATTCTCTGAATCTACTCCTTACATCTCAATATTGCTTATTGTGTCATAAACAGGGCCCATCACGGACATCATTACCCAGCCCAGCAACAATCCCAGCACAGCAGTCATGACAGGCTGAATCATGTTCTGCACACTGTCGATGGAGTCTTTAATATCCCGATCATAAAAATAACTAACGTTTAACAGCGACTTGTCGAGACCACCAGTGGATTCACCCACTTTCAACATTCGTACAACAAGCGGTGGGAACAGCCCGGTATTCGCAAAACTCTGCGATAGAGGATCTCCTTCTTGAATATCCTGACGAGCTTGGACAAGCGCTGCGCGAATGACGGTATTGTCAATGATACCCTCTGCAATCTCTAGACAGCGCAAAATCGGGATTCCTGCTGCGTACATCATGGCGAAAAAATTTGCGAATCTTGAAAGGATAATTTTTTTAAGCACTGGACCGATCTTGGGAACTTTCAATTTAACACCATCGGCGATGAATCGTGCCCGCTCGTTAATTTTAATCAATGTTCTAAGCACGACCACTGCAATGGCCGGGACACCGAGGCAAACGTACCAATAGCTCACCATGAAATTCGATGTGGCAATCAACGCACGCGTATGTATCGGCAACTCCTGCCCCATACTCATGATGAATCCAACGAGCTGCGGCACCAGAAACACCATTAGGAAAATAGTCACACCTATAACTACGGTGCCCACTACGATAGGTGTCGTCATAAGTTTCTTGGTAGTCTTTGCCAATTCATCCTGCCAGCGAATCGTTGAAGCGAGATTCTCAAAAATCCTGGCGAGCTCACCACTAGCCTCTCCAGCGCGAATGAGATTTACGAAAAGATTGTCAAACACGTTGGGATGTTCCTGAAGTGCGCCCGATAGATTCTTGCCGCCTTCGATCTCATCAATAATATTTGCAACAATCTCCTTAAACCGTGGATGATCCAGACTGTCGCGGAGATCACTAAGCCCCTCCAACATGGGAACACCGGCGCGTGTCAGCTGTTCCATGTGGAAACAGAAATTGATGAGGTCGGACTTTTCGATCTTGCGCTGACCGAAACTTGCACGTCGTTCGACAGTTTCACTGGCCCGGATCAAGTCCATCGACATTTTTCCTAGACGCTGCTCCAAATCTGCCAGATTGGTGGCGTCCAAATTACCCTGTCGAATCTTGCCCTCCTGGGTCATGGCCTTGTACTTGTACAACGGCATTGTCAGTTCACCCCGTCAGTCGGTCAGTGAGGTCCACTACGCGCGTGATTTCTTCAAGACTGGTGGTGCCATCCAGTACACGCCGGCAGGCGTCGTCTGCGAGCGGCTTGAAGCCACCTTTCCTGGCCAGATTTAACATTTCGCGCATGCTGGCACGGCGGGCAATCAGGTCATCCATATCACCGCTGATCTTCAGAATCTCGATCACCGAATTGCGACCCTTGTACCCTTGATGCTCACAAACTTCGCAGCCGACTGCCGTGTAGATAGTCACGTCGCCCTGGCGATCCTGCACTCCCAACAGTTGACGCTCCAGATCAGACGCCGCCTTCGGCTGCTTGCAAGCTGTGCACAGCTTGCGGATCAGTCGCTGGGCGACCACGCCGATCAGGTTGCCTGCGATCACATCTGGCAGGATGCCGATGTCCAGCAATCGCGGGATGGCACCCACCGCCGAGTTGGTGTGCAGAGTCGAGAACACCTGGTGGCCGGTCATGGCGGCGCGGAAGGCCATCTCGGCCGTAATGTGGTCGCGGATCTCGCCCACCAGAATCACGTCCGGGTCCTGACGCATCATGGAACGAATGCCTTCGCCGAAGCCCATCTTCACCGACTCGTTCACCGAAGACTGGCGGATCATGGACATCGGGTATTCCACCGGATCTTCCATGGTCATGATGTTCACGCCTTCGGTGTTGATGTGATTCAGCACCGAGTAAAGCGTGGTGGTTTTACCGCTGCCCGTGGGGCCGGTCACCAGGATGATGCCCTCGGGGCGTGCCAACATGATGTTAAGGAGGTGGAAGTTGTCTTCGCTCAGGCCCAATTTGTCCATAGCGACGATGCCCTTCTTGCGGTCCAGAATACGCAGCACGATGTTCTCGCCATGGGTCGTGGGCTGGGCGGCGACACGGAAGTCGATCTGGCGCCCCACCAGGGACATCGAGATGCGGCCGTCCTGCGGTGCGCGGGACTCGGCGATGTTCATGCCGCTGATCACCTTCAGGCGCACCACCATCGCAGGCCAGTAGCTCTTGTGCAGACTGCGCACCTGACGCAGCACGCCGTCAATGCGGTAACGGATGCGCAGGAAGGCCTCTTCCGGCTCGAAGTGGATGTCCGAGGCCCCACGCTGGGCGGCGTCCGCCAGCAGGGCATTCACCAGGCGCACCATGGGATGACTGTATTCGTCGGTGGCCGACTGCAGGCTCTCGAAATCCAGCTCCCCGGTTTCGATCTCCTGCAGGATGCCGTCGATGGACAGCTCGAAGCCGTAGAACTGCTCGATGATGCGGGCGATCTCGTTCTCGCTCGCCAGCACCGGGGTGATGTCCAGATTGCCGCCATTGAGCGCGCGGACCTGGTCCAGCGCCACGATGTTGAACGTGTCGGCCATGGCCAGCGTCAGATGATGACGGCTGCGGTCGTAATTGAGCGGCAGAATGGTGTAACGACGGGCCAGATCCTGCGGCACGATGCGGGTCGCGGCGGCATCCAGCACGGCATGGGACAGATCGACGCTGCGCTGACCGGTGTTCTCGCTGAGCGCATCGCGCACGATGGAATCGGTCACAAAGCCCAGGTCAATCAGGATCGACCCGAGCGGCTTGTTGCTCTTCTTCAGTTCCAACAGACCGATGCGCAGTTGGTCTTCGGTAATGGCGCCCTGCTCGACCAGCATCGCACCAAGGCGCTTCTTGGGGGCGGGGGCGGCGTCACTCATGGCAGTTGGCGTTCCAGGGAATCGAGGCGATCGCGCAGGATGCGCAGGTCGAAGCCCGGGTTGACGGTGCGGGACTGTTCCAAGGCTTCACGGTAGAAATTGTAGGCTGGCTCGGGCTGATTCAGCCGATCGAGGCTGACGGCCAGGTTGAACGCAAAATCCGGACTCACGGTCGAGCCACTCTGCGCCTTGGCGGCCAGCAGGGCATCGTAATAGGCCGCCTGGGCTTCGTTCCAGCGCCGCTGCGAGGCATAGAAGTTGCCCAGTGCGAATGACAGTTGCGCCACTTCGGGGTGTTCGGACTTCAGGCGCTGCAACTGGGACTCTGTCTCTATCGGGTCCCCCAGCGGCATGCTGTCCATTAACCCCACGCGGGCCAGGACGTCACGCGGGTCGAGTTCCAACAGCTTGCTGTAAGAGGTTCGCGCACCCGTGACATCGCCCAGCTCGACTGCGGCGGCGGCCAGCCCCAGCAAGGCATCGCGATTGTTTGGCAGGTCCAGCAATGCCTTTTGATACAAGGCTCTGGCTGCATAATAGTCACCATCCCGAAAGGCAGAGTAGGCCTGTGTCAGCTGCGCATTGACTTGCGGCTGGAAATTGCTGCGCGTGATGTTGATGGGCGCTGGAGGGGGCGTTGCCGTGGCCGGCGCGGGTGCCTGATCGCTTGCCACTTCAGCCTCGGGGGCAGAAGGCTCAACCACTGCGGGAGGTTCAGCAACAGCAGTCTCTGTGCTCGGAGTGACCGTATCGGCAGCAGCGACGATGGCCTCCTCCACGAGCGCTTGCGCCACCACCGGGAGAAGTGCTTCTGCCACTACAGACGCCTCAGCGAGGACATCCACAGGGGTTTCTATTGCCAGTGGCGAAGGATTTTCGGCTACTGGCGACGCCAGCGCGGCGTCAGCCCCCGAGACAATCGCCACGGCGGCGGGGTCTGCAGAGACGGGCGGCTCGGGCGCCAGCGGCTGTGTCACATCGGCAAGCAGAACATCGGCAGCCGGGGCAAGGGGCTGTTCCTCCACAACAGGGAACTCGCGCGCGGCATCATAAGACGCCTCCGGGATGTTGTACTGCGTCCCTCCCCCCAGCAATCCCAGTTCCTGCACCAACATAAATCCGCCGCCCGCCAGCGGCACCAGGACCAGCACGGCGGCCACGGCAAGCAGGCGGCGCGTGTTGCGTCCCTTGGGCTCCTGCCCGCTTTTGGCATTGAAGACGGCACGCGCGGACTCACGCTTGCGATTTTCGTCCGAGGTCTTGAGACCCGGCACCTTGAAGCGCGGACGCTCGGGAATGGCAGACAGCGGCTCTGCTTTCTGCGTCTCATCCACACGGGAGGCACGAAGTGTCGCTACCTCGGGCTCAGGTTGCGAACTTGGAACAGCAACCGGCGCAGGCTCGGGTGCCGAGACTTGCACAGATTTCCGAGGCTCTTCAGACGGTTCAGGATCAGAGATGAAGGCGGCGCGGGGGGCTTCCGGGCGTTCCGGTTCTTCCTCCAGCGTCAGCGTGAAGGCAGCCGCAGGCGCTGTTTCCACCAGAAGCGACGCCTCTGCAGCCGGCTTGAATTGCCGCAGGTCCTCGGGTTTGAGGTAGTCAATTTCCGGATCAAGTGCCTCAAGTTCAGACACTGATGCTTCAGACAGGTCGCTGGCAACAGGCTCCAGCACCATTGCGGAAGCAGGCGCGGGCGCAAGATCCAGTGCACCAAAGGCTTCATCAATGTGGAAATCGAAGGGCACATCGAGCGAAGGCGTGTGTTGCTGATCCGGCGCGCTTTCGCTCAGATCAGAATAATCGTCCTGGGGCGCCTCGACAGTTGCCGTCGACGTGGCATCCCATAGCGCTTCCAGCGCCACAGGGTCTTCGACAGGCAATACCTCTGCCACAGGGGCGGGTGCTGCCGAGTCTGGCTCGTCCTTTTCTTTCTGCGCTGCCTGCCGCTTGGCTTCCTCTGCTTTGCGCAGCGCCTCCATCAATAAACTCATGCGGGTTTACTCATCCCCTTCAACGGACTTCAGAGCTACGAAATTGGGACGTGAAGAGACCATCACTCGCCAGCCCTCCATCGGGCAGAAAGTCGCGATACTCCTGCAGGTCTCCATCCAGAGAGGGCTGCTTCATTACGACAGGACGGATAAAAACGATCAATTCGGTCTTGGAGGCCGTCTCCCGATTGAAACTGAAAAGTCCACCGAGTCCTCGAATGCGCGATATGCCGGGCAATCCCTGAGTACCGGTTTCCAGAGAGTCCTGCATCAACCCCCCCAGAACGGCTACTTGTCCGCTGTAAACCTTGAGAATGGACTCGATCTCGCGAATCTGAACTTCGGGAATCGGATTAATCACACCGTACTCAGCCAGCGCAGGCGAGGGATCGTTGACATAACGCAGGACGCGAGAAATGGTGGGCCGGACGTTCAGCGTGATCTGATCATTCTCACTGATCTGCGGAGTCACACTCATGACAAAACCAACCGGTACTGTATTGATCTCTGTGGTATATAAATCTGGTGTGCCGGGGCTGTTTTCTGTTGGCGGCTGACCCGGTTCCACGGTAATGGTGAAGTAGACTTTGTTGTCCACCACGCGAAGCATCGCTGCCTGATTGTTCAACGCCATGATGCGGGGGCTGGAAAGAACCCGCAAGTCGCCGAATTCCGAAAGCATGCGAATGGTAGCGGACACTGCATCAGGCCCGGCGCTTCTGTCGATCGTCAGAATACTTGCCGGCTCTGCTAGGAGGTTCGTCCCGGTGACACTCTGCAGGAAATCTATCTGCCCGCTGTTGCGACTCAATGTAGCCCAGTCTACCCCGGCCTGATAATCATCGTTCAGACTGACTTCCACCACCGTGGCTTCAATCATCACCTGATACAGAGACCGCGTCTTGACGTAGTCCAGAAACGCCTGAATTTCACTGTGCTGTCTGGATGTCGCACGCACCGTGAGGATGCTGCTTTCCGGATTGGCGATAATGGAAGTGCTGACGCCTTCTTCGCCATCGCCCGTGACTCCCATGATGGCGCTCACGTTGGCGATGAGGGTTGCCCAAAAACTGTTGGTACTGCTCTGATTGAGCTGCGCTGTAGAATTATTCCCGGCTGCAGTCGCTCCTGCACCACCTACGGAAGTTATAGTCGTAGAGACCGAAAACCCGGTATTGGCATCCCGCTCCACATTCACATAATCCACGCGATACGTCTGCAGGTAGGGGAAATCCGGTTCCACCAGAAGGCCGCTGATCTCACTCAACTGCCAGCGCATGTCCACCTGACGACCGATGCGATCCAGTATCTGCGGCAAAGTCTGGTCAATGGCATTAATGCTCACGGTGCCGAGCACCTGGGGATGCACGTCGATGTTTACGCCAGCATCCCGCGCCAGGGCGAACAGCAGTTCGCGCACCGACACATCCTGCACCACCACGGAGAACAACTGCGGGGCCTCGGCCACGGACGGCGCAGGCAGAATGGCGGGCGGACGCACCACGTCGGGAATCTCGTCACTCTGGACCTCTGCGGGAGGCAGAATGTGGCGCGCCTGCTCGTTCTCGCTCGGGAGCGACGTCCCGCAGCCAGCCAGCAGGAGGAGGGCCAGTGCCGTCATGCGCTTGGGCAGAATAGTGCTGTTCATCGTCTCGTCCTCGGTTTCACCGGGTCAGATCCATCGCCACATTGCAGTCGAGTCTGCCGATGCTCTGGACGAAGGGGCTGTTGTCACGAATGCTGGGAGGAAGGCTGTTGATCAAGGTGCGCGCCTCCCCGATGGTTGCAAAGTCGCCGTAGGCCACTTTCCAGTAATCCTGGCCGCGGCTGTTGGAGACACAGGTGTAGGTCTTGTCGATCAGTCCGGACTGTTCGAGCGTGGTCAGGATGCGGCCGACGAAGGCCGACTCGGCGCTGCTGACTGACAACAGTTGCACGGTATAGCGCGAAGGCTCGACAGCAGCGACCCATTCCTGCAACGCCAGACTGCGCTCGTACAGTAGCGGGGAGATATCGCCTATCGCGTTCTGTGCCGCGCGCAAGGCAGGTGCGGGGGCAGCTGCAACCGCGGCATCGACTGTGTCCGGCGTCACGGGCTCCGCTGTCGGCGCAGGTGTTGCAGCAGCGACAGGCTCGGGTTCAGCAGGCTCTGGTTCAGCAGCCTCGGGCTCTGGTGCGCTGGCAGCCGCAGGCTGCTCCGGAGCGACAGGCATGACTGCTGCTGCAACAGGCGCTGCAGTGTCTGTCACTGGCGGTTCGATCACGGCAGGTTCAGTCGCAGCAGGCTCTTCGACAGACACAGCCTCGGGCGCCGGGGCAGCCGGCGCAACAGGAGCCTCGACTGCCGGGTCCGCGGCGGCTGGGGCGGAGGCGGACTGCTCTGCGGCAACCGCCGCAACGACAGGCGCAGGACGGGTCTCGGCACTGCGGCCAAGCTGCCACCATATGCCTGCCGCCATGATGACGCCGACAGCCGCCGTGGCGACAGCCACGCGGGGCACTGTCCAGAAGCCAGGCGCATAGCCGCTGTCCGCAATGGCGGCTCGCACATGGCGCGGGAGTACGGTCGGCTGCAGCATGTTGTCGACGGTGCGTGGCCGCGCGCCCGTGGCGGATTCGGCATAGGCAGCCAGCAGCGCCTTGTCGGCGATGATGTTGATGCGCCGGGTCAGGCCGCCGGATGCCTTGGCGATGAGCTTCTCTGCCGCCTCGCTGAAGATCTGTGGCGCGGGGCAGCCGGCGGCCTGCAGACGGAAGCGGATGTAATCGCTGGTCTCCTCCACCGTGAGCGGGCGCAGGTAGAAACTGTGGGTGATGCGTTCGCGCAACTGGCGAATGTTCTTGTTCTCGAGATTCTTGTCCAGCTCAGGCTGCCCGAACAGCACGATCTGCATCAGCTTGTGCTGGTGCGTCTCGAGATTGCTGAACAGGCGCACTTCTTCCAGCGTCTCGATGGGCATGCTCTGCGCTTCTTCGATGATCACGAGCACGCTGCGGTTGGCGGCATGCTGCTTGAGCAGGTAATCCTGCAGATGCTGCATGAGCACAAGGCGCTGGGTGCTGTGATCCACCGGCAGTTTCAGCTCGAAGGCGATGGCGTAGAGGATGTCGTGCGTCGAAAGATTGGGGTTGGCGAAGTAGACCATCTC
>JACCEE011654769.1_pt1 | contig 15473 bp, 15 predicted proteins | sample 7449931 | NCBI WGS metagenome assembly JACCEE01 (sample SAMN15323457, study PRJNA562643) | freshwater metagenome | isolation source: river surface water | place: USA:Blue River Watershed | collected 2017-08-19 | reverse complement strand
ATTTTTGTGGGACATAATGCGCAATGTCTATCCCCACCTCATTCATCACCTCAATGGCAGCCGGATTCACTTGTGAAGCTGGTTCCGAACCACCGGAAAACACTCTCACCTTGCCTGCCCCAAGAGTTCGCATAAAGCCAGCAGCCATTTGACTGCGACCGGCATTGTGCGTGCACAAAAACAGAACTCCGTATATGTGATCGCTGCTCATTATTGCTCCTGCGAGAAGACAAATTTGATAATGACAAAACCAATTACAGCACCAATTAATTGCATCACAATAAACATCGGGACAGATTCCGGTGCAATTCCCGCAAAGGTATTACTCAGCGAACGCGCCACTGATACTGCTGGATTTGCAAGAGAGGTAGACGACGTAAAGAAATACGCACCTGTGATCCATGCCGCAACGGTGAATGGCACCTGGTGCGATCGTTTCGCACGAATAGTTCCGTAAATCACCACAAGTAGACCAACGGTTGCCACAACTTCAGACAGCCACAGATTGGAGCCCGTTCGAATTTTTTCAGAAATGTTTATTGCATCCAGATCAAACATCAGGTTTGCAATCACGGCGCCGACACAGCCACCTATCGTTTGGGCAATTGCGTACAATCCGGTTTGCTTCCAACTTGTCTCACCCATCAGTGCAGAAACAATGCCAACTACTGGGTTAAATGACGCTCCAGAAACTGGAGCAAAAATCAAAATCAGTGCAACTAGCGCACCACCAGTTGCAATTGCATTACAGAGCAATTGCAATGCGACATCCTCTGTCAACGTTTCTGCCATGATCCCCGAGCCAATTACAGAGACAATCAGCAGACAAGTTCCGAGTGCCTCGGCGGACAGTCGGCGCATCATGAGCAACAAGCAGACCCTTCAACTCCATCAACCTTGATAAAAAAAGATGGAGAGTCAGCCAAAACGGTATAAAACTCCCATGGTGCATCGTCTGGTGATTGCACCCACACCTTGTCTTGCTTGGCATAGCAGCACACGGTGTCTTTCTCGATCTTTTCAACTAGACCAAGATTTTCAAATCGCTCAATTGATTCATCAACAAGAGCAGAATTTTCAAGTTCGACTCCCAAGTGATTGAGATGGTGAAACTCACTCGTGTCGCCAGCTGGCCTTTCCATGAGCACCAGTTTCAGAGGTGGATCTACGATCGCAAAGTTCGCGTATCCTTCGCGAACCTTGGCTGGCTTTGTATTAAACATCTTTGAGTAAAACTCAATTGCCTCATTCAAATTGCTGACGTTTAAAGCCAACTGCACCCGTGACATTATGCGCGCCTCTCTTTTGTTATATTGATACCTATCAATATAACAAATGCACCTCAGCGGAAGCGATTTACCGCTATCCCACAGAATTGCTGCGGCCCAGTTTCTGACGCCGCTCTCACCTCAGCCCAGGCTGCAGGTTTAGCGCAAGGATTTGCGGCACTTGCCGATCCCGTTCGCCTCAAGTTGTTTAGTTTGATCGCCGCCTCTCCGAACTCGGAGACGTGCGCATGCAATTTGGTGAAACCAATAGGTCGATCGCAGCCAACAGTAAGCCATCACCTCAAAGTGTTGCGAGAATCCGGCTTACTACTGAGCGAGAAGCGTGGGACTTGGGTCTGGTATCGCGTTAATCACGAGCGCTTGAACGAATTGCGCACACTGCTTGCCTAAAAATTAAATCCGGGGTCGCTTGGCCAATTTGGCTGAAACAGATGCCATTGTTCGGGAGCGCGTCGAATCAACAATTCAATTTCGCTGATGAGCAGTTGTGTAATTCGTGCAACATCTTCGCGCAGGCTTCCCTGCCGTTCCACTGGAATGGGTGGTCGCACGACTGCATGGTGCCCATCTGATTTACGCGTGAAATACGTTGCAAGTGGCAACAATGCGGCACCTGTGCGCAGGGCGAAAAAAGCAGGACCAGCCGGCACCGTTGTGCGCTCGCCAAAAAATTCAACTTCAACCCCGGAGCGAACACCATCGCGTGGAATATCTCGATCGCAAAGAAGCGACACCACTTGATTTTCTTTCAAAGCAGTGCTTACGCGTAACCCTGCATTGTCATCTAAAGGAATGACATTCACACCAACACGACTGCGCATGTCGCGGAACCATTCAAACAACTCGTCATTGTCTAATCGTTCGACTACTGCCGTAAGGCCGTAGCCCTGATCAACCAGCCATCTTCCAGCCCATTCCCAACCGCCGAGATGCGGAAGAGCCAAAATGACACCTTTGCCATCTGCAATTCCCTTTTCAATGTGTTCAAATCCATCTACCGAAAAGCCAGCTGCAATTTGTCGTTTTGACAAAGCGCCTAATCGAAATGTCTCCAAGTAGTACCTGGTGTAACTCTGAAACGCTTCTTGCACTGCTTGTCGTAATGCGAAACCTTTAAGCGACGGATTCACCCGACGCAAATGTCGTTCAATCATTTCCCGTTTTTCACGCATGCCAAAAGCGAGTGGACCACCTAATGCAAGCGAAGTCCCAAGCGCTAATGGGCCAGGTGTGAGTTTCGCAAATAGCGATGCCGCTCTGTACCCCGCAAGGGTTAATGCATCAAAGCCAGCATCGCGTGGATCGGCCACTGCAACTCGTTACTGCAGGCGACGACGTCGTTGAAAACGCGCACGATAGTCATCTCGTCTCGCCCGCCGAGATGCACGACGTGAACGTCGAATGGCTTGCTTCTCGGCAGTGCGTGGAGCAACAGCTGCTTGCTTCCAAACTTTGATGAAACGCTGAACTGCAGTGATCACGATGAGCACCAACATGATCACCATCACCCATTTCAACAATGAGTCAAACAACAAACCCACACACAACAAGATGATGCGTTCTGCACGCTCCATCAAACCGCCTTTTGCACTTAGCCCCAGCGACTCAGCCTTGGCGCGCTCGTAGGAAATGATGAGCGATGCTGCAAGTGCGGCAAATGGCACCATTGCAAAAAGCGGCGTTGAAGAACTTGCATAGAACCACGCAACACCGCCAAATAAGAACGAGTCGCTCACGCGGTCGACAACAGAATCAAAGAAAGCTCCACGTTGGCTAGCGGAATTAGACGCCTTGGCCAATGCCCCATCAAGCAAGTCTGGAAGCGCAGAGCAAATAACGAGCAGTAAGCCCAATTGCATTTTCCCTGCGCCAATAGCAACAGCCGACGCAGCAGCAACGCACAGTCCAAGCAACGTGAAATGATCTGGCGACAAACCAGTTCGACGTAATGACTCGCCTACTGGTCGAACATAACGTTCGATCTGAGTCCTGAATTGGCCGTCAAACATGACTGTGATCTTACAGAACGACAGTTACTGAGCAGTTGCAGTGTTGTCTGGATTGAGTTCTACAAGGCATTCGACAATCTCACCATTAACTGCATCAACCAATACCAAACCCCTGTGAGTTGGCGGCTCCTGCGCGCTGTAGCAGAACACTCGCCATGTCGGACGACTGCGGATTCCACGCCAAACCTGCTGTGCGGATGCGTGACCAACAGCAAAATCAACTGCACGCGATGCATGCACAAGAGCGTCGCGTTCATTCACCGTCATTTTCCATGATGAAGTGAGGACGAATACACCAAATGCAGCCAAGGCAAGTGCGAATACGAGAAAGCCGTTATTTACCAAACCTGAAGCTTGATCATTTATCAGCCAAAGCAGCAAGCAGACTGCGCTGATTCCTAAATACAAATACCCCGGAATTCGGCGACGGCTGTTATCAGGAAATTGGTACGGGCCTACAAATGCCGAAACATCAAGGTCGCTTGGAAGCTGATCGCGAATCTCATTGCCATTGGCATCGTTCATTTCATTTCCTTCCATCGTTTTCGTATTCTGTCTGCAGTTACGTCAAGTGCTTCTGGAAGAATCTTTGCTGTAGCGACGGCAACCATGAAGTTGGAGTCACCGCCCCAGCGCGGCACAACATGAATGTGTAAATGCTGCGCAACACTGCCACCAGCAGCTTGACCCAAATTGATACCAACATTCATGCCTTGTGGCGAATACTCGGCCTTGATCACCTTTACCGCCTGAGTAACTGTTGCCCAAATCTCAGAAGTTTCTTCTTCGGTGAGCATTTCCAGATCAGGAACTTCGCGATACGGAATGACCAACACATGGCCAGAGGCATACGGAAACGCGTTCATGATGACGAAACATGTAGCTCCACGATGGACAATGAACGTTTCTTCATCTGGCTGTTGAGATTTCAGAATCTGAGTAAACACAGATTCATCCGAATGCTTCCCATGCGAGTCGCGTTGCACATACTGCGCACGCCACCCATTCCAGAGACGATCAAGCATGGGTGGTTTTTGTATCTTCGTGTAGCTGAGCGATGAAGGCATCTACTTGTACATCGCGGATTACATCGCCACCTCGAGGGTTTACGCCAACCGTGTTGTTTTGCACGTCGTCGTCACCAACAACCAATACAAACGGAATGCGTTCAAGCTTGGCGCTGCGAATGCGCTTGCCTAATTGTTCATCGGCTTCTGCGCTATCAACTCGGAAACCTTCTGCGCGCATACGCTTCACCAGTTGCTGTGCATACTCTTCGTGCTGCGAAGTCACTGCAAGCACTCTCACTTGAACAGGTGCCAACCAGGCCGGGAATGCTCCGCCGTAGTGTTCTAGCAACACGCCAAAGAATCGTTCAACCGATCCGAACAATGCGCGATGCAACATGATTGGACGATGTCGCCCGTTATCGGTGCCGATGTATTCCAAACCAAAACGCTCTGGCAGGTTGAAGTCACATTGAATGGTGCTGAGCTGCCACTTGCGACCAATCGCATCACGTACATCGATGTCAATCTTTGGGCCGTAAAACGCAGCATCGCCCTCTTTGATGGAGTACTCCACGCCATGTCGATTCAATGCTTCACGAAGTGCTGTCGTTGCCTTTTCCCAGATTTCATCTGATCCAACCGACTTCTCCGGGTCGCGCGTAGACAGTTTGAACTCAAAATCATCAAAGCCAAATTGGCGCAACACCGACATGACAAAGTCGAGCAATGAAGTGATTTCGTCGGCCATTTGATCTTCGGTGCAGAAAATATGACTGTCATCTTGGGTGAATCCTCGAATACGCAACAACCCGTGCAGTGTGCCGGCGCGCTCGTAGCGATAGACGGTGCCCAGTTCAAACAACCTCAATGGAAGTTCGCGGTAACTGCGTTGTCGATCTCGATAGATCAAACAATGCATTGGACAATTCATTGGCTTTGGGTAATACGTGCCATTGTCCATTTCCATTGGCGGATACATGCCGTCTTTATAGAAATGCAAGTGGCCAGAAGTTTCGAACAATTGTGCATTGGCCAAGTGCGGCGTGAAGACAAATTGGTATCCACCGTTTTGGTGGCGATAACGGCTGTAGTCCTCCATAATCTTGCGAACGATCGCACCCTTTGGATGCCACACCGCAAGACCTCCACCTAACTCACTCGGAAATGACAGCAAATCCATTTCTGTTGCAAGTCGACGGTGATCACGCTTTTCTGCTTCAGCCAAACGAGTGATGTGTTCGTCAAGAGCCGACTTTGACTCCCATGCAGTGCCATAGATGCGTTGCAACATCGGGCCTTTTTCGTTTCCACGCCAATAGGCACCTGCAACTTTCATCAAGGCAAAATGCCCCAGTCGCGAAGTGCTCGGAACATGAGGCCCGCGGCACAGATCAACGAAACTTTCGGTATTGCGATACACGCTTACTGAGCCATCGCCAGCGACTTCGCTCGCGTCCGATCCATCTGCAGCGCCTGAAGTCACTCGCTCGATAATTTCACGTTTGTATGGTTGATCAACAAACAACGCAAGTGCGTCTGCAGCGCTCATTTCGTGACGAACAAACGGTTGGTCAGCCTTCACGATTGCGCGCATGCGCTCGGTAATTGCCTCTAAGTCGTTATCGCTAAATGTCTTATTGTCGGGAAGCTCAAAGTCGTAATAGAAACCATCTTCAATTGCTGGGCCAATTGTGAACTTGGCACCAGGGAAATGCTGAAGCACTGCTTGCGCCAAGACGTGAGCAGTGGAGTGTCGAAGCACATGGCGGCCCGCATCAGAGTCAGCGGTAACGATTGCCACTTTGGCTCCATTATGCAAAGGCGCAGAAATATCGACTTCATTTCCGTCGACTACCGCCGCAAGTGCAGCCTTTGCCAATCGTGACCCAATTGCTTGTGCGAGATCTAAACCGGTTGAACCTGCGGACAGCGTCCGAACTGAGCCGTCGGGAAGCGTGACTTCAATGGTTGCAGCATTCATCGCGACCCCAGTCTAGGTTCGCGACACCTGCGGTTCTAGTTGTTTAGAGGCATAGACATTTCGATACTGCTGGCCCGTTATTGACTGAATTTCAAACATCACCTCATCGGTCATTTCACGCAGTAGCAAATGGTCATCTGAACGATGCGCATAACGATCAGGAGAGACCGGCTTTCCAATCGTTATGGATACGTGACCGCCAAGTTTGGGAAGCTTTGCATCGGGTGGCTGAATCTCTTTCGTGCCAACAATGCCTACAGGAAAAATTGGGCAACCGATTTTTAATGCAAGTCGCGCCGCTCCGGTCTTGCCTTTGTACAACATGCCGTCTCGGCTCCGTGTGCCTTCTGGAAAAATTCCGAATAATTCGCCTCGGTGCAACACCTGCTCGGCGGCGTCTAATGCAATGTTGGACTTCTCTCCTCCACCGCGGTCTATTGGGATCATGCCAAGTGCGGGAAAAAGTTTTCTCGTTTTCCACGAATCGAGATATTCGCTCTTCCCTACAAAAGAAATATTTCGCGGAGCTTGAATAATTAAAAATGCAGAGTCAAGAAAACTCACATGATTTGCACACAAAATGGCCGGACCAGTTTCCGGCAATTGGTCAAATCCATGCAACTCAAACTTCCACAGTCTGTTCGCAAACAGTCGTGCCACAGGTCGCAATCGCGCTTGCAATTCGGTTGCACCCGAATACAAAGCGTCGACCCGCGGCGACATCAGATATTGACCCCTAGGAGTCGTGCACTACTTCCCATCGCGATTCCATCATGAGCGGCTTGGTCAATCAGGCCAACTGCGCGAGGTGTATCCAAATCATCGTCTAGCGCGCTTCGAACATCTGCAAGCAAACCTTCATCACCTTGAGATGAACTAACGACAGCGGATTTCTTCCAACTTGCAAGCCGCTGCTCATTGCGCAGCATCAACTCATCGTCCCATTCCCATTCAGTGCGATAGTGATGTTCAACCAACCCCAACCTGATTGCCATTGGATCATGTTGCGTACGCAACTTGTCTACGAAAACTAAATTTCCGCGACTCTTCGACATTTTGTGTCCATCCATTGACACCATTGCCACATGCATCCAGTGCTTCACGAATGGTTGACCGGTTGCGGCTTCGGACTGAGCGCGCTCACATTCGTGATGCGGAAAGATTAAATCGCTTCCGCCTCCATGCAAATCAATGGTGGTTCCCAACTCACGAAGCGCAAGAGCCGAGCATTCGATGTGCCAACCAGGTCGCCCAGCGCCCCACATGGTGTCCCACGATGGCTCATCCGATGCAGATGGATGCCACAACACGAAATCAAGAGGGTTGCGCTTATGCGGATCGTCAACATTTCCACCGCGTTCTCGTGCAAGTTCAATCATCGTTTCTCTGCTGTAGTGCGAGACCGAGCCAAACTGAGGAAATTTTTCAACATCGAAATACACAGAGCCACCAGAGACATAAGCAAATCCCCGATCAATCACCATGCCAATGAACCCTCGAATGTCAGGTATGGCAGATGACGCTCGTGGCGTGCTGTGCACTGGCAACGCATTCAAAGCCGTCATGTCGGACTCGAAACGCGCTTCCTCTCCAGCAGCAAGATCGAGGTAATGCACTCCAAGCTCGCGTGCTTTTGCAAACAGCGGATCATCAACATCGGTGACATTGCGAACGCACTTCACCTGATGGCCCATATCAATAAGCCTTCGTTGCAAGACATCGTAAGAAATAAATGTAAATGCGTGACCCAAATGCGTTGCGTCATAAGGAGTGATGCCACACGTGTACATCAACACCGTTGGATTTGGAAGGAAGTCAACAACTTTCTGCTGAGCAGTATCAAAGAGTTTCATCGAATGCCGCTCAATCCAGTCTCATGTTTCGACCGCTAATTGGATCAACATCTGGAATACCAGTTAGCCGAGGTGCCACTCGGGTTTTGTAACGAACGTTTAGTTGTAAAAGCACAGCAGTGAACGCCTCAAGCGCAAGAGCATTTGACAAGCGACCTGTGTTGAGTGGACGACAACCCGGAATTTGCGAAACGATGTCGCTCACCGTTTCAATAGCTTCAGGAAAATCTGAACAAATCAACACATCTGAATCAACATGGTGATTCAGGTTTCCCAACTCTTTTGCAGGAAGATGCTGCAAGGCAGCCACCACTCGACTTGCTGGAATTTCTGCTTGCACGTGAGCAGCAATGCTTCCTCGTGGTGGCACGAGCGGTTGAAACTCTTTGCCCACTCGCACGAGAGCATTCGCCATGGTGACAACGATCTTGCCGCGCAGCGCATGAGCATGCTCGCCAACAATGGTTGCAGTTGAATCCCAAGGAGTTGCCACAACAACCAGGTCACAATTTGCAGCATCTTCATTGGTGCCTGATTCAAAACTCAGGTGATGATCTGGCCACTGCGCGATAAGTTCAGCCGCCTTTTCTTGCGAACGCTCCACTGAGCGTGAACCGATCAAAACTTGGTGGCCAGCCACACTCATTCGTAGGGCCAACCCACTCCCCGCAGGCCCGGTGCCACCAATAATTCCAATCCGCATACGTGAAGCCTTACACAAACCACGCTCGGGAACTACGGTCATAGGCATGGGAATTTTGGATGGAAAGAACATTGTGGTCACTGGCGTGCTTACCGATGCATCGCTCGCCTATGGGGTGGCCAAACTCGCACTTGAGCAAGGCGCAAATGTCCTCTTAACTGGTGCCGGACGTGGCTTATCAATCACCGAACGGACCGCACGCAAGCTCAGCACAGACATCAAAGTTGTTGAATTTGACGTCACCGTTGACGAACACATTGTTTCAGCTCGCGAAGCAGCAAAGGCACATCTTGGCCGCGTTGATGGCGTCTTACACGCCATTGGGTTTGCCCCAGCAGTTTGCCTCGGTGATGACTTCATGGCCGCGCAATGGTCGGACGTATCAATCGCTATGCAAATTTCCGCCTACTCGCTTAAGACTCTCGCCGATTCGTTTGTTCCGCTCATGACCGACGGCGGAACGATTGTTGGACTTGATTTCGATAACACAGTTGCTTGGCCTGCCTACAACTGGATGGGCGTTGCTAAAGCTGCGCTTGAATCAACCAACCGTTATCTTGCGAAAGAACTTGGCAGCAAGCAAATTCGTTGCAACCTTGTTGCAGCTGGGCCAATTCGCACCATGGCTGCAAAGTCGATACCAGGTTTTCAAAAATTTGAAGACGTATGGGACGATCGCGCCCCGCTTGGCTGGGATGTCAATGATTCAAGTGCCGTTGCTCGCACGTGTGTAGCCATGTTGTCGGACTGGTTTCCTTCAACAACCGCTGAAATTATTCACGTCGACGGTGGCTTCCACGCAATGGGCGTGTAGACAAATATTACTTGCGTAAACGATTCCTCTCCCTTGCAGTAAGTCTTTCTGCTCTTGTTGCCGCCACGCTGACAACAACCGTTGCGGTCACACTCATTGCTCCTGCGTCAGCTAGTGCTGCAGGTGCTGACCCGTTACTAGGACAACAGTGGGGATTGTTTGCAATTGGTGCTGATCGCGCATGGTCCACTACTACTGGTGTCAATGTGATCGTTGCAGTTGTAGACAGTGGAAGCGGGCCGCACCCAGACCTTGCACAAAATTTGCTGCCTGGTAAATCCATTTTTGGTGCAGTCGAAACACAAGATGGAACCGACCTTGACACAGGCGGACATGGCACACACGTTGCCGGCATCATCGCTGCTGCTGCAAACAATGGAATCGGTGGATCAGGGGTTGCACCGAACGCAAAAATTCTTCCAATTCAGGTGTTAGACCAAGCCGGTCAGGGCGACGCTCGCGATGTTGCAGCAGGAGTTCGCTATGCAGCAGACAATGGCGCCAAGGTAATCAATCTTTCACTCGGCGGAACTACGGAAAGCCCAAGCCTCACCCAAGCAATTCAATACGCCACTGACAAAGGCGCACTTGTAATTGCGGCAGCAGGCAACGGTGGCGCAAACGATAAGCCGAAATGGCCTGCCTCATTAGATCTCACTATTGCCGTTACCGCTGTTGATACTGCTAACTCCGTAACGTCATTTGATCAACGAGGCGACTACATCGATCTCGCCGCACCAGGCACAAGCATTGTTTCAACAGCTAAAGGTGACTACATATCACTGAGCGGCACCAGCATGGCTGCAGGATTTGTTGCAGGTGCAGCTGCCCTGCTCTTTGCTGCAGAACCACGAATTACCAATGCACAAGTACGCGATATTTTGATTCGTACTGCGACCGACATTGGCGAGCCAGGGCGAGATACAACTTTTGGATCCGGCCTAGTCAACATGGTGGCTGCGATTGCAGAACTACAACGCCTCTTCCCCCCAGTTGCTGCACCAAAAATTGCTGCTGTAGGTCATGTGGGCGAAAAGCTCATCGCCAATCTTGACAGCATTCAAAATGTGGTCAGCGTGAACTGGTTTCGTTGCACGGCAGAGGGGCCAGCGACAGCAACTATTCCCGCCGATTGCATTCGCATCACAAGTGCAAATTCCCGCACCTACACCACCACGAAGGCTGATGCCAGAAAAACCATTCGCGTTGGCATCACCTACACACGATCAGGTGCAAATCAATTTGCGCTATCTACAACTGTTGGTCCATTTTTTATGATCTGGAAGATCTCCAACTCCGTTACAACGGGAACTTCTACGTCAATGTCAAAAATTTTTGGCAGCACCTCGCTTGGAACACGTACCTTTAAGGTGCTGAATGGTTCATGCAAGATCACCGGTTCGAGGCTGATTGCACCTTCGATCCAGACCATCTGCACTATTCGAATGACCGTGGCAGCACGTTCTCCATACCCGAGACTCACCATTGTTGGTGATGTCACAGTTTCTTAACGCATACATTTATTCTTCATGACTAACAGACTGGCTTCGCAAACAAGTCCATATTTGCGCCAACACGCTGACAACCCAGTGGACTGGTTTCCTTGGGGCGACGAAGCGTTTGCAACCGCACGTGAACGAAATGTGCCAATCTTGCTTTCAGTTGGATATTCGGCATGCCATTGGTGCCATGTCATGGCACACGAATGTTTTGAAGACAACGAAGTTGCTCAGGTGATGAACAACTTGTTTGTCAATGTGAAAGTGGATCGCGAAGAGCGCCCAGATGTTGATGCCATTTACATGGATGCAGTGCAGGCAATGACCGGAAGAGGTGGATGGCCGATGACCGTCTTTCTCTCACCTGACGGAAAGCCTTTCTTTGGCGGCACGTATTTTCCGAAGCCATCGTTTTTGCAATTAATGAACGCGATTACAGACGCTTGGCAGAATCGCCGTGATGACATTAATAACAACATTGATGCGCTCATGGAAGCACTTGAGCGAACGGCAAAAATTGAGCAGAACTCGGCGATTGCCGACTACTCCACATTTGATCTGGCCGTGTCGCAATTGAAAAACAATTTTGACTCTGCTTGGGGCGGATTTGGCAAGGCACCAAAGTTCCCAAGCACGATGAACATTGAAGTGCTGTTGCGCCAGTTACTTGCCGGCGAAGACTCAGAACTCGAGTCAATTGTGAAAACGTCTCTGGATGCCATGGCGAGTGGCGGAATGTACGACCACATTGGTGGCGGATTTTCTCGCTACAGCGTCGACGAGAAGTGGCTAGTTCCCCATTTTGAAAAAATGCTGTACGACCAAGCGTTACTCGCGCGCACATATTTGCATGCTGGCGTTTTGTTTGGCAACGAAACCTGGAAGCAAATTGCTCATGAAATCATCGAATATGTGCTTCGCGATCTCACACATGCAAACGGCGGTTTCTTTAGTGCCGAGGACGCAGACTCACTCGATGAATCAGGACACAGTCATGAAGGCCATTTCTACGTCTGGAGCAAAGAAGAATTCATGCGCGTGCTCCCCGCCGAACTTGTTGCACCAGCTCTTGAATGGTACGAAATAACTTCTGAAGGAAATTTTGAAGGGGCAAACATTCCAGCCCGATTACACCATCGCGGCGATTTAGTTCGACCACCGCAAATTGAACGAGCGCGTGAAATGCTTTTCAGCCACCGAAACTTGCGAGCACGTCCTCTATTAGACGACAAAGTACTTACCGAGTGGAACGCAATGATGCTGTCCACTCTTGCCGAAGCAGCATTTGTCTTTGACTCTCCCAAATGGTTGCAGGCAGCTATCCGAAATGGTGAATTTTTGGTGACACATTTGCGCACAACAACTGGTTCGTGGCTGCGCAGTTGGCAAGAAGGCGGCTCGCCTCAGGCTCGACATCACGCACTTGCCGCAGACCTTGCGCAGTTGGTTGACGCCTTCACACGTCTTGCCGAAGCAAGCGGACAGGCCCGCTGGATCACCTACGCCCAAGAAGCCGCCGACGAAATGCTCACACAATGTTGGGATGCCGTGAATGGCGGCTTGTTCACTACTCCGCAAAACGGAGAGCAACTCATCGTTCGTCAAAAAGATGTCATGGACAATGCGACCCCTTCGGCAAACTCCACCGCAGCAGTTGCGTTATACAGGCTTGGTGCACTCACCGGAAATGGTCGCTACACAGAGCACGCAGACCAAATCTTGCGTCTACTTGCTCGAATTACAACTAGTGCACCCACCGCATTTGGCAATTTATTATCTGCAGTTCATTTGCGTCATGCAGGAATTACCGAAGTGGCACTTCCTGGAGAACAGCAAAACATGCTTGCAGAACTGCGTAAGAGATGGTTGCCCACCATCGTGATTGCGTGGGGCGAGTCATATAACTCCCCATTGTGGACAGACCGAAATGCCAACAGGGCGTATGTGTGTAGAGAATACGCATGCATGAAACCAGCTGAATCCGCTGTTGAGTTTGTGGAAACTTTGCGAGCAACGCTCGCCTAAAAATTGCTACCACCGCGAGTGGTGCACAACTTCGCTTTGTTTCTTTTGCGAACGACTTGCACTTCGACCTTTTTCTTGTTTTTTAGCTGGATGTCCTAATGCCACAGCGCCAAGCATTTGAATTCCATCTGGAATCCCCAATCGCTTTCGCAAGGCTTCCTCGCCGTTAAAGACAGCAAAGAACAATGCGCCAAGACCAGCGTCCTGTGCAGCGAGCAACAACGTCATCACAGCAAACGATCCATCTACCGTCCAATACGGCGTAGGCCATGCATTAATTGTCGTGCCCAAACCGGTAGCAGACTTATCGCTTTCCGAATAGCGATCGACATAGGCCTGAGGGTCTACACATGGCAAAATAATTACGTTGGCGTCCAATAATTGCTGCCAACGAAATGACTCGCGCTTTTCTTGCGGCAATGTGTCATTCCAGAACGCATCCTTATCTACACCTTGCAACACCACGAAATGAGTTCCCTGGGTCTTTCCTGCGGAAGGCGACCGCAGCGCAAGATCAAACAATTCAGTGAGCGCAGATGCGGGAATTGGTTCGCTTGTAAATGCTCGCGTCATTCGCCGCGCACGAACAAGTTCGGTGAATTCCACCGCGATATCCGTTAGTGCTTTTCGAGTTTGCCAAGCTTGGCAAGTGACTCAGCCATGGTCCAACCATGAACAATGAGTACTCCACCCTTTGACTTCGTAACGCCTTTGAATTGAGCCGCTACGTCAGGGTTCACTTTTTCCGGCTTCGTTGATTCGTGATCAAGAAAACCGCTATGCCCATTTGATTTAACGATAAAACTTTGTTCGTCGTAAGTGGCTTCCACGCCGAAACGTCGAGCGAGTCGTTTACCCCATGCTCGCTCTTCGCCAACTGCGCGGTGACCCGGACGAGGAATCATCTCAGTCAGAGCCTTAAACGATTCCAAGCCATCTGCACTCAAGAAACGTGAGCCAACAACAACATCTTCATCAGGAAACGCCATCAATGCACGGTGATATGCCTCGGTCATGAGTCCTTTGAGAATTGAATCTCGCTTTGGTGTCCTCTTCACACTCATCATTCCAAGCAGCACACAAGGAGTGCCACCAATGCGTTCAAGCGTGGAGAAGGTAAATCCATGTACTTTGCCGCTAATTTTGGCGCTGGTAAAGAGCACCCAGTCTTCTTTTGCCTTGGTGATGGCTTCTAACGAAAAGTAGCCACCCATGGCCGCCAATTCTTCAAGTTCGGTTTCTGTAAGGGACGCACAATCTCGCGTTTCAACCTCAACCGACATACCTACAGTCTGCCAGCAAAATTGGCGTTTGCGACGGGTCAATGTCGCAATGCCTACTGCGTTGCAAATAGTTACTCGATATAGGCGTTTTCGCCAAACTCGGTTCGCAGTACCCCAATGGCCCGATCAACGTTGACATTGAACTCAGAGCTCAATCGGAGAACGTTTTCGGGACCGAGATGCAAAAACACTGGCGATGTTCCTGGATACTCAAGCAATGTCGCCTTCAACGATTCGATAGTTGATTCAGACAACACCTGTGCCGCAATCTTGAGATGCAGGGAATCCTGAAACGCCCGCAGACCCTCGAGAACCGTGATGTCCATAGCCATGAAACCAATCCGGCTGTCATCTCGGCGATCAAGACGTCCTCGCACTGATACCAAAATGTCATCAGCGAGTTGATGGCCAAATTTTTGCAACGTCTTAGGGAACAAGGTGACTTCCACTGAACCTTGCAAGTCTTCCAATTGGAATGTTGCCATTTGATCACCCTTACGCGTGTACTTTCGGGAAAGACCATTGATGATTCCACCAATCACGATGAATGCACCATCATCGCGTTCGAGAGCTTCGGGTATTGAGCAGTCAACCCGACGCCGCAACGCCCCCTCGATGCCCATGAGCGGGTGATCAGAGACATACAGGCCAAGCATCTCTTTTTCAAATTTCAATTGTTCGGTCTTATCAAATTGCAAATCTGGAATATTTTGACGCTCCGAAAACCCTTCGGTCTCTTCACCCAAGTCGCCAAACAGACTCATTACTCCTTGGTCTCGCTCGCGTCGGCGAGCCATGGTGTTGTCAATAATTGATTCAAAGACTTGCAGAAGGCCCTTACGCGGATGACCCAACTTGTCGAAGGCTCCCGCCTTGATGAGCGACTCAATAGTTCGTTTATTCAATGCTTGCTCAGGCACGCGTTCGGCAAAGTCATAGAACGACTCAAACGGACCGTGAGCATCGCGGTGTTCAATGATTTGACGCACAAGTCCTTCACCAACATT
>JACCEE011516966.1_pt1 | contig 15477 bp, 11 predicted proteins | sample 7449931 | NCBI WGS metagenome assembly JACCEE01 (sample SAMN15323457, study PRJNA562643) | freshwater metagenome | isolation source: river surface water | place: USA:Blue River Watershed | collected 2017-08-19 | reverse complement strand
GCTGGCTGTCGCTGCCACTGGTTACACCGGCACTGAGCGTGCAATGGAACGTCTGGCCATTACTAACAAAAGGAATGCGGGCAAACGCTTCGCGTAGCTGATTGACCACCTGACAGGCTTTATCCAGCTGGCACTCCGGCAACACTAGTAAAAATTCCTCGCCGCCATAACGGCCAATCAAATCAGTTTTACGCAATTGCTGGCGCAACAGGTTGGCTAGACTGCTGATCACCTGATCACCGGTCAGATGGCCATAGACATCATTAACCTTTTTAAAATGGTCAATGTCTAACATCGCCACACTGACACTCTGCTGCAACCGGGCAGCGCGTTCCAGTTCAGCGCCCAGCCGCTCTTTGATATGCGCATGCTGTAGCAGGCCAGTCAGGCTGTCTTTAGTCATGACCTCGGCCAACTGGCGGGCACGCTGGGCGCGGGCAAAGATCGCCACCACCAGCGCATTGTCGCTGATTGGCTTGGTCAGGAAATCATCCCCGGCTTTAATCAGCGACGCCATCTGGCGTTCACTGTCGGTTTCGGAGGATAAATAAATGATCGGCACGCCCAGCCATTCATCCTGCAGGCGCACCGTTTGCGCCAGCTCAGGCCCGGAACATTCCGGCATATTGACGTCCAGCAGGATCACATCCGGATGAAAGCGCCGCAGCCCTTGAAAAATTTCGGCCGGATCGGTCAGGATCTCGGCCCGTAGCCCGGCATTTTGCAGCACCAGCGCATAATGCTGGGCCAACAACATGTCGTCATCGACGATTAATACCCGAAAGGCATCGCGCTCACGCACTGACAACAAGCGTTGTAAGCGCGCTTCTAGCGTGGCCGGATTCAGCGGTTTGACAAAATAGCCGATCACCCCGGCCCGCACGGCCTGCAGGTAATGACTGAATTCATCCTGTGACGACAGCACAAACAAAGGAATAGGTTGGGCTTGTGGACATTGCAGATTACTCAGCAACGCAAAGGCCGCAGTGGAATCATCCAGCGCATCTAAATCAACAATGATCACGTCGGGCGGATCAAGCCGTGCAGACGCAACTAACTGCGTTAAATCGACAAAACGCTCGACCTGGTGGCCAAAGGTTTTTAACGTCTGACCCATCGGTTGTGAAATCAATGGATCGTTACATAACAACAGAATTCGGGCGTCGGTTTTATCCGGGCGCTGCGGCTTGGCTTTGCTATAGCTCTGTGAGGTTGGTTGACCGGCAGCCTGCTGCATTTCGACAAAAAACTGCTGCAGCAGCGCGTGTTCTTCCCGATCTGGCACTTGTTGCTGACTAAGCAGCGCTTTGACGTGTTTCTCAATACTTTTGGCAACGGTGCCAACGCGCGCCAAACCAAAAGTACCGGCGGAACCGGCTAAGGTATGAAAACGTAACACCAGCACGGCGGCCTGTTCCCGCCATTCGTGTGGTCCTGCCTGAATAAACTGCAATAGCAGCCACTGCAACTGCGGGATCTCCTGTTGCAGACGCCGCAGATATTGCTGATTCAGTTCAGCCAGTTGTTGTTCCAGGTTTGCCGGAGTTCCCTGCATGCACTTCCCACATCAGTATCAAGCAATTACTGCCTACTATAGCAAGGGCCGCTACGCGACTCCAGCACCGTCACAATCGCACTTGTAAACCCTGATTCAGACTTTGCCGGTACGCCTGTATCGCAGGCACTGCACCGAGCAGCAACGCCAGACCAGCGACAACTCCAAGGCCTGCCGCAGTATGCGGGTGCCAGGCGAACAAACTGATCACCAGACCATATTCACTGCTAAGCCAGGGTTGCAGCGCCGCCAGACTACCGGTCAGCAGCAGGAAGGCGCCGGCGATACTACACAAGGTCAGGATCAATACTTCCAGTTCAATCAGCAGAAACAATTGCCAGGGCCTTGCGCCAATCGCCCGCAAGATCGCAAGTTCCCGCGCGCGCTCGCGCTGCGCTGCTAATAAAGTGGTCGTCAGGCCAATCAGCGCCGCCAGCAATACCAGCGCGGTGATCACCAGCAGCAGGTTTTCGACCACCACCAGCATCTGCCACAGCTCCGCCAGCGCAGCACCAGGCAGGATCGCGGTCAGCGGTTCGGCTTTAAATTCGTTAATTTGACGCTGCACAGCAAAAGTCGCCACTTTTGATTTTAAGCCGAGTAAGGCGCCGGTCAGCACGCTGGGTTGCAGCGCCGCCAACTCAGCGTCAGTCAGAGATTGTTTAGCTTTACGCATCGCAGGGGCGCCGTTTTGCCAGCCCTGATGTATCGCTTCAATGCCGGTCAGACTGACGTGCACGGACTGATCAACCGGCGTACCGGTCGGCGCCAGAATGCCAACGACGGTAAAAGGCTGGTCTTTATGCTGACTGAAACTCACCTTGCCAACGCCGTGTGACAACACGATGTCCTGACCCAGCTGATAACCAAGTTTCTTCGCCACATCCGCGCCGAGCACGGTTTCATAAACAGACGCAAATTCACGGCCGCTACTGAGACGCAACGGCTGCTGCTCGCCGTAGCGGAAATAGCGGAAATAGTCATTGTTGGTGCCCAACACCCGAAAACCACGGTGCGAATCGCCGAGCGCCAGCGGGATAGCCCAGCGTACCTGCGGATGGCGGCTGATTTGTTCAAAATGGGCGTAACTGATGTTATTGGTCGCGTTGCCAATGCGAAACACGGTGTACAGCAACAGATTGAGCTGACCGGAGCGCGCACCAACAATCAGATCTGTGCCGGCCACAGTGCTGGTAAAACTGCGTTTGGCTTCGAGGCGCAGATGGTCAATGCCGAGCAATAAACTTAGCGATATAATCAGTGAAAACAACGTCAGCCAAGCCGTGCCGCGCCGGCTCCATAAACTCTGTCGGGCCAGTTTTAGCAGCATAACGCCTCCGTGACTACTGGCGTCACGCCATCCTGTAAACGATTCATATCAAGCTCGAAGCCAAAATACCGCGCGAGCGCCTGATCATGACTAACAAAAATTACCGTACTGCCGGCGTCATTGGCTTCCTGCAACAGCACCCGCATAAAGGCATCGCGGTTATCGGCGTCCAATGCGGATGTCGGTTCGTCGGCGATTAACAAGGTCGGTTTTCCCAGCAAGGCCCGCGCAATAGCTACCCGTTGTTGCTGTCCGACACTGAGCTCTGCCGCTGGAGCCTGCCAAAGGCTGGCCGGCAACTGCAATGCGGTTAACAAAGCGCGGGCACGCGCCTCATCAGCGGCTTTGCCGGAAAAGGCCTGCCCCAGCACCACGTTATCCAGCACCGATAAATAAGGGATCAGATTCAGTTGTTGAAACACCACGCCGATCTCGCGGGCCCGGATGCGGTCACGCACGGCAGCTTTGTTAGGCTGCAAGCGTTGTTGCTGTAACCAGATCTCGCCTTGTTGCAGCGTCAGCACCCCACACAACAGATTTAGTAAGGTGGTTTTACCGGAGCCGGATGCGCCCCGCACAAACAAGTGTTGTCCGTTGGCTAATTGCAACGCCGGGGTCTCCAGCGTGAAGGCCTGCCCCGGCCATTGATGTCGCAGATTTTTGAGTTCAACTGCGGGAATATTCAGATCCGCGGCCACAAGCTGTCCTGTGAAAAATGATATGATGCAATAAATCGTGATTTTATAACATATTGTCGGGAAAAAGCGCTTATGTTCAAACCGTTGTTAGTGGGATCCTGGCTGGTATTGGTCGCATCGGCGCCATTACAGGCCGCTGAAACAGCAAAAGCTACAGAACAAGCACCAGCAGCGCGGGTCCTGCCCGCCGATAAAAGCAAAGTCATTGAGCTGGAATGGACAGATCTGCTGCCGGACGCTGATTTGCAAAAAATGGAAGCATTGCCTGAAGTAAGCCACGAAGGTGGTGAAGCTGCCGGCTCTGCGATCAACAAGAACCTTAATACCAGCAACGATCCGTCAATGAAAGCCTGGGCCGATGTGATGTCATCAGCCAATGTACGTGGCGAGCTGAACGGCCGCCTCGTGAAAATTCCAGGCTTTGTAGTACCGATTGAATACGATGCGGATCAAAACATCACCGCCTTTTTCCTGGTGCCGTATTTTGGTGCCTGTATTCACGTGCCACCACCACCACCGAACCAGATTGTTTATGTCACTGGCGCGAAAAACTTAAAAGCCGATTTGATTTACAACCCATTCTGGATTGAAGGTACTTTAACCACAGATACGATGAGCCATGATCTGGCCAATTCGGCGTATAGCCTGAAAGTGAATAAAATCAGCGAATACGTCTACGAATAAATTCGTGGCGCACTGCAATAAAAAAACACCGCTCATGCGGTATTTTTTTATGCCGCTACCGGCCTTAGTTGGCCGGTACCAAGCGAAATTCGCGTTGTTTTGGCGTCAGCGTTGCTGCGCCTTGTTGCTGACCACTCACCCATTGCACATCAACCTGATGCAGATCGGCAGCATGACGAAACAGATCTAACCGCACTTCAGTCAACGCGGCCGGCGTACTGCACTGGTAAGTTAAGCTCAATTCGACATCGGCATGATGATGCGGATCCGGCGACTGTGGCCAGGGCTCGTTCAACTGCTGTTGTTGCAACTGACAATTCGCCGCAGCCGGCAACTGTACCCACTGACCGCTTTGTAACAGCGTCCGGCTTTGTTGCCAGGCCGCTTTTTCTGCGGCGCTGCCGGGTGCATGTTCAAAACCGAGTAAATTGGCCACCGGGCTTTCCAGCAGCAGTTCAACTTGCTGCGCCTCAGTGGCAAAGCTGAGCTGCGCCTGACCATGCACATGAGCCCCGTGCGAGCTGCTCTGAGAAGGCTCTGCCGCAGTAGCGGTGACTGGGATACTAAACACCGCCAGCAGCGGAATAACAGTGTGACAACGCATAGCAAAATCTCCACATCAGCAATGCCGCCGTTTCCGGCTAAAATGTGACACTATAACAAAACCATCGAATTAACCAGCTTGTTACGCCAGACAGCTGATTTGCAGGCCAAAACCCGGACCGTCGAGCAGCTGCAGTTCACCACTGAGTTTTTTCTCGACCAGCTGGCGCAAGATTGACATGCCAAGGCCAGTGCCGCCCTGATGCGGTTTGGTGGTAAAAAACGGTTCGAAAATCTGCCGGCGCACCTGCGGTGTCAGGCCACAGCCGTTGTCGCGATAGACAAAACACAGTTCATGCTGCTCATTTAATGTGGCGCTGATACTCACGGTCGGATAGGCCGTGTCCGCAAAGGCATGCAGACAGCTGTTGATCACCAGATTGGTCAGAATTTGCAACCAGACATCGGCGGCGGTGATTAGCATCAGATTTGGATCTATATACACATCAGGAAACACCGGCACCTGCCGGGTAGCCGGGGTCAGACTGGCCAGCAAATCCACCACCAACTGGCGAAACGCCACCGGCGCCGATTCTACCCGGGTCTGATGGGCGGCAGTATCTTTGAATTGCTCCATTAGGCGCTGCGCCCGCTGCAAATTCGCCGTCACTAACAACGAACTTTCATGCATCTGTTCCAGCACACTCATCGCCTGCGCTGCGCTGAGCGAGCGTTGGCGCATACCGTGAATAAAATCCTGAAGCCGCTGCTCCAGCAACGAATTGGCGGTCAACGCCACGCCAAGCGGTGAATTCACCTCATGCGCAACGCCGGCGACAATACCGCCCAAAGTGGCCAGCCGGGCTTGGTCTTCCATCTGCTGGTGCGCGCGCCGAACAATTTCATCCGAATCCGCCAGTTGCTGACTACGCTGTTCTACTCGTTGTTCCAGCTGCAAATTCAGTTGTTCTAGTTGGCTTTGTGCACTGAGAAAACGGTCGGCATTTAATGCGCGTCCAACCTGATCGGCCAGCGCGGCGGCAAAACGGACTTCATCATCCTGCCAATAACGTGGTTGTCCGGTCTGCTCACAACAAATAATCCCAATCATTTTGCCAAGGTGACGGACCGGCAAATCCAACATTGAAAAAATCTGATGCGAGCGCAGATAAGGTTCCAGAAACTCGGCGGTGTTGGCGTCATGGCGGGCATCATGCGCCACAATCGCCCGCTCGCGGCGCAGCGCCTGGAAATAGGCCGGAAACTGGCTGGCACTTAACCGCAACGGCTCTGTCGCCACCGCATTACCATCCAAAAGCAATTGGCAAACCATGCTGTAATCATCCTGATCATACAGCCACAAACTGACGCGTTGCACCTGCAAGCCGTGTTGTACGCTTTGCAGAATTAACTGACTTGCTTGGTCCCAGGCCCCGAGGTCTATCAGCGGCGATGCAGATACATCCAGTAAAATTTGCTCCAATGGATCCACAATCCGCCCCTAAGACCTGTTTGCTGAAAAACTAACCTATAGAAAAGTAGCGGCGTTGTAAATTGCTCTGCGGTGTTGAAACACTGATCCAGCGTAGAAAATCTCGCGTAGTTATTTTATCGATGCTGCTTCTGCGGTGAAATTCCCCAAATGTTATACAAATCAATGAATTCCTACTGATGCCGGCATTAATCCTGCTCACAGCTGACCAACTGAGTCCTGCACTGAGCTCGCTGCGTGCACTGCAACCCGGCGACCAGATCGTCATGGCTGAAGTCCAGGCCGAAGCGCATTACGCGCAGCATCATCAACTCAAACTGGTGTTGTTGTTTAGTGCCATGCGTCACTTTGCCGCCACCCTGCAAGCGCAGGGTTATCAAGTGCACTACTTCAACTACGAACAACAAGTACCTTCATTGCTGGCCGCTGTCCGCCTGGTGCTGACACAGCAGAGCGGCATCGACAGCGTCCGCCTGACGGAGCTGGCCGAACATCGGCTCGCGACAGAGACGCAAACCTGGCAGCAACAACTTGGCCTGCCGGTTGAAATCGTCGAGGACGATCGGTTTATCTGCAGCCACGCCATGTTCCGGCGTTGGGCTGACGGCCGGCAGAGTTTTCGGATGGAATATTTTTACCGGGAGATGCGCCGTTATACCGGCCTGTTGATGGATGGCGCTGGCCCGGTCGGCGGGCAATGGAATTTTGATGCCGAGAACCGGCTGCCGTGCCCACCCGATTTAAAGTTACCGCAGGCGCCAGAATTCGCGCCGGATGCGATCACCCTTGATGTGATCCGCATGGTGCAGCAGCAATTCGCCGGCCATATGGGTCAGGCGGAGCACTTTAGTTTTGCTGTCACTGGCAAGGACGCCAGAGCAGCTTTTTTACATTTTGTGCAGTATCGCTTACCACTGTTTGGTAAATATCAGGATGCGATGCGCCAGGACGAAGCCTTTTTATTTCACAGTCTGGCGGGCATGTATCTGAACTGCGGCTTGCTTGACGCGCGCTGGGTTTGCCTGCAGGTCGAACAGGCATGGAAAGCTGGCGCGGTGCCGCTCGCTGCCGCCGAGGGTTTTATCCGTCAAATCATCGGTTGGCGTGAATATGTGCGTGGTTTGTACTGGTTGAAGATGCCTCAGTACCGTGAATTAAACTTTTTTGCCGCCGAACGGCCTCTGCCTGGCTGGTATTGGCATGCCGACACAAAAATGAACTGCATGTCGCAGGCAATACAGCACACCATCAAGCACGCCTATTCGCACCATATCCAGCGCCTGATGCTGACCGGCAACTTTGCGCTGCTGGCCGGGCTGTCGGTGGACGAAGTGACGCAATGGTATCTGGCGGTGTATGCCGATGCATATGAATGGGTCGAACTGCCAAACACGCTCGGCATGGCGCTGTTTGCCGACGGCGGTGTGTTGGCGTCTAAACCATATGTCGCCAGTGGCAATTACATCGCCAAGATGAGCAACTACTGCCAGCACTGTCACTACGATGTGAAACAAAGCACCGGCCCGACCGCCTGCCCGTTTAACGCGTTGTATTGGGACTTTATCGCCCGCAACTGCGACAAACTCGGCGGTAATGCCCGCATGCAACTGACCTATCAGCAATGGCGCCGCAAAAGCCCCGACGTACAGCAGGCACTGCGGGATAAGGCTGCTGACCTTTTGATCCATCTGGAGCAACTATGACCCGTTGGCTGCTGTTCTGTAATGACCTGTTGCGGCTTGATGACAACGCCTTACTGAGCCTGCCGGCAACACGCGATGTTGCGCTGCTGGTGTGTATTTTGCCTGCCGCCGAATTTCGCAAGCAGCGGGCCAGTTCCCGCCGCTTGCAACAGCAACTCGGCCTGCTTGATCAGTTTCAACAGCGCCTGGCTAATCTGGGGATCCCGTTATTATTGCGCCATGGCAAGCCCGCGACAGTGCTGCGCCAGCTCTGTGCGCAATATCAGATAGACCGGATCGCCGCAGCCGAACCAACGGCCATTGACGAGTATCGCTGGGGCACAGATCTGCCGATGCAGTATCTTGATCTGAATTCACTGCTGGCCGACGAATTAAGACCCGACCTTGCTACATTACCCCGTAGCTTTACAGCCTTTCGCCAGCAACGCGAGCCGCAACTGAATGTGCGGCCGCCACAGCATCAGCCTGTCGCGGTTTCACAGTTAAACGGCATTCTGGATGTCGCCACCGCCATCGCTTTATCAGATCTTCCGGCCATGCCTGCAGCGCCACCGGCAACAGTAGCGCCTGCGCTCGCCGCTCAGCTGAACGCAGGGATCAGTGACTGGCAGGCACAAACCGAAACTGCGGCACTGGCCCGTTTTGAGCAATATCTGCAGCAGCATTTGTCGCATTACAAGCTCAGCCGTAATGCGTTGATCGGTACCGATTTTGCTAGTTTCCTGTCAATCCCGCTAAGCCGCGGCACGCTGTCGGTGCGACTGGCATGGCAGTTGATTGTGCAATATGAGCACAAGTTTGGTCAGAATGAATCCAGTTACTGGTTGCGGTTTGAATTGCTGTGGCGGGAATATTTCCGCCATCTGCAACGCAAACATCCACTGGCGTGTTTCCGCCATCAGGGGCTTGGATTACATCTGGTGCCGGGCCAGCCCAGCGTGGCTGGTGAGGGTTTCGAGCGATGGTGTCGGGGTGAAACTGGCCTGCCGTTTATTGACGCCAATATGCGACTGCTGGCGCAAACCGGTTGGATGTCAAATCGTGGCCGGCAGAATGTCGCCAGCTATCTGATGTTTCAGCTTGGCTGTGACTGGCGCCTCGGCGCCGCTTGGTTTGAACAACAGCTGCTGGATTACGACGTTGCCAGTAACTGGGGCAATTGGGCCTATATTGCCGGCGCGTTATATTCAGCGCCGCGTAGTTTTAATGCGCTGAAACAAGCGCTTGAATATGATCAGGCGGCCGCCTTTACTGGCTTGCTGCTTGGCAAAGCGGACAACGGTCAGCATCGTCATCAGCCTTATGCACAACCAAACTGGCCGGCGCCACAGGCCTGGACCTGGCAACAGTACTTAGAACAGTTGCAGCAACTGCCGGAACACTGAGCCATGCTGACGCTGGTCTGGTTTAAACGTGATCTGCGGATTGACGATCATGAACCGTTGGTCCGTGCGCTGCAACAGGGTGCAGTTTTACCGCTTTACATCATTGAACCTGATTATTGGCAGCAACCAGACACTTCTGTGCGCCAATGGCAATTTGTGCGCGATGCCGTCTATGGCTTATATCAGCAGCTCAGTCAGCTGGGTCAACCTCTGCTGGTGCGGCGCGGGCCAGCAACGCGGGTCCTGCGCGAGCTGTGCCGGGAATTCCCGCTACAGCAAGTCGTCAGCCACCAGGAAACCGGTAATCTGTGGACTTATCAACGTGACGAAGCGGTCGGCAAACTGCTGCGGGAACTCGGTTTGCCATGGCAGCAATATCGTCAGCATGCAGTCAAACGCCGTCTGCAGCATCGCGATCAATGGTTTGAGCAAGCCGATGCGTTTTTACGTAGCCCTTGCGTCGCCACTCCGACGGCGCTGCCCTTTCTAAGCGCTGCGCCTTGGTGCGGATCCTTGTGGCAGGCGCCGCAACGCCGCGAATTACCACCGGTGGTGCAGCTACAGCAAGCACAGGCATTGCAACCGACGCTGGATTCATTCTGGCAATTTCGTGGTAAACATTATCAGCGCGATATTTCGATTGCTGCCCGGGCCGGTCAGAGTTGTTCAAGGCTCAGCCCTTATCTGAGCGCCGGTCAGCTCAGTCTGCGCCAACTGCAGCAACAGACTTACCTGCAAATAAAACAACAAACCGATCCGCGTCAACAGCAGGCCCTGGCGGCTTTTTTCAGCCGGTTGCGCTGGCATTGTCATTTTATGCAAAAACTGGAAGATGAACCGCGCATTGAATTTTCTCCGATGCAGCCGCTGTATCAGGGGATACGCGACCAGTTTGAACCGGCGTTGTTTCAGGCCTGGCAACGCGGTGAAACCGGCTACCCGCTCGTCGATGCCGCGATGCGATGTCTGATTGCGACCGGCTGGCTGCATTTTCGCGCCCGCGCCATGTTGGTATCTTTTGCCTGCTACCAGCTGTGGCTGGACTGGCGTCCGGTGGCCTTGCATCTGGCCCGCTGTTTTACCGACTACGAACCTGGCATTCACTATCCACAGATCCAGATGCAGGCTGGCACCACGTCAATTAATCCGAACCGGATGTATAACCCGCTGAAACAAAGTCTGCTGAAAGATCCACAAGGCCATTTTATCCGCCAGTGGTGTCCGGAATTGGCGAGACTGCCGAATGACTGGTTGCACCAGCCTTGGTTATTGCCCGCGACATTGCAACGACAATATCAGTGGGTGCCAGGGCGGGACTATCCGCTGCCCATCGTCGATTTAGTTCAGGCGACCCGACTAGCGCGCAGCCGGCTGACGCAGTGGCACAGCCAATATGACAAACAAGTCTGGCAACAAGGCCGTGAAGTTGTACGGGAACGCCATGCCAGCCGCAAACGGCCACCACAGCGGCGCCCGACTAAAACCGCACCAGCGCCTCAGTTGACGCTGGATTTCTGAGCCGCAGCCAGTTCAGCAAGCGGTAATGCATCAGCCCAGCCCCGACTTTGCTCGATCAATTCAAGGGCGGCGCGGAAATAATCCGGATCAATCCGTTGCCAGTCGTCTTGCGGCGTATGGTATTGCGGATGTACATCGACACCAAAATACAGATATGGCATCCCGGCTTTGCGAAACACCGCATGATCACTAGCGTTAGCCCAATCAACAGCGGCGGTGCTGTGGCGGCCGAGCCGTGACTGCCGACCGTCATGCGCCAGCGTCAACTTTAACGGCGTTTTTGCCGCTGCAGCGAACGTATTCAGCTGCGGTAATTGTTTTTTACCCGCCAGATACAATCGCTGATTCATTTCGCCGCGGCTGATCATATCCAGATTGATATTCAGCAGCAGTTGCGCGCGTGGCACTGGCGGCGCCGCCAAAAAAGCTTTTGCACCGTCCAGCCCCATCTCCTCGGCATCGGTCGCCAGAAACCAATACGAATAGGCCGGACACTTCGCCAATGTCTGCGCGGCCAGATACAGCAAGCCAGCGACTCCGGACGCATTGTCATCAGCGCCGTTAAAGATTTTTTTGCCGCGGGCTTTCAGATGATCGTAATGTGCAGTGACGACGATATAGCGGTCCGGATGCACACAGCCACGCCGCAAACCCAGCACGTTGACCCCCTGACGTTGACTGAAGCCCTCGTTAAAGACAAAAGGTTGAAAATAGCTGTCGCCCGGCTTCTGCAGCTGTAACTCAGCAAAACGCGCTTGCAGATACAAACGCGCCGCCTCATTGCCGGCTGTGCCGGTGGCGCGGCCAGCCATATCGTCCGCTGATAACAGCTGTAAATCCTGCCAGGCCTGCAACCAGCTAGTGTCGCGCTGCGCGCTATTGTCGTCGGCTGCTGCCGCTATCGGTACGACCACTGACGGTACGACCAAGCTGAGCAACAGCAGAAAGCCAACGCACAGCTCCAGCCGTTTAATCAGCTTGCGCCACAGCATTCAACATCTCAATCTTATGGTCATATAAGCGGCGGTCAGCGCCTGGCGCAGCATGCAGCCTTGCGCGCTGCAGATAACCAGTCGCTGCGGCATAGTCATGCTGCAGAATAGCCACACGAGCCAGGCCAAACAGCGCCTCTGGCATTTTGGGCTCTAAACGGATACTGCGATGAAAAGCGATCTCAGCATCGGTAAACCGCTGTTGGCTCAGCGCTTCATTGCCCTGCATGACAAAATAATACGGGTTGCGCAGCCGCGTTTGCTGCACTTTATCGCTTAGCTGCACGGCATCGGCATGACGGCCCAGCAGATCGTATAAAATCGCCAGATTGGCCATGGTATTCGGGTGATCAGGTTCAAGCGCCAAACTCTGTAAATAGGCCAGTTCTGCAGCTTCGGGCATACTGCGCTGGCGATACAGCACCGCCAGATTGTTCCAGGTTGCTGCAACTGTAGGCGCCACGGCAGCAGCCTCCTGCAAATAACGATAAGCTAAATCAAACTGCTGCGTCAGCATCGCATCTGCCGCTTTATTGTTGTAGAACAGTGCAACGATATCCGCTTCGTTAATTTTCCGCACCGGCAAGCGCTCGCGCGAGCCACCAGCCCGTTCGAAATCGATCAGGAAATTGTGCGAAGCCGAAATAAAAGTTTTGGCCAGCGTTTGCATATAAGGTGGCGTCACCACAAGGTTGACATGACCATTCAGCACGCTGGTGCCATTGCGGGTGATCCAGTATTCGGGGATCTGCACATCCTGGAACTGCGCGCGAAATCCCAACGACCGTGCCAGGCTATAAGACAAGATGGTTAGTGACAGGCAGTTGGCTTCACGTTGCTGATAGGTTTCTAACGCCGTCAGCGTGGCATTATTGACGTATTGCAGTGGGTCGGTCTGCTCACGAAAAATAAACTTCAATAACGCCAGGCTGCGTTCACGCGGATCGCTGTAGGCCAATATCTCCTGACGCGCCTTCAGAACTAAATCTTCTGGGAGTTTAAAAATCTGCTCGCGCGTTTCGATGGCGGTTTCAACAGGCATAAATGCCTGATTTTGTAATAGATCGTCTGCAGAACGCAGCATTTGATTCGCCGGCGTCTGTTGACAGCCGGTGAGTGCTGCCACCAGCAGCATCAGTACTATTCGCCACATCACACACCTCCACCACAGCTGAAGTTGTCGCCCGTGAAATTCAGGCAAGCAATATCTCAGCTTAGTGCTTTGTGACCCAGTCATGTCAAATATTTGTGACCAGCAGGGCGTAGAAGGGACGAAAAGACGACAACAGCACTGGTAAATTCTGGCAACTTAACGTAACGCAGACGAATGATTATTCAACGCATCAGCTGACAAGGTAACGACCATAATAAACGCCAGCCAGCCTGCGCGTCGTATTGCACCGCCACCAACGTCCCCTTTTTAATCGACAATTGATGTGCACTGCTGCCAAGCATCAGTGCCAGCAACTGGGATAACTCAGGCTCATGCCCAACTAAGAGCAATCGAGCCGGCCAGTCTGCCCGCGCCTGTTCGATTTGCGCCAGCTGTGTTTCCGCGGCGGTACCATGCGACAGCCACAAAGCTTCCTGGACTTCGGTGAGCAAATCGGCACTGGCAGACACCAACATCGCCGTTTGCAAGGCTCTGGGATACGGGCTGGTCAATACTAGATCCGGCTGCAATTGCTGACGGCGGATAAAGTTGCCAATCCGCAACGCCTGCTGCCGCCCTTTCTCCACCAGACACCGATCAACATCGGGCCGCAATACAGAGCGGTCTTCTGCTTTGGTATGACGTAACAGGTAAATGGTTTGAACCGACATAATCACTCCGGGCACAAGTCAGCTACCAGTGTCAGCGATCCAGATGACAACAACAAGACAGAAAGTAACTGGACGAAATTCCGGTTGAACATCTGAGCCTCTAGCGCAGGCTGTTTGCGAAATGGCATTTTACAGGGCTGTAAAATACAAAAAATCGCCTGGAGCGTTTTCACTCGCAACATCCATGTCGCTCGCCTGACGGCAGCTAAAGCTGTACAAAACGGCAATCCTACCGTTTTTTGGACGGCGGAACGCCGGTCCCGCAGGGATTTTTGGCGAATGCCAAAAAACACAAAACGTCCGGAACGTTATTCACTCGCAACATCCGTGTCGCTCGCCTGACGGCAGCTAATGCTGTGCAAAACGGCAATCCTACCGTTTTTTGGACCGCCATTGGGTGAAGCCGGTCTTTCAGCAAGCCAATAGTTTGGCTTGCTGCCGGCTGAACGCCTGCGCCTCTGGTGCAGGCCGGAGGGTCACGAAGTGACATTTTACAGGGATGTAAAATGCAAAAAATCCAGCATTAAGCTGGATTATTTGGTGCCTAGGGGGGGACTCGAACCCCCACGCCGCGAAGCGCTAACACCTGAAGCTAGTGTGTCTACCAATTCCACCACCGAGGCATGTGTTCTGCGTATTTTGCAATACGACTTTATTTGTCTGCGACTTTGGTGCCTAGGGGGGGACTCGAACCCCCACGCCGCGAAGCGCTAACACCTGAAGCTAGTGTGTCTACCAATTCCACCACCGAGGCATATGCCGCCGACGCCGTGCATATTATGCGCCAGTGGCAAAGTCGTCAACTGCTGAATGCAAAAAATCTGGCAAAAGCAGTTTGATTGCGCAAATCATCAGCAACCTGCAGGAATCTGCGCCAGTCCCGCCCGATTTGTCGTTTTTAACAGTCTGCTTCGTTATGCTATCGGCATAAAAAAACGGAGCTCAAGGCTCCGTTTTTCAGATCAAAACAAAGATCAATACTTGGCTTTTTTCAGCAGACCAATTTCTTCCAGACGTTGTAATAAATAGTCGTTGGAATTAATCGGCTGCGGATAACGGTCCGGATTCTCAGCACTGACGCAAGAACTCAGCGTTTCGATGACAAAGTCCGGATTCGGGTGCATGAAAAACGGGATCGAATAACGTGGCTGACCTGCAGCAGCACCGGCCGGGTTCACCACGCGATGCGTCGTTGACGGCAGCACATGGTTGGTCAGACGTTGCAGCATATCGCCGATATTCACCACGATAGTGCCCGGAATGGTCGTTACCGGCAGCCAGCTGCCGTCACGACGTAAAATTTCCAGACCTGATTCGTGCGAACCTACCAGCAAAGTGATGAGGTTAATATCTTCATGCTGACCTGCGCGGATACTTTGCGTCGAGGTATCCTGAATTGGCGGATAATGGATAGGCCGCAAAATCGAGTTACCGTAATCCACTTTGTCAGCAAAGTATTTCTGTTCTTGTTTTAAGAACAAAGCTAAAGCTTCCAGCACCTGGCAACCGAGGTTTTCCAGCGCCTGATACAGCGTATAAGTTGCAGCCTTAAACTCTGGCACTTCGCTTGGCCAGACATTCGGATACAGGCATTCATGTTGTGCCGGGCCATTCAGCTCGCGGCCAACATGGAAGAACTCTTTTAAATCCGGATGCTTGCTGTCTTTGGCTTTCTCAACACCAAATCCCGTGTAGCCCCGCGCGCCGCCTTGACCCGGCACATGGTACTGCTGTTTTACTTCAGTCGGTAAAG
>JACCEE011368753.1_pt1 | contig 15480 bp, 10 predicted proteins | sample 7449931 | NCBI WGS metagenome assembly JACCEE01 (sample SAMN15323457, study PRJNA562643) | freshwater metagenome | isolation source: river surface water | place: USA:Blue River Watershed | collected 2017-08-19 | reverse complement strand
ATTACTTTTCGCAAGATGTAACAACGCCTGAACCAACTGTACGTCCGCCTTCACGAATAGCGAAGCGAAGTCCTTCTTCAATAGCGATAGGATTGATGAGCTCAACATTAATTTCAACGTTATCGCCAGGCATACACATTTCCTTATCTGCAGGAAGTGAAACAACGCCTGTAACGTCTGTTGTTCTGAAATAGAACTGTGGTCTGTAGTTGTTGAAGAAAGGAGTATGACGTCCGCCTTCTTCTTTCTTAAGAACGTAAACCTGTCCAACGAACTTTGTCAGAGGGTGAATTGAACCTGTCTTAGCAAGAACCTGTCCTCTTTCGATGTCAGATCTCTGAACACCACGGAGAAGAGCACCGATGTTGTCACCAGCCTCAGCGTAGTCAAGAAGCTTTCTGAACATTTCGATACCAGTTACAACAGTCTTGCGTCTTTCTTCTGTAAGTCCGAGGATTTCAACTTCGTCACCGATCTTAACCTGTCCTCTTTCTACTCTACCAGTAGCAACTGTTCCACGGCCTGTGATTGTGAATACGTCTTCAACAGGCATCAGGAATGGGAGGTCTGACTTTCTTTCAGGAGTTGGGATGTAGCTGTCAACAGCGTCCATCAGTTCCTTAATGCAGTCATATGCAGGGTTGCTGATATCTTCTGGAGCTTCAATAGCAGCAAGAGCTGAACCCTTGATGATTGGTGTGTTGTCACCGTCGAAGTGATACTTTGTCAACGCTTCGCGGATGTCCATTTCAACGAGCTCAAGAAGCTCAGGATCGTCAACCTGGTCAGCCTTGTTCATGAAAACAACGATTGCAGGAACGCCAACCTGATAAGCAAGGAGCAAATGCTCTTTTGTCTGAGCCATTGGTCCGTCTGAAGAAGCAACAACGAGGATTGCTCCGTCCATCTGAGCAGCACCAGTGATCATGTTCTTGATATAGTCAGCATGGCCTGGGCAGTCAACGTGAGCATAGTGACGAGCTGTTGTTTCATACTCAACGTGAGCTGTGTTGATTGTAATACCACGCTCTCTTTCTTCTGGAGCAGAGTCGATGTTTGCGTAGTCTTTCTTTTCTGCGAGGCCCTGCATTGCAAGAACCTTTGTGATAGCAGCTGTAAGAGTTGTCTTTCCGTGGTCAACGTGACCGATAGTACCAATATTAACGTGTGGTTTCGTTCTTTCGAATTTTGCCTTTGCCATTGAAATATCCTCCTTAAATTTAATTGTTTGGTTATATCTGTATTTTAACAGATATTATTTTTAATTTCAAGTGATTTTGAAAAATTATTCGTTGCCTTTGTTTCTCTTTGACATAATTTTTTCAGCAATCGACTTTGGAACCTCGATATAGCTGTCTGGTTCCATTGAATACTGTCCGCGGCCCTGTGTTCTTGAACGCAGGTCGTTTGAGTATCCGAACATTTCAGAAAGTGGAACAAGCGCATTAATCTGCTGTGCGCCAGGTCTTGCTTCCATACCCTGAATCTGTCCACGACGTGAGTTAAGGTCGCCGATAACGTCACCCATGTAATCTTCAGGAACGATAACAATTACTTTCATGATTGGCTCGAGAATGACAGGATCGGCTTTCCTCATAGCTTCCTTGAATGCCATAGAACCGGCAATCTTAAATGCCATTTCAGATGAGTCAACTTCGTGGTATGATCCATCATAAAGTGTAACCTTGACGTCAACAACCTGATATCCTGCGAGAACACCAGCCTGCATTGCGCCTTTGATACCTTGGTCAACAGGTCCGATGTATTCCTTTGGAATAGAACCACCTGTGATTGCATTGATGAACTCATAGCCTTTTCCGGAAACGTTAGGTTCAACCTTGATCTTAACGTGACCGTACTGTCCCTTACCGCCTGATTGTCTTGCGTATTTTGTATCAACGTCAGCAAGACGTCTGATTGTTTCCTTATATGAAACCTGAGGTGCGCCTACGTTTGCCTCAACCTTGAACTCACGGAGCATTCTGTCAACGATAATTTCAAGGTGAAGTTCGCCCATTCCAGCGATAATGGTCTGACCTGTTTCCTCATCAGTCCATGTTCTGAATGTTGGGTCTTCTTCAGCAAGCTTGGAAAGTGCAATACCCATTTTTTCCTGTCCTGCTTTTGTCTTTGGCTCAATAGCCAGATTGATAACAGGCTCAGGGAATTCCATTGATTCAAGAATAACAGGGAACTTCTCGTCACACAATGTGTCACCAGTAGTTGTGTTCTTCAGACCAACAGCGGCAGCAATATCTCCAGCGTAAACCTCGTCGATATCTTTTCTGTGGTTTGAGTGCATCTGAAGGATTCTTCCGATTCTTTCGTTGTTATCCTTTGAAGCGTTATAAACAGATGAACCTGCTTTAAGAACGCCTGAATACACACGGAAGAAGCAAAGCTTTCCAACAAATGGGTCAGTCGCAATCTTGAAAGCAAGAGCAGCAAATGGCTCTGTATCCGAAGAAGGACGAACGCAATCTTCACCAGTATCAGGATTTACTCCTGTGATGTGGTCAACGTCAACAGGTGATGGCATATAGTCAATAACAGCGTCAAGAACCTTCTGAACTCCCTTGTTCTTATAAGATGTTCCGCAAACAACAGGAACCATCTCATTCGCAATGGTAGCTTTTCTGATGCAAGCCTTGATTTCGTCAATTGACAGCTCTTCACCGTCGAGGTATTTCATCATAATTTCTTCATCGTGCTCTGCTGCTGCGTCGAGAAGCTGTGCGCGGTATTCCTGTGCTTTTTCAAGCATGTCTGCAGGAATATCTTCAACTCTGATGTCTTTTCCAAGATCATCATAGTAAACGTAAGCCTTCATTTCAAGCAGGTCGATGATTCCTCTAAACTGATCTTCAGCACCAATCGGAAGCTGTATCGGAACAGCATTCGTCTTGAGTCTGTCGTGAAGCATAGCAACAACTCTGTAAAAATCAGCACCCATAATGTCCATCTTGTTGACATAGACCATACGAGGTACTTTATACTTGTCAGCTTGTCTCCATACTGTTTCAGTCTGAGGCTCAACTCCGCCCTTTGCACAAAGAACTGTTACAGAACCGTCGAGAACTCTGAGCGAACGCTCAACTTCAACTGTAAAGTCAACGTGGCCGGGGGTATCAATAATATTGATTCTATGGCTTTTCCAGAAAGCAGTTGTTGCAGCGGAGGTAATTGTAATACCTCTCTCCTGCTCCTGCTCCATCCAGTCCATTGTTGCAGCACCTTCATGAACTTCTCCGATTTTATGGGTTATACCTGTATAAAAAAGAATACGCTCAGTGGTTGTGGTTTTACCTGCGTCAATGTGAGCCATTATACCAATATTACGAGTCATAGCAAGTGATACATCTCTTGGCATAATATCCTCCCTTTAATTTAAAGTGTGAACACAGTTCTAATATGAAATTAGAAACGGTAATGTGCAAATGCCTTGTTAGCTTCTGCCATTCTGTGTGTATCGTCACGCTTCTTGCAAGCTCCGCCAACACCGTTGATAGCGTCGAGAATTTCTGCTGCAAGTCTTTCTTTCATTGTTTCTTCATTACGAGCTCTTGAATAGCTTGTAATCCATCTGAGTCCCAATGTCTGACGTCTTTCAGGACGAACTTCCATAGGAACCTGATATGTTGCTCCTCCGATACGGCGAGCTTTTACCTCTAAGTTTGGCATGATATTTTCCATTGCTTTTTCAAAAACTTCAAGCGCTGGCTTGCCGGTTTTCTCAGCAATTATTTCGAATGCACCATATACAATCTTCTGTGCAACACCCTTCTTACCATCATACATAATGCTGTTGATAAGACGTGTAACAAGCTTTGAGTTGTAAACAGGGTCAAGCAAAACATCTCGTTTTGCAATTTTACCTCTTCTTGGCACTTCGCTTCCCTCCTTCACATAATGATATCATAGGTACTCGTTTCTATCCACAACCCGCAAACCATTTTACGGGCTCGTCGGACACGTCAGACCAATGCAGAGGCATTTAATATTTATATATAAAAGCCCCACATTTATCCTGTGGTTATCTTGAGTTTCTATTTCTTCTTGGTTGCTGCAGCAGCTGCGCCTGCTTTAGGACGCTTAGCACCGTATTTTGAACGTGCCTGCATTCTCTTTGCAACGCCCTGTGCGTCTAATGTTCCGCAGATGATGTGGTAACGAACACCTGGTAGGTCCTTTACACGACCACCACGAATCAGAACAACACTGTGTTCCTGAAGATTGTGACCGATACCTGGGATGTAAGCTGTTACTTCGTAACCGTTTGTGAGCTTTACTCTCGCAATTTTTCTCATAGCTGAGTTTGGCTTCTTAGGTGTGCTTGTTCTAACTGCTGTACATACGCCACGCTTCTGAGGAGCTGACTGGTCAATTGTTGCCTTCTTCTTTGAGTTGTAACCCTTCTGAAGAGCTGGAGCAGTTGACTTGTATTCGGAAACTTCTCTTCCCTTGCGAACTAATTGGTTAAAGGTTGGCATAATATTTCTCCTTTCAGTTAAATTTATAAGCAAAACTACATAGTTTCACATACCTTAATATTATACACGCAAGGATTTCACTTGTCAAGCGTTTTGATAACTTTACCCATTATTCTTTTTAAAAGCGAACTTTGATATTATGTGTAATTCTTGTTATTTTATTTATCAAATAATTTTCTTGACGAATTTCTGCGTTTTTTCAACGGCAAAGTCCCGCTAATGAAAGCGGGACTTTATCATTAATAATTATTAAACATTATCGGAAACTGCTGTGCTTTCGTTTTTCACGACCTCAACATTGTTGTAGCATTGCATACCTGTTCCGGCTGGAATAAGCTTTCCGATAATTACGTTTTCCTTCAAGCCTACAAGCATATCGCTCTTTCCGCGAATAGCCGCATCTGTGAGTGCCTTTGTTGTTTCCTGGAAGGAAGCGGCAGACAGGAAGCTGTCCGAGTTTGAAGAAGCCTTTGTGATACCCTGAAGAACAGGCACACAAGTGATGAGCTTAGCTTCAAGGTCGCCGTTGTCGATTTCTGCCTGAATTTCAGCGTTGATTTCGTCAACCTTGTTCTTGTCAATGAGCAGACCAGGGAGCAAATAGCCGCTTCCGCTGTCATCAACCTTAACCTTTTTCATCATCTGGCGAACGATAACCTCAATGTGCTTATCGTTAATATCAACACCTTGCAGACGGTAAACCTTCTGAACTTCATCAATGATGTAGTTCTGAACAGCCTGCTCGCCCTTAACAAGAAGAACGTCACCTGGGTAAATGCTTCCCTCAGTGAGTGCGTCACCGGCAGTAACAGTATCGCCGTCCTTAACCTTAAGCTTGTATCCATAAGGAACAGGATAAAATTCTTCCTGAAGTGTTTCGTTGTCCATGATAACAACGTTACGGATTTTCTTGATTTCTTCCATTCTAATTTTTCCGCCGACTTTTGCGATAATAGCAGCATTCTTTGGACGGCGGCTTTCGAAAAGTTCTTCAACACGAGGGAGACCCTGTGTGATGTCCTCTGCGGAAGCAATACCACCAGTGTGGAAGGTTCTCATTGTGAGCTGTGTACCAGGCTCACCGATTGACTGGGCGGAAATGATTCCGACAGCCTCACCGACAGCAACAAGATTGCCGTTTGCAAGGTTTGCGCCGTAGCATTTTGCGCAGACACCGATTTTTGACTGACACTGGAGAACTGAACGGATTGCAATTTTATCTCTGCCCTGAGCCTTGAGAACCGCACAAACCTTTTCTGCGTCCTTGTTGTTCATGAGCTTGTTCTTTGAAACAACCATCTCGCCTGTTTTCGGATCCTTGAGATCCTCAACGAGATAACGTCCGAGCAGACGCTCTGAAAGAGGCTCAATGGTTTCTCTTCCGTTCTTGATTTCATAAATTTCGATTCCGACGTGTGAACCGCAATCGTCCTCGCGGATAATTACGTCCTGAGATACGTCAACAAGACGTCTTGTGAGGTATCCAGAGCCGGCTGTACGGAGAGCTGTGTCTGCAAGACCTTTTCGAGCACCACGGGAAGAAATGAAGTATTCCAAAATATTCAGACCTTCACGGTAATTAGCACGAATAGGCATTTCAATTGTACGTCCAGATGTATTTGCGATAAGTCCACGCATACCAGCAAGCTGTCTGATCTGATTGATACTACCACGAGCTCCAGAATCAGCCATCATGAAGATAGGATTATATCTGTCAAGGTTATTTTTCAACGCAACAGTAACATCGTCGGTTGCCTTGTTCCATATTTCGATAATTTTCTGTGATTTTTCTTCACTTGAAATATATCCGCGCTTGTACTGAGCGTCAATTTTGTCAACAATGCTGTCAGCAGAAGCGAGAATTTCCTTCTTCTGAGGAGGAATTATTGCGTCGCATACAGCAACTGTAATAGCTGCCTTTGTTGAGAACTTGAAGCCGAGTGCCTTGATTTTGTCAAGAACCTCTGAGGTTGTTGCTGTTCCGTGAATTCTGATACATCTTTCGATAATGTCAGAAAGCTGTTTCTTTCCAACAAGGAATGAAACCTCAAGGTCGAACTGCTTTTCGGAGTTTGTTCTGTCAACAAATCCGAGATTCTGAGGAATATTTTCGTTGAAAATCAAACGTCCGACAGTTGCATTGATAATCTTTGAAACGTGTCTTTCACCGATTTCCTTTGTAACTCTGACCTTAATTGCAGCATGGAGAGAAACTGATTTCTCGTTATAAGCCATGATAGCTTCATTAATATCTCTGAAAACCTTGCCCTCGCCTATCTCGCCTGCTTTTTCCATAGTCAGATAGTATGAACCGAGCACCATGTCCTGTGAAGGAACGGCAACAGGGCGTCCGTCTGACGGCTTGAGCAGGTTATTTGCAGCAAGCATGAGGAAACGTGCTTCTGACTGTGCTTCTGCTGAAAGCGGAACGTGAACAGCCATCTGGTCGCCGTCGAAGTCAGCGTTGTAAGCTGTACATACGAGAGGATGAAGCTTGAGTGCGCGTCCTTCAACGAGGACAGGCTCAAACGCCTGAATACCAAGTCTGTGAAGTGTAGGCGCACGGTTCAGAAGAACAGGGTGTCCCTGAATTACGTTCTCAAGTGCATCCCAAACTTCTGGTTTTGCGCGCTCAACCATTTTTCTGGCTGATTTTATATTGTTGACAACTGCTGTGTCAACAAGTCTTTTCATAACAAAAGGCTTGAAAAGCTCAAGTGCCATTTCCTTTGGAAGTCCGCACTGATACATCTTCAGCTCAGGTCCAACGACGATAACCGAACGTCCGGAATAGTCAACACGCTTCCCGAGAAGATTCTGACGGAAACGTCCTTGCTTTCCTTTAAGCATATCGGAAAGTGACTTGAACGCTCTGTTGTTCGGGCCTGTTACAGGTCTGCCGTGTCTGCCGTTGTCGATTAATGCGTCAACAGCTTCCTGAAGCATACGCTTTTCGTTTCTGATGATAATGTCAGGAGCTTCAAGCTCGAGCATTCTTTTCAGACGGTTGTTTCTATTGATAACTCTGCGGTAAAGGTCATTAAGGTCGGAGGTTGCATAACGTCCGCCGTCAAGCATTACCATTGGTCTTAAATCCGGTGGAACAACAGGAACAACGTCCATAATCATCCATTCAGGGCGGTTCCCTGAAAGTCTGAATGCCTCAACAATTTCAAGCCTTTTAAGGAGCTTGATTTTTTTCTGTCCTTGCGGAAGGTCTTTCAGCTCTGCCTTTAACTCAGCTGCAAGAACTTCAAGGTCGATTTCCTTTAAAAGCTCCTGAATAGCCTCTGCGCCCATTCCAGCCTTGAAATCGTCCTCAAATTTTTCTCTTGCCTCAGCATAATCCTTTTCTGAAAGGAGCTGCTTCTTCACTAGGCTTGTGTTTCCAGCATCAATAACAATGTATTTTGTGAAGTAAAGGACTTCCTCAAGACGCTTCTGAGAAACTTCAAGCATCTGTCCGATTCTTGAAGGAGTTCCCTTGAAGTACCAGATATGCGACACAGGAGCAGCAAGCTCGATGTGTCCCATTCTTTCACGTCTAACCTTTGCGCGTGTAACTTCAACGCCGCAGCGTTCACAAACCTTGCCTTTGAAGCGGATTTTCTTATACTTTCCGCAATGGCATTCCCAGTCCTTTGAAGGCCCAAAAATCTTTTCGCAGAAAAGACCGTCCCTCTCAGGCTTTTGTGTTCTGTAATTTATGGTTTCAGGTCTTTCAACAGCACCATGCGACCAGCTTCTGATCTGCTCTGGTGAAGCAAGACCGATCTTTATTGACTCAAAAACATTGAATTCCAATATACGACCCTTCTTCCTTTAGATATTATCGTCGTCATCCTCGTCTGCAAACAAATCAAGTTCGTCATCGTCGCCGTCTGCGTCGATATCCTCAACACCTAAATCGTCGCCGACGTCATCAATGATAAAATTATCAAGATCGCCGTCTTCGAGCTGGTCGTCAAGCATAAGGTCTCCGTCGTCAAGCAGAACTGGCTGTGGAATAATATCGTCGTCTTCCTCGAAAGTCTGCTTCAAATCAATTTCTTCGTTGTTGATATTGAGAACCTTGACATCAAGGCAAAGCGACTGAAGTTCTTTAATGAGAACCTTGAAGGATTCAGGGATACCTGGCTTCGGAACGTTCTGTCCCTTGACAATGGATTCATAGGTCTTTACGCGGCCGACTGTATCGTCAGACTTAACCGTCAGAATTTCCTGAAGAGTATAAGCTGCGCCATAAGCTTCAAGAGCCCAAACTTCCATTTCTCCGAATCTCTGTCCGCCGAACTGAGCTTTTCCTCCGAGAGGCTGCTGAGTAACGAGGGAGTAAGGTCCAACTGAACGTGCGTGGATTTTATCGTCAACAAGGTGATGGAGCTTGAGGTAGTACATATATCCGACTGTTACGCGGTTGTCAAACTTTTCGCCTGTACGTCCGTCATAAAGCTCGGTTTTTCCGTCCTCTGCCATTCCTGCTGCACGGAAGCAGGCACGAATGTCGTCCTCGTGTGCGCCGTCGAATACTGGAGTCATAATCTTCCAGCCGAGTGCCTTTGCAGCCATTCCGAGATGAACCTCAAGTACCTGACCGATGTTCATACGAGAAGGAACGCCGAGAGGGTTCAGAACGATGTCAAGAGGGGTTCCGTCCGGGAGGAAAGGCATATCTTCCTGCGGAAGAATTCTTGATACAACACCTTTGTTTCCGTGACGGCCAGCCATTTTGTCGCCGACTGAAATCTTTCTCTTTTGTGCGATATAGCAGCGAACGAGCATGTTTACTCCAGGACTTAACTCGTCGCAGTTTTCTCTTGTGAAAATCTTCACGTCAACAATAACGCCAGATTCACCATGAGGAACTCTGAGTGAATTGTCGCGGACTTCCCTTGCCTTTTCGCCGAAAATAGCTCTAAGGAGTCTTTCCTCAGCAGTAAGCTCAGTTTCACCCTTTGGTGTAACCTTTCCGACGAGAATATCGCCCGAACGTACTTCAGCACCGATTCTGATTATACCGTTTTCGTCGAGATCCTTGAGTGCATCCTCACCGATATTAGGAATATCGCGTGTGATTTCCTCAGGTCCAAGCTTTGTATCACGGGATTCGATTTCGTATTCCTCGATATGGACAGAGGTATACACGTCGTCGCGTACAACCTTTTCATTAAGAAGAACGGCGTCCTCGTAGTTGTAACCTTCCCAAGTCATGAAGCCGATAAGAGCGTTCTTTCCGAGTGAAATTTCGCCTTCGCTTGTTGCAGGGCCGTCAGCGATAACCTGATGTGATTCAATTCTTTCGCCCTTGTCAACGATTGGACGCTGGTTAACACAAGTGCCCTGATTTGAACGCTTGAACTTGATTAGCTTATATGCCTTTGTTGTTCCGCCGTCTTCCTTGACAACGATTTCATCAGCGGAAACCTTTTCGACAACGCCTGCTGCTGTTGAAACAACTGCAACACCCGAGTCAACGCAAGCCTTGTATTCCATACCTGTTCCGACGATTGGGCTTTCCGTTTTAAGAAGCGGAACAGCCTGACGCTGCATGTTTGAACCCATGAGTGCGCGGTTTGCGTCGTCGTTTTCAAGGAAAGGAATCATCGCAGTAGCGATAGATACAACCATTTTCGGAGAAACGTCCATATAGTCGATTTTGTCTTTTTCTATTTCAAGAATCTGGTCACGGTGACGCGCATTAACCTTTGTTCGTGCGAATTTTCCGTCCTCGGTGAGAGGCTCATTCGCCTGAGCAACTGTATAGTTGTCCTCAACGTCGGCTGTCATATATACAACCTCGTCTGTGACAACGCCTGTTTCCTTGTTGACTTTTCTATAAGGAGCTTCAATGAAGCCGTATTCGTTAATTCTTGCGAAAGAAGCAAGGTATGAGATAAGTCCGATGTTAGGACCTTCAGGAGTTTCGATAGGACACATTCTTCCGTAGTGGGAATAGTGAACGTCACGAACTTCAAATCCTGCTCTATCACGGGAAAGACCGCCAGGTCCGAGAGCCGACAAACGACGCTTGTGGGTAAGCTCAGCGAGTGGGTTTGTCTGATCCATGAACTGTGATAAAGGTGAGGAACCGAAAAATTCCTTAATAGCCGCTGTAATAGGTCTGATATTAATAAGAACCTGTGGTGTGATAACGTCGATATCCTGCGACTGAATGTTCATTCTTTCGCGGATAACTCTTTCCATTCTTGAGAAACCGATTCTAAACTGATTTTGAAGAAGCTCGCCGACAGAACGGATACGTCTGTTTCCGAGATGGTCAATATCATCAGGAAGTCCTACACCTTCGTTAAGGTTCAGGAAGTAGCTGACGGTTGCGTATATATCGTCAAGGATAATGTGCTTCGGAACAAGCTCGTCCGCACGTGCCTTAATATTTTCCTCAAGCTCTTCTTTTGAGCTGCTGTCCTCAAGGATTTCCTTGAGAATTCTAAACGACACCTTTTCATTAATACCATAGCAAGCAACGTCAAAATCAATGTAATTCGAAATGTCAACCATTCCGTTGCCGAGGATTTTAACTTCCTTCTGCTCAACTTTGTAGGTTGTTTCACCAGTCGGGCTTGTTATTGTATCTTTCTTTTCAACATTAACGAAAGCTTCAATAACGCCTGCTGATTCAATTTCCATTGCCCTGTCATAGTTGATGAACTCACCAACGTCTGCAAGTATTTCACCTGTCATTGGGCTGATGATTGGTCTTGAAACAATGTGCCCTGCAAGACGCGAGCCAACACCAAGCTTTTTATTATATTTGTATCTTCCGAATCTCGAAAGGTCATATCTCTTTGCATCAAAGAAAAGAGTGTTGATATGTGAAATTGCACTGTCAACCGTTGGAGGCTCACCAGGACGTAGCTTTCTATATACTTCAAGCAGAGCTTCTTCAGTATTTTTTGTTGAATCCTTCTGAAGAATTGTCTGTGAAATTCTTTCATCAACACCGAACATTTCTTCGATTTCTTCATCAAGTCCCAGACCTAATGCTCTTACAAAGGTTGTCAGTGGAATTTTTCTGTTTTTATCTATTCTTACATAAGCAACATCGTTTGAGTCCATTTCATACTCAAGCCATGCGCCTCTGTTTGGAATTACAGTTGATTTGAACAGGTCTTTTCCTGTCTTGTCCTTTTCAAAGGAATAATAAACACCAGGGGAACGCACCAGCTGTGATACGATAACACGCTCTGCCCCGTTTATAACAAAAGTACCGCTTTCAGTCATGAGCGGGAACTCGCCCATATAAACTTCACTGTCTTTAATTTCGCCGGTTTCTTTGTTGTTAAGTCTTGCAGTTACTCTCAAAGGTGCGGCATAGGTTACATCTCGTTCCTTACATTCCGCAACTGAATACTTCGGGCTTTCATCAATACGGTAATCGATAAAATTCAGTTCGAGATTGCCGTTGTAGTCGCTGATTGCAGCGACATCGCGGAAAACCTCTTTCAGTCCTTCCTCAAGAAACCATTTGTAGGAATTCTTTTGCACCTCGATTAAATTTGGCATTTCTAAGACTTCGTTAATCTTAGCGAAACTCATACGAGTATTCTTCCCGAGCTGCTTCGGCTTGACATTCACCATAGGCTCAATCACTCCTTAATAAATTTTGCGTGGGGTGTATCATATGCAAAAAATAACATAAAAAATTTTATTTAGGTATTGATATTCATTTTCTTCTGTGTTATAATTTGAATGTAACAGGGTGTAAGATTCCATATTGATACAGTATATAATTATATTATAATTGTATAGCGTTGTCAAGGCGATTTTGAATATTCAGCAAAATGCCAGTAATCCTTTGAATAGGATTACTGGCATTGTTTATTTTGTATATTATAATTAAAAAATATGTATGATTATGGGCGATTTGGTGATTATCTGTATTGTGAAATAACTGTATGTACTTCCTTTCTCGTCTTAATGTCCCAGATAATTACACACACAATAATAGCGAAACCAATTATCCCTAATAAAAAGCCATGTTTCATTATTATATAATAATAAAAAGCATTGCCTTCGGCATACTCTGCTCGGTCGTAATTCTTACTTGGATGAACTATTACTCTTATAATTCCCCCTGGCCATTCATATTCTTCTGTGGGAACAATATTAGTTTTTTTATCTCCTTTGATTTTGTACTCCACGGTTGTCATATATGGTGGACCATGGCCTTCAGAAGAGATGACCATTGCCGCAACCCTCTTGGTATCCTTAATGTCGTTATTTTCATATTGTTTTGCCTGCTGTGAGCCAAATTCTCCTGCAAGAATCAGCGCAAGCCCAACAAAAATCAAAACAATATTCATGAAGATTTTCATTTCCATCTCTCCTACAAATTATGCAAATCAGACCGTCAGCCTATTTTATTACTGTTACTCAATATCCCACGGGTCGATATCTTTTCCGTTTTGGTCGGTATAGCTGTCATAAACATCGGTACCCTTTTCAACTCGTTCCGGAGTAAAGTCTGCGACATTATCGGCTGGACGTGATTTCGCTTTTTTGATTGAAACTAATGTCAGCACAACAATAGTCAGCGAAACCAGAATCAAAACTGCTCCCGTATATAATAATACTTTTCCGACAATTTGAAAAAATCTCGGCATAATGATTGCACTATCGCTTGGATCATCGGGGTTATATCGAATCTGAACCTTGTCGCCTTTTTTCTCAAGATCTGTTGAAAAATTTGATTTTATCACATATTCTTTGCCGTCAACGATATATGACACTTCGAATTTGTATGTATCATCATCAGTAGGCAAAAGATTGATAATTTGCCCTGTCACTTCCGCCGTCATACTTTCATCTATGTCGGAAGAAATAGCAGTGAACACTATTCCGATAATCAGAAGCGGAAGCCCAAAAATGAAAAGAAAAAGGCTCAGCGAGAATGAACAGCAGCTTTTTGTATTTCGGTTTGGATATGAATTTTGATTTTGATTTTGTAACATAATTTCCTCCATAATATAAACATTAACTCCAGTATTTCCTGTCAAGGCTTCGGTACTGAACAGCCTGTGCGATGTGCTGCTTTGCAATAACCTCTGCGTTTTCCATGTCGGCGACAGTTCTTGCAACTTTCAGTATTCTGTCATAAGCCCTTGCCGATAGTCCCATTCGCTCAAAAACTGTTTTGAGGAGAGCCAGTGCGTCATCGGTCATCGGGCAGATTTCATGCAGAACATCACTCGTTATACGCGCGTTGCAGGTTATTCCTGTGCCCTTATAACGTTCCTGCTGAAGCACTCGTGCCTTTTGAACACGCTCTCTGATTACAGCGGAGCTTTCCTCCTTTTCCCTTGAGGAAATATGCTCAAATTCAACAGGCGCAACCTCAATATGTAAATCAAAGCGATCGAGCATTGGTCCTGAAATTTTTGAAAGATATGCCGCAACCTGATTTTTTGTGCAGATGCACTTTCGTGTCGGGTGACCGTAATATCCACAAGGGCAAGGGTTCATGGCTGCAATCAGCATTATCGAACAAGGGTATGTAACTGTTCCAGACACTCTTGAAATAGTAACCTTCTGGTCCTCGAGCGGCTGACGAAGTATTTCAAGCGTCGGTCGTGCAAATTCCGCAAGTTCATCAAGAAAAAGCAAGCCGTTGTGCGCAAGAGAAATCTCCCCAGGTCGTGGAATAGGTCCGCCTCCCGAAAGCCCTGCTGGCGAAATGGTGTGATGCGGCGAACGAAAAGGCCGTCTTGTAATCAGTGGGGTGTCTTTATCAAGCATTCCCGAAATAGAATGAATGTTGGTCGTTTCAATTGATTCTTCAAATGTCATTGCAGGAAGAATTGATGGCATTCTTTTCGCAAGCATACTTTTGCCCGAGCCTGGTGTTCCAATTAGAAGTGCGTTATGTCCACCTGCTGCCGCAATTTCAAGAGCTTTCTTTGCATTCTGCTGACCTTTAACGTCGGCAAAATCAAGCTCGCCGAAAAAGTCGTTTTCTTTCGGAACATACGCTCCGTGCGGGGAAAGTACCTCAATTTTATTGAAATGACAAAGAAGTGCAGAAACAGACTTTACGCCAAAAACATTAATTCCGTCAACAACCGACGCCTCAAAAGCGTTATCAAACGGAACAAAAATGTTCTTTATGCCTTCTTTTTTTGCAAGCAAAGTCATTGGCAGAACGCCGTTGATTCCTCTCACATCGCCGTTGAGGGATACTTCCCCGATAAAAGCCGAATCAGAAAGGTCACAGTCAATGTCGCCCGTAATTTTTAAAAGTGCAACTGTAATTGCCAAATCATGCACCGAGCCTGATTTTTTTGTGTCGGCAGGCGCAAGATTAACCATTACTCTGCTCACAGGAAAGGCAATGTCGCTTGCTCTCAGAGCGGAGCGTATTCTCTCACGGCTTTCACGCACAACAATGTCGGTCAAGCCGACTATTTCAAATATGGGAATTCCTTTGCTGATTTCAATTTCAACATCAACGTGAAATGCGTTCAGACCAAAAAGCCCCAAGCTATTAATTTTCGAAAACATTTCGTACTCCTTTGGCAAAAAGTTCATAATTTGATTATACATAATTAATTTGGAAAATACAAGATATATTGATATTAAATTTTTCCTCTTTTAATTAAAAATTAAACGGACAAAATAATTATGAAAACACGAAAAGGAGGCGAAATTATGAACAACAGAACTTCAGATAACGCAAACAGGGCTATTGAATGTTCAATCAACACCTGTGCAAATCATTGCCAGAGCCAAAATTACTGCTCATTAAACAAGATTGTTATTGGTACTCATGAGGCTAATCCAACAATGACTCAATGCACAGATTGTATGTCTTTTCAGAAGAAATGCTAGTTTTTTAGGTTCAATATCAAAAAAGAGGCGCATAGTCGTCTCTTTTTATTTTGGGAATTATTGTTATAATTGGATATTACAAATTATTATTAAAAAGTTATAAGTTTTGAGAAAAAAAGGCTTGATTTTTGTGGATAATTATGCT
>JACCEE010183132.1_pt1 | contig 15485 bp, 12 predicted proteins | sample 7449931 | NCBI WGS metagenome assembly JACCEE01 (sample SAMN15323457, study PRJNA562643) | freshwater metagenome | isolation source: river surface water | place: USA:Blue River Watershed | collected 2017-08-19 | reverse complement strand
CGGGTCTGGATTCGGGCCATGTTCATACCTCCCTACCTAATCTGGCCGATTTTTTTGTTCCACTTTTTGTTCCATTGTTATCGCAATTAAAACAAAAAGAAAGCAGAAAAAATCAATCGCAAGTGGAACAAATCACAAAAACAAAAGGGGCTAACCAGCTGAATCTACCGGTTAACCCCTTGTTTTTATTGGTGCTCCAGGCAGGATTCGAACCTGCGGCACCAGGATTAGGAATCCTGAATAAAACCAATTAAATTGTAATAATATAACATTTAGTCGCATTTTTGGGCGCATTTTTGGGCGCATTTTGACACAGACTCGCTCCTTAGCTAAAGCAATTTACGACCCTCTGTTTCAGTTCTTTTGCAAGCGTCTAATCACACTTCGTCGAGTCCGGTTTCAACGTCTTAAAGCTTCCCTCTTATTCCACGCCTTAGAGCTGTTGGATCGCAGGCCAGGGGCTGACCGGCTAGCCTCCTCCAATGGGTTTGCTCCGGAGCGGCTAAGCAGGGGAGCAGGTCTAGCAACCACCGCAACCAGCACCTGCAAAAAAAGACGCCCATCACCCCTACGCGGAATTGCGGTGCCTGTTTTTCGGCCCAAGGCATCACCCTTTATTTGGCGCTTAGTAGTTCACGCACAGCACCTTAAAAACGTATACGAAGGAGGACGGAGGAGGTGAGGCCGAGAAACGGTCTAAGTGACCGGGAGAGGAACTCGACCTCACTCCTCCGTTGCTTACAACGCCTTACCCGTTCTAGTTTCAAGATGCCCAGCCAACTTCAGCCATTTGGTTTCTTCGTGGAGCATGTCAAGCTGTTTGTCGTAGACGGACGTTTCTATCTTGAATAGCCCGAGGATGGTATGAAAGAGGTTGTCGTGGGAAAAACGGTGTCCGGCTTTTTCCCGGGACGCCTGTCGGTCTATCTGGAACCGGTCACCGAACCAGAACACCGAAGCGATATGTTTCTGATTCTCCGGTGCTATGGTGTAGGGTAGTCCGTGCAAATAGATACCATACTCGCCCAAGGATTCACCGTGATCACTGATAAAAACCATGGCGGTCCGGAAGTTTTGGCCGTTTGTCTTGAGCAAGGCAATTACCTTGGCGAGAAAGGCATCGGTATAGAGAATGGCATTGTCGTAGGCGTTACCGACTTCCTCGTTAGTGCATTGATTAAGTTGATTGGTGGAGCAGACCGGAGTAAACCGTTCGAATTCGGCTGGATAGCGTTTGTAGTAAGCTGGACCATGGTTGCCCATTTGGTGAAGGACGATCATGATGTCACCCTGCCGTTGGATATCGATATATTCTTGTAATCCTAACAGCATGCCTTCGTCCCTACATTCCACGTCGCAGATGGGATTGTTCTTCGGTTGTTTGTAATCCTGATAGAGAACGCGTCCAGCCACGTCCGTGGAGTTTGAATTATTGTCCCTCCACAGGACGTGCACCCCGACACGACGAAGCACATCAAGGAGATTTTCCGTATTCTTGCCCTTCTGTTCGTTGAATTGCTCCCGAGGATAGACGGAAAACATGCACGGTACCGAAAAGGCGGTGGATGTGCCGCAGGAATACATCTGGGAGAAGGAAATGACCTCTTCCTGACTCAGCAGAGGATTGGTCTGCCGGTGATAACCGTTTAGCGCAAACCGGTCGGACCGGGCTGATTCACCGACCACCAGGACTATAAGCTTCCGCTCAGTTGCGGTAGCGGCGATACGGGCATCAGTCCCTAGCGGACGCAGTGCGGTTTGGGTGACAGTAAAAGTCTTGCGTAGGTATTTGGTGGCCGAATAGAGCACGTAGGCCGGATTGGCGTAGTAGCGTAATGATTCGTTTTCACGGAAAAACGAAACGTAGTATTTGCTAAACAGAAGGACAGAGCTGAAAATGACAAGCAAACACCCCCCTATCCACATGGCTTTGCTCAGGAGTTCCATGCGCCAGGAGAGCGAGAAGGGCGTCACCCTGGCGACGAACGTGGCAGGCACGATGCCCAACATGAACACATATCCCAGTAAGGGCAGGCTGAGCAGTTCGAATGCCTCACGATAGTTGGTCCGGACGATGTTTTTGATCATGGTATGATCAATCACCACATCATACGTGTTCATAAAATAAGCGGTCACCGATGAAAGGAGGAAAATTAAGGTCAACACCGGCTTGGTAGAGAATCGCCAACCGATCAGGGTCAACAGCAGCATAAGCACAGCCGCAAGCCCTAGAGACAGGGAAACTAGAAAGCCGACACTTTGCCAAGTGAGCGGATAGACCGCCAGCACATGCTGAAAGAATGTGGTGTTGTAGAACAACACGAGCATCAGCGATGCCAGGAGGTGCAATCGAACTTGAGAAATCTGCACAGAGGAAACGGCGGATGCTTTTTGCCATCCTGAAGTTTGGCGTTTCATCAACACACCATCATCACAGGAGTTCCACCAGTCTCGAGTCCAGACTTTTCTGAAAATAACCACAGGACTCAGCAAACTAATACCCAAACTCATAGCTAACACGCACCCCGCCCATGAATTGATTTTCATCACCTCGCTCTATGATAAGAGGTGAATCTGCCGCTTCGCTGCCTAAGCGGTCGTAACCGCCGAATGCGCCTAGCGATACGGCCTCAGAAACATTCATGACCACAAAAGCGCGAACGCCATATGAAACCAGCCCGGAATCAGCGCTGTATCTGGCAAGGCCAGAATTGAGGGATTGCGTCGCGTTGATGCCGAAAAACGCGTTATTGTAGGTGGAATCCGCGAAGGTGGCGTGGGGCCCAAAAGCGTACATAATGGGTTTGCCCAATTGCTCTGCGAACCCCGTGTAATTCAAACTTATTTCACCAACAAGGCCTTCGTGGCCCCCTGCCCCCTGACGCAGTTCCAGCGTATAACTAAACGGCTCAAAGTTATATTCTACGAATCCTCCCAATTCCGGCGTTGCATCCATGTCGCCCAGTCCCTTCAGCGCATTCGTCTTGTCGCCTGCGATACGGAAAGGATTATCGTCGTCTTCTGTACGTCCAAAATCAAATTTCATAATCGGCCCAACACGCCACCTTTCATTGTTGATGACATTGATGCCCACCTCCATGGGTGAGGCAAAAAAGCGGTCTTTATACTCCACCTTGATGTCAGGGAATGCCATCGCCTGGTAGTCTTTGGAGCCAACAAACGCGGGCATAAACATAACACCGGCACCCAGAGTAAATTTCCAGTCGTCTTGCTGCTCTGGTGGCGGGGCGGGGTCGGACCCTGTCTGCTGCAGCGAAGCCTGTTGCACAGAATTTTGTACAGAATAAAGGTTTTCTTCCGCCTTCACCGTATTGGCGACAATGAGGGTGAATGAGGTGGCAAGTTGAATAAAACGTAATGATGAGAGCATGATGGTTGATTGATAGGGTTTCTGGATAATCATATAAGACTCCGTGGTTATGGGTTGATGAATGAACCCTACCATACGATTTTTTGAGAATCGCACATCGGCCTTAAGTCGGAGATGCTGAAGAAAGTTTTCGGGAGGCTGAAGAAAATGAACACCTATCTGTTGCCGTATAAGGCAACAAGGAGGAGCTCGTGAGACGAGACCGAGACAGTCCTATTCCTTAGAGTTCATAGAGGAAACAGTACCGTTGGTGGTCAATGGTGGTTTGAATGTAGCCAAGGTTGACCGTCGTTTTTTTCGCCCAGGCGTTGAGATGTCAAATTGCCCTGCAATAGGGCGGGAAGTTACATATCTGAGAAAATCGATCTGCTACCTGGTTAGAAGTCGAGCCCCCTCCTACGCAAGTAATGGTGGAAATTCGGTTTAAAAAGAAAAAGTGAAGGGCTGTTTGGTGTCTTGCTAAACAACCGTGTGGAGGCACATGAAGGACGAACAGAAGACTCAAGAAAAAAGGACCTACCTCTTAAAATCCGACCTAAGGAGGATGTAATCTCCGAAGAATTCTCTATAGTCAGGGCATGAAAAATATTAAAAAATTGCTCAACCGTTGCCCGGCTTTTATGAGGCGTTTATGGTTTCAGCTTGCCATAGGTTACACGCTACTTGCCTTCTGCGCGATGACGTTGCTCTTTGTAATGCTCTACGCCATAAACGATTACAGCGATTTCCGTGCAGCCATTAACCTCGATAATGTTGAAAAGCGGGTGGCCAGCGAAAAACTCACCGTCGCTCAGGCGATCCGTAATGCCGACAACACCGAATGGTGGGCCAAAGCGCGAGATAACATTCGTGAGAAATTGGAAAGCATAGAGCATGGCAGCGGGGCCGCGATCTACCGTATTACCAATTCCAGCACTCCTGAAGTGTATATTCAGATTACCGACAGCGATGAGCATCTGTTGATGTCTGACCCTATCGATCTTCCAAAAGAAATTGCAGCCCAGTTCACCGCTCAAGAAAAACTGACTGCCGCACAAAGCCATATTAAGTGGCTGGCGGAAGATGGGCCTATCTGGGTGGATATGTCCATAATGGATGGCCATGACAGAGAAATTGGCCGCTTGCGCGTCTTGTATATCGCTGAATTTAGTCCCTGGGTGCAACTCCAGAGTATTTTGGATTTTCTTCTTATGGCATGGGACATGATAATCATATGCTCTGTGCCAATTGGGGTGGCCTGTGGCCTGGTCGCCTCTCGATATGTGACACGACAATTACAAAAAATGAATGAGGTCACGGAAAGCTGGCGGCAAGGTAATTTCGACGCGCGTATTGCGCTGCCGAACGATGATGTACTCATCCGGCACAGTCAGCATCTCAATGACATGGCGCAAGATTTAGAGATGTACCTCAGTTTGAAACAAAATCTTGCCGTAAGCGATGAGCGCAACCGTGTGGCACGGGAATTACACGATACCGTCAAACAGAAGCTCTTCGCGCTGGGATTGCAGTTGGCAACCGCCAAGGCCAAGCCCGCCGTGACCGCCCACGAACATATTCTTGAGGCGGAAACCATCACCCGTGAAGCGCAGCATGATCTGATGGAGATCATCACGCAGCTGCGCCCTGTGGGAACCAGCGAAACTTCTCTTTACGAGCGTATCGGCATGATTGCCGACGATTTCCGGCGGCGGTTCGGTGTGTGTATAGAATTAAACTATTTTGATTCTGCTCAGTGTAATGCACATACCGAGCATCATGTACTGCGAATCGTGCAGGAATCGTTGATGAATGCGGTTCGTCACGGCAAAGCTTCTGAAATCGTTATAGAAAGTAAAATCAACCATGACAATACCACGCTAACAATTGTCGATAATGGAGTCGGCTTTAATACCGATAAAAAAACGACGGGATTTGGCATCACCTCAATGCGCGACCGAATGCGCGATCTGCCAAACGGAATATTTCATATTAAAAGCACCGCAGGTGTTGGAACTCTGATTATCCTTTCATGGAAAAATGAATCATGACCGAAAAAATTACACTCATTATTGCCGATGATCATCCAATGGTGCGGGAAGGGTTAACCGCCTTTCTTAGCATCACCCAAGATATTGAAGTGATGGCTGTTGCAACTTGTGGCTTGGAAGCAGTGACCGCCGTCAAAGAACATGCGCCCGACGTGGTGTTACTTGACCTGTTTATGCCCGATCAGCCAGCGGTTGAAACCGTGCGCCAGATAAAAAGAGTTAGCCCACGCAGCCAGATTGTGATGATCACTTCGCATGAAGGCGATGAATATGTAGTGCCAATGACGCAGGCAGGAGCAATCTCCTATATCCTAAAAGACACAACGCCCGAAGACCTTATCCGCGCCGTGCGCAAAGCAGCGTGGGGAGAGAGTACGATAAGCCCACGCATCGCCAAGGCGCTTGTGACGATCGTCAAACGGGCACGGGAGGTGAAAACGCAAGAAGACCAATTCCACGAAGATTTGACCAAGCGTGAGATGGAAGTACTGCAATGTATTGCGGAGGGATTGGCGAATATGGATATTGCGGAACGTCTGAATATCTCCGAAAAAACCGTAAAATCGCATGTTGGCAACATCCTGAGCAAACTCTATCTGACCGACCGCACCCAAGCCGCTGTGTACGCATGGCGCGAAGGTATTGTTGAAAGATAACCGTCAAGCCATTCATAAAACCGCGCAACATATAAACCATCCAAACAGACGGGATATTTCTTGAACAGTTATGCGACTGACTTGGACAATAGCGGCACTGTGGTTGCCATTGGCATCCATCGGGTGTACCGACTTTAAGGGCATGCCTTCGCTTGAAATGAAGCTGCCGGAAATATTCCAGCAGCAGCCTGCTGGCCAAACCCCGATCAAGTTACAGAAAGACTGGTGGAGGCACACGGACGACAAAACACTTCTTGCCATCCTCCATGCACTTGAGACACAAAACCTCTCTCTTGAACAAGCGCGATTCCGTTTGAACACGGCACGGCTGGACACGCGAAAATCCGACTATCTGCCAAGCCTTACCGCCAAAACAGAGGTTCAGTATGACAGGCTGTTCAAAGGCAATTCGGCGGTTGGGAACACTGTAGCAGCACAACCCGGCAACGAGAAAACAACCGGCTATTATACCGCAAAACTGGATGAGTCTTGGGAAGTTCCCATCTACGGACAGACCGGCGATGCGGTGGATATTGCCGACGCTAATATTGCATTTGCCCAAGCGGATGTCGATGCTATACGTGCGAGTGTTACCAATGAAGCTATACGGCTCTATGCCGAAATGCGATCCCGGCAGCAGGAGATGCTCAGACATCAGACTGTGGTGTCCGCCACCGGCACTATCACCGAGTATCAAAAGATAAAGCACCGGGCGGGACTCATTTCCGATAGCGAACTGAACGCCAGTCACCAAGCGGTACTGACAGCACGAAACGAAATGCAACGAGCCGAAAGCGAGGCCGTCGCGCGCATGCAGCAGCTTGCCAGTCTGCTCGGATCTGCTCAGCCGTATGAGGCTTGGAAAACTCCCGCCGCCATCCCTTCTTTTGACGTCCCTCCATTTGAGGATACGCCGCTGGATGTGCTGCGTAACCGCCCCGATATCCGCAAGGCGGAGGCTTCCGTACTGGTGGCGGCGGGTGAGTTTGCACTCAGCAAAAGCGATATGTACCCGAAGCTCACCCTATCGGGAAACCTGTCGCAACTGGGTAACATGACGGGTAATCCGTTGGCAGGAAGAACCGTGCAGTTCTCGGGAATCCCTTCACTCTCGCTGCCCCTTTTCGATTGGGGAAAGCGCCTTGCCACTGCCCGGATGAAGGATCAGAAATTATCAGAAAAGGCAAGTAGCTATCGTGCTGCCGTGATCGGAGCGTTGAACGAGGTGGAGGAATTCTGGTCATCCTATTGCATGGCGCGGGGAGTGGAAAAAGCCGCCGGAGAGAGTGCGCAGATCGCTCACAAAGCGAGCGAGCATGCCCGTTTGCTGTTCAAGCAGGGAATCAATGATGGCATCGCAACAGAGTCCGCAACCATTGATGCGGCAAGTGCAGCCATCGCCGAACTACAAGCGAAAGCAGATACCGTCACCAAACTGACCGCGCTGACCAAGGCGCTCGGTGGCGCATCCAGCCAAACTTTGAATGATAAACCAGATGCTTAAACGAATTCTCTTTCTTACCTTTGGCGCGGCGCTGTTTTTGGGCGTGGTCACGTTGTTGAGGAAAGAACATCAGCCAGTGTCGAATGTTTCTGCCGCGCTCAGCGTCACTGTTGTTACACCGCAGCGAGGCAGCATTGCGCAAGCAATTACCGCAACCGGCGTGACCGTTCCCCGTGAGGAAATCCAGGTCATGACCGAGCTTTCCGGTGTGCGGGTACGGTTGGTACTGGCCGATGTGGGCGATAGCGTAAAAAAAGGCCAAAAGTTGGCGGTGTTGAATGGGGAATCGCTGGCAAATCAACTAATGCAGTTGAAGAGCGAGTATGAACGGGCGCATGATGCATTTGCCCGTGTGGATGGGATTAAAGAGACCGGCGCAGTGAGTAAACAGCTGGTGATGGAGAAACGCACAAACATGCAGGCTGCCAAGGCCAAACTCGACGATGCGGAACTTAACCTGAAACGCTGCACCATCCTTGCGCCGGAAGCCGGTTTGATTTTCGAGCGGAAAGCAGTGATTGGCGGATTAATCAATAGCAGTGAACCGCTGTTTCGCATTGCTCGACACTCGGAAATCGAGACGGAAGCAATGGTGCCGGAAGCCGTACTAGCCGCACTGAAGGCCGGCCAGCCGGTTGCGGTCACGCTTACGGGCGAGAACACACCCACTCAAGGCACGATCCGCCTCGTTGCACCGCGAGTGGATAATGCAACACGCTTGGCAGCGATCCGCATCCGGTTGCAACGCGCGCTTCCAATCCCCGTTGGCCTGTTTGCCACAGCGCGTATTGTTCAGTCCGAGCGTGAAGGGATGCTGCTGCCAAAAACAACCCTCCAACAGGAGAGTACCGGTGATTTCGTGTGGGTCCTCAGCGCCGCAAACAAAGCAGAGCGATACCCTGTTAAAGTGACCTTGTTCGGTGACGAACAGGTGATGGTGGATGCGATTGCGCCAGATGCCCGCGTGGTTGCCCGTGCCGGCGCATTTATCAAGGACGGCGATACCGTGCATGTGGTGGATGGTAAATAATGTCAGGATATCAGAGTAAGAGCTTTTCCACCTGGGCCATTCGCAATCCCATTCCGCCGATTGTGCTGTTTCTTGTGCTCACGGTGGCAGGGACGATAGCTTACATGAAGCTGCCGGTCAATAACATGCCTGCGCTGGTCGTGCCAATGGTGAGCGTCAATATCAACCAGCCCGGAGCCACGGCAACGGAAATGGAAACACAAATTACCCGCATCGTGGAAAGTGCGTTCGCCGGTATGCAAGGGGTCAAACATATTAGCTCGACGGTTTCGGAAGGTTCATCGAGCAGTTCCATCGAATTTCAGTTGGAAACCGATTTTGATCGTGCGGTAAATGACACGCGCGATGCGGTGGCGGGTATCCGCGACCAGTTGCCCAAATCCATTTTAGAGCCGAAAGTGCAGCGGGTGGATGTAGATGGCGGCGCCATCCTGATGTATACGCTCGAGGCACCGGAAATGCGTGCCGAGGAAGCCAGCTGGTTTATTGACGATTTCCTGAACCGCGAGCTGATGGGCGTTGGCGGCGTGGCAAGGGTACTGCGTCAGGGAGGTATCGACCACGAAATCACCTTCACGCTTGAACCAGCCAAGCTTATGGCACTGGGCGTTTCCGCTGCCGATATCAGCCGCGCCTTGGCACAAACCAATGTCGATTTGCCGGGTGGACGCATCACCCTTTCCGGCACGGAATATTCTCTACGGACATTGGGCAATGTCAAAACCGTGGAGCTCTTGAAAGAAACGCGCATTACGCTTGCAACCGGGCATGAATTGCGGCTTGGCGACCTCGGCGCCATTACCGATGGGGGCGCGGAAGCACGAAATATCACCAAACTTGACGGCAAGCCTGCCATCACCTTCCAGATTTTCCGTGCTAAGGGAACCAGCGATGTCGAAGTAGCCCGAAAAGTGGAGGCCAAACTCGCCGAAATCGAGACAAGCCGCAACGATATCCGCTTCCGCCAGATTTTCTCGCTCGTCACCTTCACCGAAAACAGTTTTCACGCCACCGTCTCGAATTTTACCGAGGGGGCTACGCTGACTATCCTGGTTGTTTTTCTTTTCCTGCGCGATAGGCGGGCGACATTGATTGCAGCTATTGCCATCCCGCTTTCGATCATTCCAACCTTCCTGATCATGTATTGGCTGGGGTTTTCGCTGAACACCGTGACTCTGCTCGGTATTTCGCTGGTCACTGGCGTGCTGGTGGACGATGCGATTGTGGAAATCGAGAACATTCACCGGCACATGCGCGAGGGCCGTACACCCTATGACGCCGCCATGTTCGCCGCCGACGAAATCGGGCTGGCAGTTATTGCCACCACGCTCGTGATCTGCGCCGTATTCGTGCCGGTAAGTTTTATGCCGGGAATATCCGGGCAATTTTTTCTTCAGTTCGGCCTGACGGTAGCCATCGCCGCGTTCTTCTCGCTTGTGGTAGCACGGTTGCTGACACCTATGCTTGCCGCCTATCTGCTAAAACCACCCAAGCTTCATGATGAACAGCCTTCCCCATGGATGTTGCGCTACTGCCGTCTTGTCAATTGGACGCTGAATCACAGGCTGAAAACGATGGCCCTGGCTCTGTTGAGCATGGTCATTTCCTTCGGGATGATCCCATACCTCTCACCCGGTTTTATTCCCTATGAGGATGTTGCACAATCTCGTTTGACACTGGAATTGCCGCGTGGCGCAACAATTGAACAAACAGATGCAGCCGCTAACCGAGCAGCAGCAATCTTGAAGAAACAGCCGGAGGTGGTATATGTGCTCACCAGCATCGGTGGCTACCCTGCCAATACGGATGGGCCTGGTGGCCCCGATTCCACCAGTGTCAGCGGTATCAACGTGGCAACGCTCGAGGTGAAACTGGTGCCACCGGACAAACGTACCTTGGGTCAACGCGCATTCGAGGCGCGTCTTCTGCCGGAGTTGCAAGCCCTGCCCGACATGCGGATCAATTTCGAAAATCCGTCAGGGGAAAAGGATGTCACCATTGCGCTGGAGAGCGACAATGGCGAGGCCTTGACCAAGGCTGCCGAAGCACTGGAACGTGGCATGCGTGCTCTTCCCGAACTCAACAGCGTCAGCACCACCGCAAGCCTGCCCCAGCCGGAAATCATCATCACGCCGGATTTTGCCAAGGCCGCGCAGCTTGGCATTTCAGTGCAAACCATCAGCGATGCCATCAATATTGGCACTATCGGCGATATTGAAGCGAATCTTGCCAAGTTCAACTATGGCAACCGGCAAATTCCTATCCGCGTGCGCCTGCCAAAAGACACAAACCAATCCATCGCCTTACTTAAAAATCTGAAAATGCGGACCGCAAGCGGCAGCAGTGTGCCTCTTTCAGCGATTGCCTCCATAGGATTCGGCAGTGGCCCAACGACAATCCAGCGCCATGACCGCCAGCGCCAGATTGCGCTGCAAGCGAACTTAAACGGTATCGCCTTGGGTGAAGCACTGGAGAAAATTCACGCGCTTCCGGCCATAAAAGAAATGCCTGCAGACGTAAAAATGCAGAACTCAGGCGATGCCGAAATAATGGCGGAACTCTTCGCGAGTTTTGGGCAAGCCATCGGCACGGGGCTGCTTATGGTCTATGCGATTCAGGTGCTGCTGTACAAAGATTGGGTTCAGCCAGTTACACGCATGGCAGCGTTGCCGCTTTCCATCGGCGGTGCGTTCATTCTGTTGCTCATTTCCGGCACGGATTTTTCAATGCCCGCCCTGATCGGTATTCTCATGTTGATGGGTATTGCCGACAAAAACTCCATCCTGCTGGTAGACTACATGCTGGAACTGATGAAACGAGGGCGTCCCCGGCGAGAAGCGATTATCGAAGCCTGCATGGTGCGCATCCGCCCTATCCTGATGACCTCGCTTGCCATGCTCGCCGGAATGCTGCCGATTGCGCTGCAACTGGGGTTGGACACGGCCTTCCGCGCACCAATGGCCATTGCGGTAATGGGAGGCTTGATATCGTCCACCGCACTCAGCCTGATCTTCGTTCCCGTCATGTTCAGCTATGTGCGTGATTTTGAAGACTGGCTGCGACCGAGGGCAAGGAAGGTTATTTCATAAAAAATCTGATGATTGTCCGGAAAAAGACAGCAGCGTTCGCTTTTCTACGGCTTATTTAGTCGTTCAGCCTTCTGCCACCACCCCATACCCTTTCCTCGACATTTGGGACGGCGTCTTCATTCTTCCTTATTGATTTTCTGGTGCTGCATGGAAAATTGGAGCATGCTTGAGCCAAGATTTAAGGTGAGCGACACCAACGCATCGAATTGACTGTCTGTCAACAGCACCTTATTCAGTTTCAACACAACTTTTTCCTCCGCAAAATTAGCTCCAATTTCTCTAATCTCTCTTCCAGCAACTCCAGCCTGCCAGCCACATCCACCTTCTCTCGGCGTTCTTTCATGGCCTTGTCCAAAGCATCGACCACACCGCTCAAGATGGTGCTGTACTCGGTTGTGGAATCGAGCATCTCTAAGAAGAGCTGCAAGGTTTCGGATTTAGTTTTCTCCTGATGCCGATCAAGGTTTTCAGCATGGGATTGTGCATCCATTGAAGGCCCAAGCCGTGAAAGTCCATGGCCCTGTACCACCGTCCCTTCCTCAACCGCCCGTCCGAGGGTGAGCATTGCCTCATACGTCATTCCGAAGTGCTTGGCAATTTTAAGACGGATCTCCTCGGCCGCCGGCTTTCTCCCCTTGGTAACAGCGTTGAGATAGCCTCGATCTATGTTCTGGGCCAAGGCAAGACGCACCTGACCTCCTCTTCCTTCCTGATAGAGTAAGAAATTCAAGGCGGCCCGGAATTGCTCAGCGATTGAGTTATTCATGGCGTAAAAGATAGAGCATTTGCTCAAGAAATAAAAGCCGAGAATACGTCTGGATCGAAAATGTGAGGGGGTTGCATATTTTCCCATCTTCGCATTTGGTTGAACTCTCATGGCGCGAGCTTTTTTTGCTCGTTATTCAGAACTTATAGCGCGATTGCGTTTCTGGAGACCGTTGCCATGAAGACCTTCAGATGCAAGGCTTGTCAGCGAATTCTACCCGCCAACCCAAGGAACCCCGACCAAACACATTGCAGCCGTGCCGACTGCCAACGGGCACGAAAAAGAGCATGGCAGCGAAAAAAAAGAGCCACTGATCCTGATTACCGACAAAACCAGATCGATGCCCACAAACGGTGGCGGGAGCGACATCCCGAGTACTGGCGAGAATACCGGAAAAGGGAAAAAGGCTCGCCACCACCACCTGATCCGCCCGCAGTAAAGATGGACGGGTTATCTACAAATTTCTCCATACTTCCGGGAAAATACATCCTCATTCCTGTTGATGGCGAAAACGTCAACATGGACGCGATTCAGGTAATTCTTCTCCCCATTTCAGCCGGTTACGATCAAGCAAAAGACGACATTATAGGCAAGATCGCCACAGTTGCCTACGATTGCCTGAAGAACAACGGACCGGCTCGAACTCCACACTGCGGTTCGCCATAATCACAACTTTTTTTTATCAACAACCGCAATTCCAACCTGCCTTCAGCGGTGGCTCTGACTGCGGGGCAGTTGTTGAGAAATAATTGAGCAGATGCTCACTCCTTGAGCAATTGCTCAATATTTATAATAAAAACAGTATATTGTCGACAAATTTTCTTGACGAAGCTCTGGTTATTCACCAAATAGTTGACTATGAGTGCAATGAAAGAACGGATCACCCAAAAACAGATTGCTCTCCGGGCGGAAATCTCGCCCGACTTTTTCAGCCATATCCTTCATGGCAGACGGCCTTGCCCGAAAGCGGTGGCGGTTCGCCTTGAATTGGTCACCGGCATCAGCAAGGTCATCTGGGTATGGGGCTCTCCTGAGCAAATCCGAGCGGAGGTTACAAAGGTATGCGCCAATGATACGCAACACATCCATGACAATCGATGAGGCAGCCCAACTCGCCAAGTGCAGCTACCACACCATTCATCGGGCAATCAAAAGAGGTGATTTGGCAGCCTATAAGCCAGGAAAAACCGTTCTGATTTTGGAAGCTGATCTGAATGCCTGGTTTGAAAGCAAGCGAATTAGGGCAGTGAAAGCTGGGCGTCCTCGTCGATCCATCGACATTCGTAAACGCTGATCCGCATCATCGCACCAATCTGAAATACGGAGGCGGATATTTCAAACAAATTCTTTCCCTCAGAACCGCAGCCGACCGACCTGCTCAAGCATCGCTGCTTTGACTCGCTGCCACCAGAGATACGGAAGAAGATTGAGGCTCTTGAGCAGACCCCTCGGTTTCCAGACTGGCCGGAGAAGACTCGCGGCATCCCCAATGTGTGCCTGCGCTCCGCGCTGTTTGCGGTGATCAAAAGGGGGCGACGAAGAATTGTCGACCGCGAACCCATCGCCTCTCTCAAAGGGGTGACAATCCACTACACCGGCTGGCGGTTGGATCAGGGCGATTTTGACGTCTTGGCGCAAGCGCTCCATTTCCTCGCTCGAAACCCCGATTCAAAGGCACGACAGTGTCTTCGCATCAGAGCCAAGCCCTTCCTCGCGGCCATAGGACGGCAGAGCGGTAAATCAGGCCGGGAATGGCTCAAGCAATCACTCCGTCGGCTGGCAGGCTCGAAGGTGGAGATCACAATTGATCTCCGGCACAGTCCGCAGCAGGGGAACTTTGCCTACACCGGCCCTCTCATCGATGAACTGTACTCACGCGACGAAGAGCTGTTCTCGGCAATCAGCATCAATCCCAAATTGGCTGGTCTCTTTGATGTCGGCTGGACCCAGGTGCAGTGGCAACAGCGGCTGCAACTCAGGACCGATCTCGCCAAGTGGTTGTATGGCTTTTACGCGAGCCATAGATCGCCCTTTCCGGTGAAGGTGGCGACCTTGAAGCACCTGTGCGGCTCGGAGTGCGCCCGCCTGGTTGACTTTCGCCGGGGCCTGCGAAACGCCATGAACGAACTGATCGAGGTTGGTGCAATTTTGGGGTGGACTATTGATCAGGACGACAAGTTGTCCCTGGTCCGCCTCTCCCCTATCCCCCCGGAATGATGGGGGCACAGCAGGCACTATTAGTGGGCATTGCAGTCACAAACCGTGGGCATAGCAAACACAGCGGTGGGCATTGCACTCACAAAAATGTGGGCATTACACTCACGTTTTGTGGGCATTACACTCACGACTGCTCAACTTTTTCAGCCTCCAACCTATTGCAAAAACTCGGTTTTTCCTGAGAGGCCCGACCCCTCTAATCATCTTTAATCTTTTTTTAATCTTAAAAGAAGGGCTGACCACCCACCATCTCCCATGACAGCTCCAAGCGCCATCCAGTCAAGCACCGACCATGAAACCTGGCTCAACGCCATGGATTGGGTCCGCTTCCACATGCACATTGTCCACTGGGTCGCGAACCCCTATCTCCCGTACATGGCAGCAGATGAGGACGACCTGTTCCAGGAGGCCATCATGGCGGCGGCACAAGCACTGATCGTGGCGCGAAAGAAAAACTCCCCCCAGAAGCTGACGCCTTTCTTTCGCGTCATCTTCAAAACCCACTGCCTCAAAATGGCCGCTGGTGTCCAACCAGTTCACATGCCGCATGACCTCCTGCCTTGCCCTGCACTCCAAGAAGAAGCGGACGATCCTTTTGAACCATGCCCTGGGGAGATCGAGAGAGCCCTCCAGGGGATCAAAGGTCGAAAACGGGAGGTCTGCGCCTGGATCCTGCAGCAAGAGTTGCCAGTGACCACCCTTGAGGTGGCCCAGCACTTCAACGTAAGCCGACGGCAGGCCTGCCGTCTTCTCCACAACACCCTCCTTCAACTGACCGAGGCCAACTGATGAACGACCATTG